>JGI24023J19991_10001166_pt1 | contig 20511 bp, 19 predicted proteins | sample Cruoilmetagenom1_FD_19991 | JGI IMG/M metagenome (IMG submission 19991) | reverse complement strand
GAACTACGCCCTCGGCAAATGGGATCACACCCCAGTGTACGAGGTCTCTCAGCTCGGTCCTTTTGATCATTGGCCAAGTGGCGAAGGTTTTCAGCATGCCTATGTCTTTATGGCTGCAGATGTTCATCAGTTTGTTCCCGTTATGTGGAACGATCATACGCCTGAGCCTTACCGTAAGACTGAGCACCTGGACAAGGATCTGGCTGATCGTGCCATAGAGTGGATTACCGGGCACAAATCCATTAAACACGATTTACCTTTTATGATGCTGTGGGCGTCCGGCTCCATGCACGCTCCTCACCATGCCCCCGACGATTATCTAGAGAAATACCGGGGAAAATTTGACATGGGCTGGGACAAGGCCCGCGAGATGATTTTCAAGAATCAGAAAAAGCTGGGCATTATTCCAAAAGGCACGAAATTGACCGAACGTATTGATCAGATTCCGGCCTGGGATTCCCTCAATGCCGATGAGAAAAAACTCTATGCACGGCAGATGGAGGCCTTTGCAGCCCAGATGGAGTACGTGGATCACCAGATTGGCCGGGTGGTCAAGACGCTGGAACGGATCGGCGAATTGGATAATACGCTGATCTTCGTCACCTCTGACAATGGCGCCAGTGGTGAAGGTGGCCTGGCAGGCACCTTCAATGAAACCTATGTAATCAATGGTCTTCAAACGCCATTCGAAGCCAATATGCGGTATTACGATGACTGGGGCCGCGAAAATACCTTCCCCCATTACCATGCCGGTTGGACGATGGCAGGTAATACACCATTCAAATACTTTAAACAAAGTGAACATCGTGGCGGTCAGCACGATGCCCTGGTAGTTCACTGGCCCAAAGGTATCAAGGCCAAGGGTGAAATTCGTAATCAGTATCACCATGTCACTGATATCGCACCGACCATACTCGAAGCGGCCGGCGTAGAAATGCCTGAAAGCTATCATGGAGTGAAGCAACAGCCCATGGATGGCGTATCAATGCGCTATGCCTTTGATGATGCCAAGGCATCAACCAAAAAACAGCATCAGTACTACGAGATGATGGGTAATCTGGGGATCTGGAAAGATGGCTGGAAGGCAGTTACGCTGCACGCCAAGCGCATGCCCTGGGAGTTAAATGTTGTACTGCCATTTGATCAAGATGAGTGGGAGCTATACCACGTAGCGGAAGACTTTTCTGAAAGTAACAACCTGGCCGAGAAGTATCCCGAGAAGTTAGCCGAGTTGCAGAAGCTATTCGAAGAAGAGGCCTGGAAAAACAACGTTTACCCCCTTTACGATAACATGATGAAACGTATCGCCAGTATGGAAAACCGTTTGTTCGGTGACCAGAAAGAGTTCGTTTACTTCTACCCGGGCGCGAAACGCATTGGCGAAAAAGCCTCAGTGCCAACAAAAAACCGCTCACATACCATCGTCACCAATATTGAACTCAAGGGTGATGAGGAAGGTGTCATCATGGCAGTGGGTGGCATGACGGGCGGTTTCGCTATGTTCATCAAAGACGGGAAGCTCTTTTTTGATTATAACTACCTGGATGGTGTCTTCTATACGATGGAGTCCCCGGCACTGCCCAAAGGCATGACCGAGTTGAAATTCAACTTCATCCTGACAGGGCCCTGGGCGGGTAAGGGCGAGCTCTATGTCAATGGAAAGAAGGTGGATGAAGTAGATCTGCCTAAGATGCACACCAGTGCTTACTCCATTGCCGAAACCTTCGATGTGGGTTGCGATACGGGCACACAGGTGTCGAAACTCTACACTGGCCCGTCCCCATTCAAAGGGGCATTAGACAAGGTAACGGTCACTTTGACCGATTAATCCGGACAACACGATCTAACCGGTATTTCAGCACACAGGTGGCCCGCGCAACGCGGGTTACCTGCTCGGGAGGTTGCGGATCGCCTGACAGCGGGTGCCGTCGGAACGGCCACAATTTATAGCGATAAGATGGAGGCCGCCCAGATCATCAAACGTGTGATGATCTGGACGGATGCATGGCTTAACTACATCATTCCATTTTAAAAGTTTTGAGAAAGGATGCATGTAATGAACACGCTAAAATTTTCACATTTACCCGTAGTCCTGCTTGCCGTATTGTTATTTTCTGGTTGTGAGAAGAGTCAGGACAATGGCACCGCTGTAAAATAACAGGAAGTAACCCTTAGCGGGCAAGAAGCACAACAAATTGCCAAGGAAGCCAATATCTACGGCTTTCCAATGGTGCTCAACTACAAAACTTTGCAGAACTGTCTATCTCAGTTCACGGAGAAACTGTAGAATAAACTGTTAAGTGAAAAAAAGATGAAGCAAGTTACAGGGGTTAGAATTCTAGAAGAAATCGAAGGAATCGGTGCAGAGATAAAGAAAGGAGATGTTGTTAAAGTCAAATTAAATGGTTGGCTTAATAAGGGTGATCAAATTCAAAAAGACTATGTGAATACCATTACATTGGGATCACGTAATTTAATACCAGGTATTGAGTATGCAATTAAAGGTATGAAGAACAATGGAATGAGAAAAGTACAAATTAGCCCTAATTTAGGTTACTGGGATAAAGGAGTAAAGGATGTGATTCCACCAAATGCTTTACTCATTTATCAAATTGAAGTGCTTGATGTTGAATCAATTACACAACTAAAAGCTGCATCCGAGCGAAGGCGTTATACATAAAATAGAAAATGAATGATCCCGTTTTCATAATTATTGGAATGTCCGTATTAGCTGTAATGCTGATAGTATTACTATATTTCCTAAGAAAGTATGAAAGAAAAAATATCGTGCTAACAGTGGATGAAACATCTCTAAACTGGAAAGAGTTTAGATGTGTTAATTGTGACAAAATAATGGAAACAGGCTTTTCCTTTGCTGGAAGAGGCATCACCTGGGTACCTAAATATACGAAAAAACCAGGAGCATTTTCTACTGTGGGTTCAGTGTTAGAAAACACACGTAGTTTTCGTGTTCCTCCACCACTGAATATGGCATGGTATTGTAAGAGTTGCAAAATTGTGGTTTTCGATAATTCAAAAATGTTTAAAATGAAAAATACATAACAAGGCAAATGCAGCCGCCCCAAAAAGCGCCGTTTCGCTCCGCTCACCGGCACTTTTTGGGGCGGCTGATTTGCGACGTTATGAATAAATCTTAATTGATATTTAAACTATGGAATCAAAAGTTATTGCTGTTAGCAGTAGTAAAGAACATGCTTTTAGTAAGGAGAACCAAGAATATATTAACCTTAGTAAGGGTATAGGAGTTGAAGGAGATGCCCATGCGGGAAAAACGGTTCAACATCTATTTTTAGTAAAAAAAGACTCATCCAGACCAAATATTCGTCAAGTTCATTTGATACAAGCTGAACTTTTTAGCGAGTTAAGTGAAGAAGGCTTTTCTGTTGGACCAGGTCAGTTGGGTGAAAATATCACAACCGAGGGAATAGACCTTCTAAATTTGCCGGTAGGTAGCAAATTGCACATTGGTGAAAGTGCTGTCGTAGAGCTAACCGCACTACGAAACCCATGTCATCAAATTGATGATTTTCAAAAAGGTCTGCTGAATACAGTTGTGAGCAAAGATGAGCATGGAAAAACTGTTCGTAAAGTTGGCGTAATGGGGATTGTTTTATTTGGAGGGAAGGTTAAGTCGAATGATAATATAAAAATCTCACTACCGGATGAGCCACACAAATCGTTGGAGTATGTTTGGTAATTACGGTCTTTCAAAAACGACTACTCATAACAAGGTGGCCCACCTGGCGGTAATTCCGCTACGTTCCATTGCCGCAGGTGATCTTAGAAGTTGGCAGTCAGGTGGAAGAACAAAATAATTGAGGAGAATATACATGATTGAAATATTTAATTTTGTATTTCAAAATATTTACCATGGATGGTTTGTGCGTATCCTGGTGAAGTGATAAACCCATAAAAAAAGGAGCTGAAAAAATGAAAAAAATGAAAAAAATGGCAACAATGCTCGGCAGCTTTGCCCTGATCTTCGGGTTGAGCTTATCCACTCAGGCCGCTGATACCAAAAGTGTGCTTGAGGGGGCGCCTAATTTCAGAGACATAGGCGGTTACAAAACCAAAGATGGTCGTACCGTTAAATCCGGTCTTATCTACCGTTCCGGCGAGTTCCCACGCCTTACCGATGAAGATGTCAAAAAACTTGATGAGTTGGGTGTAAAAACTGTTGTCAATTTCCTTGAGCAATCCGAAATCGATTTCCGTGGCCGTGACCGTGTTCCTGAGGGCACCAAAGAAGTTCATCTCCCCATCGCGGGTGAAGTGGCGGGAGAGATTGTCGATGACCTGATCGCTGCCCGCAAAGATGGTGATTTCTCAACAATCCCTGTGAGCATCAATCCGGACGTCCACCGTATTTTGGTCAATGAAGGCAAGGAGCCTTACGCAAAATTCTTGCAAGAAGTCATAACGGCCAATGGTGAGCCTTTGACCTACCACTGTTCTCACGGCGTTCATCGCACAGGAACAGCCACAGCTATCTTGCTTTCTATTCTCGGCGTGCCGTGGGACACCATCCGCGATAATTACCTGCTCTCTAACGATTATCGGGCCGCAGAAAACAAAAAGCGGATTTCCCAGCTTGATGATCTCGCCAGCCAAAACCCTGATGTGACAGACCGTAAAGCCAATCACGCAAATATCGAAGCATTCTACATCCTGCAGGGCGATTATATCGATGCCAGCTATAATGAAATAATCAAGGAATATGGCTCGGTTGATGCTTATGTGCGCGAGGGGCTAGGGCTGACGCCTGAGGATATCAAGCAGCTTCGCATGGTGCTTTTGGAGTAATATCTGGCCTTCTAACTGATCAAACTCCTCATAGACCATCTTCAGCGTTGTATACGCCATGTTGATGGCCTTGAGTACAAACCTGCGAGCCTGTACATGGAATCTATTTTATGCTTCAAGCTCGGATTTAACATCGCTGCTCTTTTGAAACAGATTGAAAAATCAGATATCCAGTAAAAGCACCCAACCAATCATTTCAGCTGGCAACAAGAGCCAATCACTGAATCAACATTCTGGGTGGTTTTCAGGGTAGCTCGACAGGCAGGAACGTACTCTTTGCGGACAGTGGAGAATCACCACTGTATGACAACGGTAAACTTTGGTAGCGCTTCACACGAAGTATGGATTAGGTCAGTACTCCACCGCCCAAGCCATTGAAAATTATGCCAGACCCGCGTTTCAGAAAGAGTGGGGACAGCAAGTTGCAGTCCCCACAACTATTTTTACACGCAGATATCAGCTTACTCTCCGCTCATGAACACAGCGTCCTCGGAAACCGCGTAAGGATTCAGTTNAACCTCTGCCGGGGAAGCGGCTGTACCCGGCAGTATCTCGAATCCGATCTCGAAAGTCGTCAATGTTCCGGCGATCTGGGCCAGGATATCAGCGTTACCTTCGGCCTTGGCCGTGCCGTCTTCGATCGATGCCGCGAAGCTCTTTTTGCCCATCATGATTTGTTCGAGATCCGAGCGGTTGATCGTAATGGACAGGTCCGGGGCATCGTGAATAAAACCTTCGACATTGGTGAGAGTCGCATTCGACAAATTAATCGCGAACTTCTCTCCGTTGTCCGGTGTAAGCAGGTTGATCTTGTACTCACCAAGCGTCTCGGCCTTCTTGCTGTCCATGCGAATGCCGACGAAGTCGAGAAACAGTTCCGTCGACATGGCGCTGATCATGTCGGGACCGCCGGAATCCGGTGAAGCCCCCTGTGGTATTCCGGAGCGCAATTCGAATGCGCCAGCCAGAAAACTGTTCCGAAGCCCCGGATTTTCCTGCTGGTAGCCGATCTGCTCCCAGACGTCGGCAAGCAGGTCCTTGGCTTCCTGGTTGTCGGGTTGTGCCCAGACCAGCTTGTCGAGAATTTCCTGGGCATGCCGGTATTTGCCCTGCTTAGCCAGCTCGCGTCCCTTGCTCATGATAGGCTCGGCGCCCCCCATCATCTCCACGTAAAGTGGTGCGGAATCTTCCGGACTCAGGGGTATCAACGTCGTTGGGTTCGCATCCCAGAAGCCGAGAAAACGCTGGATAACGCCCCGGCTGTTGTGCTGCGGCGAACCGTGATATCCCCTTGCATACCAGGCATTTTCAAGCGACTTCGGCACGCGATACACGTTGTGAATCTGGTTGATCGTCACACCCTGGTTGGCATAGTGCAGCACCTGATTGTTCAGGTGAGCATAGGCGTCCCGTTGGCCCGAAAGAACTTCCTTGATCCGCTCCCGGCCCCAGCGCGGCCAGCTGTGCGAGGCAAACATCACCTCGGCTTTATCCCCGAAAAGGAACATGGCACGGGCAATGTACTTCGACCAGGCCAGCGCATTGCGAACCTGGGCGCCGCGCAGCGTGTAGATATTGTGAATGACGTTGGATACATTCTCAGCCATCCACAACGCCTTCATTTCCGGGATGTAAGTGTTCATCTCGGACGGCGCCTCGGTACCCGGCGTGTTCTGGAAGATCATCTTGATACCATCGACCTCGATTTCCTTGATTCCGTCGTCAACGACAAGGGTCGGCTGCAGCAGGCCAAAGTTGCCGGCGGAAACATTTTGCATCAGGCCCTGGCCGGCATGGCCAAACGGGCTGGCTGGCAGCAGCACCCCGTACTGGTAGAACAGGCGGCGGTTCATCGCGGTACCCGCATACACATTCTCCGAAACTGCATGTTCCATGAAATCCCTTGGCGCGATGATTTCCACCTTGCCGGCGGCATAGCGCTCCGGATCCACGACACCGCGAACACCGCCGAAGTGATCGCCGTGGGAGTGCGAGTAAATAACCGCGGTGACGGGCAGATCTTCGATCTCCTGGTTAATCAGTTCGAGACCGGCGCGTGCCGGTTCAAGCGAAGTTACCGGATCAAACACGATCCAGCCTTTCTTGCCGCGGATGAAAGTGAGATTCGCGAGATCCAGGCCGCGGACCTGGTAGATGCCGTCGGTCACCTTGTACAATCCGGTGATCTGGTTCAGCGCACCCTGGCGCTTGGTGGACGGGTGAATCGAATCGAACTCGCGATCTTCGGCCAGGAAGTTATAACGTTCAACATCCCAGGCGACATGCCCGGCATCGGCTTTGATAATCTTGGAGTTCAGCGGCGCGATAAAGCCCTTGCGCGCCTCATCGAAGTCACGCGTGTCGTCGAACGGCATCGATTCACGGGCGGCCTTGATCAAGGCCAGCGTATGTTCCGAAGGCGGTTTGCCCTTGGGGTGAAAGTGTTTATCGACGGAAGTCGCGTACGGCGGCTTCTCGCCCGCCGCTCCGCCTGCAGCCCATAATGCCGATTGTAAGGCAAGGGCTGTGAAGAACGTCAATAAGAATCTCAATGTATGAAATGCTTTCATAATCGTAGCCTCCACAGGGGTATAGAAAGAAATATTCAAGGTATAAAAAGTATATAGCAAGTTCTATGTTTTCAGTAAGCATATCCGTGTGAATTCTTCTCCTGAAATGCTTTGGCCTGCGTATATTTATGATAGTCTATGCGTTTAGGCGAAGTAGCAGGAAAACATAGCTACTGAACCCCCCTCCGATCAACGCACTTCAGCTCAAGATGCACACAATGAAAATCAAGCTCAATGCCATGCTCTCGTTATCCCTGCTGCTTATTCTACTCGCTGGGTGTGAGACTCGGCAGGTCACCGAGGAAGAGGTCATTCGGCCAGAAGAGGTCAGGTTTTATACGCATACCCCCGGAGACTTTGTCGACAAGGGCACGGTTACGGCTACCAGCAGGTCAAAAATGACGGCGCAGGAGAAACAGAATTACTTTATCCAGGAACTCAGCCGCCAGGCGGCAGAGATGGGCGCCAACGGACTTCTGATCAACTACCGCGGTGCCCAGCCATCACAAACGGTTCAAGTTTATCGTAACGGCCGTTACATACCTGTTCCACGCAACACCAGAACCGTGGAAGCCAGGGCGATCCTGGTTCGCAGAAGAAACTGATACAAATATGAGTCTCTTCAAACGCCCTCTGCTGTGGGTGCTCGGTGCAGCTGCCCTGGCCATTACCGGGGCCTCCCTGTACGCCTATTTCGTCGGAACGCGCACACTGCTGGAGCATGCAGAACAGTTCGCCTTCCGACGCATGACGGTGGCGCAACTGGAGGAGCAGGGCGTCTTCCGGTTTTTCTATGTCAGCAATCGCGACAGCGATGCAGCAGAGGGGCCGCTTGAAGAGCGTTTTGGATCCGGGCGCGAGACTTCCCTGAAGTTCGGCACTTTCGACACGGAGATCCAGGCTTCCCTTGGTCTGGGATTGCTGCTCAATCCGAGCGACTGGTTCCTCAACGAAGAGATACGCCTGAAGAATATCGAGGCGCTGGAAAAAGAGAAGTTCGTCGCCGGACTTCGTCAACAGGTGGAAGCATCGCCGCGCCGATCACTGCTCCTCATTGTGCATGGCTTCCGGGAACGCTTCCCTTCTGCGCTGCGCAAAACTGCTTTTCTCTCCCATGTTCTGGACATCAATACACCGGTCGTGGTGTTCGACTGGCCGGGCGACCAGGGATCATCGCTGCGAGGCTACCGGCGTGCGCGGCAGGTCGCGGCTGAATCGGGCGCGGAACTTGCCGCGACACTGGAGATGATCATCGAGGATGTACAGCCGGAGCGCCTGTGGCTGTTGGCAAACAGCATGGGCGGCCAGGTGGTTGTCGATGCCTTTAGCCTGCTGAACCGGGATGCTGACTTTTCCGACTTGCAGACAGAAATCGAAAACGTGGTGCTCACTGCTCCCGATGTGGATCATCAGGAATTCAACGATCAGTTCAAACAGGAGATCAAGGCGCTGGCGAAGAATGTCACTGTATACGTCTCATCCAACGACCGGGCCCTGCTGGTCAGCCGTGTCATTAACCGCGGGTTGCGCCTGGGTGAGAGCACTCTGGACCCTGAAAACCCGGGACAGGTGAAACAGACTGCAAGCCTGGCCGCGTTGCTGGAGCCGGGCGATGAGCAGCTAACACTGATTGACGTGACGCCGGTGAACCGCACGCGCAACTTCCACAATTTCAGCCTGGAGACACCGGAATTTTTCGACGACTTGTTCCTGCGCCTCACTGATACCGATTTGCCGCAGAGTCGTGAACTCTATTTTTTGCAGACACCGAACAAGTCTCGCTACTATGTTCTGACGCGGGGGCACTGATCAACAGATGAGACGTGCAACCAGCCTGTTTTTCTGTCTGCTGCGCCCCGGCACAATACACATTCTACTTGCAGTGACCCTGTTTTCAGTACAGGGGTGTGACAGCAACTCACCCCTCAAACCCTGGCACACGAAGGTGCTCGATGAAGAGTTGACCATGGATATGGTGGGTAGAGAGGTCAAAACCTTCACCGACTACCTGGCGCTGGAAGAGAGGCTGTTTCGTGAACTGGACGAGAAAATCTACGCCAGCACTGCCACAGGCCCTGCGCATGCACTGGAGCGCTACAGTTCCGCCAGCTCGGCAAACCCGGGACGTGTCCACCCTAACTGGAACCGCAGCTTTGAACTCCATGCGGAAGCGCCTGTAGGCGGCGTACTGCTGCTGCACGGCATGTCGGATTCACCTTACAGCCTGCGGGCGCTGGGAAAGACGCTTCATCAACGTGGCTACCAGGTCGTCGGCCTGCGCCTGCCGGGTCACGGCACAGCACCGTCAGGTCTCAAGCGAGTGACCTGGCAGGAGATGGCGGCTGCCGTCAGATTGGGGATGGAACACCTCGAGTCAAAATTGGGTTCGAAGCCCATACACATGATTGGTTACTCTACCGGTGCGCCGCTGGCCCTGGATTTCACACTCAACGCCATAGAAGGGGGCAGGGCGTCGATGCCTGCGAGCCTGGTGTTGATCTCACCGGCCATCAGGGTCCACCCGACGGGTGCTCTGGCCGGATTCAAGAATGCCCTGGCGGTACTGCCCGGGCTGGGGGGATTGGCCTATCTCTCCGTCATGGATGAATTCGACCCCTACAAGTACAACTCCTTTGCGACCAATGCGGGCGCCCAGGTCCATCAGGTCACGCGCAGTGTTGACCAGCGCATGCAGGCTCTGTCCCGGGACAAGGCTGCTGCCGACAAACTGCCGCCGGTTCTGGTGCTCAAGTCCACGATTGATGCGACGGTGACCACTGATGCGGTGGTCGACAACCTGCTGAAGCACCTGGGTGGTCGCAATGAACTGGTGCTGTTTGATATCAACCGCCGGGCAGCCATCAAGTCGACCCTGCTGATCTCTGATCCCGGTCCGCTGACAAAACGCCTGATGGAGAACAGCCGTCTGCCGTTCGCCGTCACCTTCGTTACTAATGAAAACCCGCAAAGCGCCAGCGTCGTGGCACGCCGCAAGGAAGCCTTTTCTCTCGAGAAATCCGGGATCGAGAAGTTGGGTCTTGCCTGGCCACGCGGCGTGGTTTCCCTCTCCCATGTCGCCCTGGCTTTCCCGCCCGATGATCCATTATACGGCCAGTATCCACCGGCGGATGAAGAACTTCTGTTTCTCGGGGATATGGCTTTCAAGGGCGAGCGGGGTTTGCTAAAAATCCCCGAAAGCTGGCTGCTGCGCATGCGCTACAACCCCTTCTACGCCTATCTTGAAACCCGTGTCATCAAATGGATCGAGGATGCTGGAAAACCATCCGGGTTATTATCTGGAAATTGAAGCGTATTCCGTCTGGAGTGGCTGAAAACGGGAGAGAATGATATGACATACAGACAGCGTGTTGCGATTTTAATCGGCTTGCTAGTCGCAGGCCTGCTGGGACTGTTCTTCATTGATCCGATTCCACAGGATCCAGCCTACCATCTGTTCGCAGACGTACGTTCGTTGTTCGGCATCGCGAATTTCAATGATGTGGCATCGAATGCAGGCTTTGCTGTCGTCGGGGTCATCGGGATTTTTTTGGTTGCAGGAGTCAGGCGCCGCAGCATATTTCTCCAGCGCCCGGACGCCTGGCCCTATCTCGTCTTCTTTGCAGGCGTCGCCATGGTGAGTGCCGGCTCCGCCTATTATCATCTGGCTCCATCCAGTGAGCGGCTCTTCTGGGACCGCCTGCCCATGTCGATCGCTTTCATGGCATTCTGTTCGGCCGTCATAGCCGATCGCGTCCATCACAGGGCAGGCAATAGCTGGTTGCTGGCGTTGCTGGTGGCGCTGGGGATGTTGAGCCTGGTCTACTGGCAAGTGACCGAATCACAGGGTCAGGGTGATCTCAGATTTTATGCTTTCGTACAGTTCTATCCGATTATGCTGCTGCCGTTCGTGCTGTGGCTGTTTCCTGTATCCCGCTATACCGCCGGTCGTTATCTCGGCTGGGTCATCGCATGGTATGCACTGTCGAAAGCCATGGAGTATTACGACAGCGAAATCTTTAAACTCTTTGGCCACACAATCAGTGGCCACACGCTGAAGCACCTGGCAGCGGCTGCAGGAGCCTTTGTGGTGTTGCGTATGTTGCTATCACAAGAGGATCGGCAGAATCGGAAAGTTGCATTTTGAAAGCCTTTTGACGCCTCCCTGGTTTGCAGCGGGAGTAATCGACTGGGTAGTCCTTCAACCCGATATGAGATCTCGCTCGATTCGTGCATCTTCTTGAATGCCTGGTCAGTTGCATGAATGACTAACGTTATGACGATCCCGGAAAAACAATACCCACAAACGCGGTAACAGCCGAAAGTAGTTTTGATCTCTTTTCGTCGGACGAAAGTCGACGGATCCTGTTGTAAGAGAGTAGATGATGCATCGACAGGTTGAAACCGCAGCCGGTTGCGGTCATTTTTCTGATAGAAGCGACCGTCCGGAATGGAGCATGAAGAGCCAGTCGACCTATGTGAAGAATCGCTGAATGAAGGGCTATCGCGACCGGCTGCTGAGTACTCAGGCTGTGTGAAAACGTGAGAGCAAAGTGACAGCAGAAGTCGGCTTCAAACATGGTGCTAATCAGTGCTCTACTGAGCTTGAGGCACGCAAGGCTCTCACGCAAGGCTCTATAGATAAAGCCACTGCCTCAACTGGATTTTCGCGAGGCTAATAGACGCTTACAGACGGGCATTTTTCCGTTTTCACACAGCCTGTACTCATTGCGGTCATTCACAGCACCTTTCCAAGTAGTTCGTCCAGTTCATTGGCTGAGTGACGGGCCGTACTCCAGTGGTCATTCAAAGTTATCTGAATCAACCCGGCAATGTGGTCAATATTATGAAGCTCCACTGTCTAGCTATCTCCTACAGGGAATGTACAGTCCTTCCCAGTTCCCAGCATCTATTAAGTTATCCAAAGACAGGCAAGTCCACTGCTTGCCCCCATAATTGACAATTCTCAATATTGGGCTATCATCAGAAACCCACATGTAAGATTTCTGATGAGTGAAAGGAGAAATTGTTATGTGTCTTTTGCCACCTAATTGCATTCTTTGTGCGCACTACAACAATAATCAAGATCAAACTGAATCTAGCAGAGATTGTCGTGCGTTCAAGGAGATTCCTGAAGACATTTTTTTCGGTGGCAACCTTCATACTATGCCATATCAAGGAGATAACGGCATATTGTTTAGCTTAAGACCGGAATATGTAGGGGAATATGCCGAAATAGAGGAGTTGCGAATATCATTGAAAAAACACTACTTGAATACTCAATAAATCATGTATGTTTGGAGGAATTATGATAATGATAAAAACATTGAATTGTCTTGGCCTCACACTCTTTCTGATATTGCCGCATGTCAGTAATGCCGTCACTGATGCAGAAATGCTCAGCCTAAGCTGTAATGCCTGTCACGGTTCGAATGGTGTCAGTGTAGGGCAAAGCATCCCCTCCATCGCCGGACTAGAACCCAGGTACTTCATGAGGACGATGTTGAACTTCAAAAAGGGAGAGCGTGCGGCCACCATCATGGACCGCATTGCGCTGGGTTATAAAGTCTCAGACTTGCGGAAAATATCAAAATACTTCTCTGCACTCGAATGGGGTAATACCCAGGCTAAATTAGATAGTATAAAAGTGCGTAAGGGGAAAAAAATCCATGATGAATTTTGCGAGGAATGTCACTCGGAGAATGGCAGATTCCAGGATCATGAAGTCCCAAGGATTTCCGGACAGGTTGTCGACTATCTCTATCTGCAAATGCTCGACTATTCCACCGAGAAGGAAGTCATGCCTCAGCCAGACAAGATGAAGGAACAGTTAGAGACGTTAAATGACGAAGATTTGAAGTCATTAAGTCATTTTTATGCCAGCGGGAGTTAATTCTAGCTTTTATTTAGAATAAAAATAACCCGGCTAGTGACGGCCGGGTTATTCTTCAAGACATTATCTTCAACCCTTTAGGTTTAAAGGCTGGATACCCATGCAGTAATAACTTTGAGTTCCGCATCTGATGGAGGCATATCACAGGATGATGGTGAGTAAAATGCCGCATGCATAATTCCCGATTCCTCGCTTTCACCTTCACCACTAAGAATTTTCTTAGCTTTGGAAAACAACTCATCGGCGGGTTTACCAGCTAATTTCGGAACGACCTTACTAACCGGGTTGCTGGCATTCTCCCCATGACAATTGACGCAACCATGGTATTTAAACAGCTCATCCCCGCTTTTTGAACCTTCCGCTAAAACCGGTGCAGTCATAAAACCACACGCTATCATTGAAAGAACAATGTATGTTTTTTTCATTATATTCTCCATTTACCTATTTCGGCTATATATACAATGCCACGTGAAATGTGACATAAATTCTTTTCTTTATTACATATATAAAACTCATTCAAAGTTTATTGTATTAAGCTATATCCTCCCCCTGTTTGCATGAAAATAGAATTGATCTTTTCCTCTTTTTGTAAAATACTCTTTATCATGGTCTACAAGTCAGAATGGCTTATCTGGCCAGGTATTTCATGATGTTTTTTTGCGATCTCAAGGACTCTATAGATTTCCCTCTCGAAAACCTCATAAGGTCTGGAACCCTGTATCTTACGGACCAGCCGGATTTCATCGCCATTATTGATACCAAGAAAAAAAGTCGGTGTTCCTTTGATGCCAAGACTTCTACCAACTATCTGGTCCTGCTGGATTGCAGCATCGTATCGCCCTGAATTTAGGCACTTACTGAAAACCACCTCGTCCAGTCCGGCTCTCTTCGCATGCTCCGCCAGAAAGAGTTCGTGAAGCGCTTTCTGATTATTGTATAAAGTATTGCGCATCTCCCAGTACTTTCCTTGCTCTTCCGCACAACGGGCAGCAACCGCGGCTTTTGCAGCCAAGGGATGTTTTTCTCCCATGGGGAAATCCAGAAACACATAGCGCAATTGATTGGTCACTACCATTTTTTTATAAATCTGCTGGGCTGCTCCCAAAAGATGGCGCCTGCAATAGGGGCATTGAAAATCTCCAAACTCGACCAGTATCACATTACTACTTTTTGGTCCCATGCCTGGACGACCTGCGATATCTAGAGCGCCATCAATTGATTGTACTGGCGCCCTTTTCTTCTCTATGATACGCATCAGTTTCGCATATTCAGCGTCCATGTCACTGGTGGCACCAGATTGTTTTGAAGAAGCCAGCTCATCTGAATTTATTCCTGAATCAGCAATTACAGCAGATGTAACGGTGGATAAAAAGCAGAAAAATGCGACAGTGACTAGATATCTATTCATTTCTTATTCTCATGTATTTTTGTGATTAGTCCACGTATCTACTCAGATTGCACGGGATAGGTATATGCTGGGATTGGGCTATATCGTCGATGCCAGATTTGCTCATTACCCTGGCGAGCTCCTGTTTGGCAATACTACGTTGAAGCGTCATGCCTGTTTCCGACTTTATTGCTGGAATTAAATGCAGGAACCTCTCGAAAACTCTATAGCCCGTCATTCCTGTGAAGGCAAGAATCGATAAGAAACAGTATCCTACAGATCAAATTAATGAGTTGCTTCCGTCCAGAAGATGCTGAAATAACGGCATCTTACATATACTTCACATAATTACAATATAGACCATGTAATTGAGAATTGTCAATACATACGTATTCTATCTGATAAGGATAGATCATATGAGAAACAATCTTATCCACTTGTTGAACGAATCCGGCATGCCGGCGACGTAGCGGAAAGCCGCTTGTAGGGTCAACTGATCTTAAAATTATCATCGGCTTGCCACAAGTGTAAGTCTTACCGATATTGCAGCCATGCGCTATTAGCCAAAAGTATGAACTTCGCCAAGATGTGGTCAACTTGGTTCTTTCACAGCCGAGATTCGACTGTCCGCAGTGGAGCATGATCCGTCATTCAGTCAGTCAATGAGCCTGGACCGGCTGCCTGAAAGAGTGCAGTTAATGACCCACTGAGTATGCAGTAGTCATTAGCAGATAAGTGCCAGGACATCGTGGCCGTAGACCGCTGGTGGAATCCTCACGATCACACCACTGGCTCAATTGGTTTCGAGTCTCACTTCATGTCACCCCATAGCATCTGCGACATACTCACGGCAACTATAGTGGCAGTCTCGGTGCGTAATATCCGTTGACCCAGTCGCACCGGGATAAAATGATGCTGTCTCAGTCGCTTGATTTCACTCTCACTCAAGCCTCCCTCTGGTCCACAAACAAGATGAAGGGTTGTCTCTTCTGCAGGTGCAGGGAGGGATGCAAGGTTGTTGTCAGACTGCGGATCAAGAACAATGCCGTAACTGATCTTATGTTGCGACCACGCATCGAGCGTGGAGAGGGGATGCAGCAGCGGCAGACGGCAGCGGATACTCTGTTCACAGGCGGAGATGATCACCTGTTGCCAGTGCTGCTGTTTCTGTTGAAGACGTTTCTCTGGAAGTTTAACGGCTGTATGTTTTGTCGTCAGCGGAGTGATGGCGGAGACTCCCAGCTCCACCGCTTTTTGCATGGCAAAGTCCATGCGCTGTCCTTTTGACAGCGGCAGGCCAAGATGGATATTAAGTGTCGGCTTGGCTTCAAGGGTCGATCGGGCAGTAGTTCTGACGATTGTGTGCCGTTTTGAGATCTCCTGAATGTTTGCGGTGTAAGAGTAACCGTCGCCATTGAAGAGTTCGATCCGATCATTGATATGGCAGCGCAATACTCTTGTCAGGTGGTGCGCCGCACCGGTATCGAGAGTGATTTCCGTGCCGCACTGAAGAGGGACGTCCTGATAGATGCGGTAACTCTTCATCGTCGCTTCTCAATATGACCATGCATTTATCGATGCCGTGCAGGGGAGGGNTTTGCCTGTGAGTCAGGAGATATTCAGGTTTCTCCACAAACGCATTGTTGGAGCGACCTGGTTCATCGAGTAGAAGTGCAGTCCGGGAGCGCCCTCATCGAGCAGGCGCTGGCACATGGATGTGACCACCTCTTCACCAAAGGCCCGCAGGCTTTCGAGATCATCGCCATAGGCTTCCAGGCGCTTGCGTATCCAGCGGGGAATCTCGGCGCCGCAGCCATCGGAAAAACGCGCCAGCTGGGTATAGTTTGTAACCGGCATGATGCCGGGCACGATGGGAATGTCGAGTCCGCTTTTCTCACAGGCATCGACAAAGAAAAGATAGGAGTCAGCGTTGTAGAAATACTGGGTGATCGCAGCATTTGCTCCGGCATCAACCTTGCGTTTGAAATTTTCCAGGTCAGTTGCAGGGTTCGTCGCCTGGGGATGATACTCCGGATAGGCGGCGACTTCGATATGGAAGTGATCTCCCGTGGTTGCGCGGATATGCTCCACCAGTTCGTTGGCGTAGCGCAGTTCATCGAGTTCACCGATCCCGGCGCCGGATGGGAGGTCGCCGCGCAAGGCAACCAGGCGGCTGATGCCCTGCTGTTGATAGCGTTGCAGAATAGTGTCGATCTCGGATTTATCAGAGCCAATGCAGGAGATGTGTGGAGCTGTTTCTATTCCCTGCTCACGCAGCCAGTCAATCGTCTGGAAGGTGCGCTCCTGGGTTGAGCCGCCGGCCCCATAGGTGACCGAAAAGTAGAGTGGTTTGAGGGTTGAAAGCTCCGCGATGGTCGCCTTCAGTTTATCAAAGCCCTGTTCAGTGCGTGGTGGAAAGAGCTCGACGCTGAATGTTTTCTCAAACTGTTGCTGTGATTTCATGGCTGTTCTCTGTTCTTGACACTGACTGTTATTTACCTCAGATGCACACAAATAATTGGGTCTCTTCATGTTTGTGTGCATCTGTGGTTAATAATCCTCTATTCTCCCAACCCCCGGCAAACTGATCCTGCGTTGTTCTACCACCTGCATCCTTGTAGTCATCTCCCGGAGGGATAGGGAGATTGGTCATCAGTAACGATAATGTTCAGGCTTATATGGGCCAGCAACATCCACGCCGATATAACCAGCCTGGTAGTCTGTGAGGGTAGTCAGATTTGCACCAATCTTGTCCAGGTGCAGACGCGCCACCTCTTCATCCAGATGTTTTGGCAATGTGTATACTGACAGACCGTAGTCGTCTCCCTTGGTCCACAACTCGATCTGCGCCAGTGTCTGGTTAGTAAAGGAGTTGGACATGACGAAGCTGGGGTGACCGGTTGCACAGCCAAGGTTGACCAGGCGTCCCTGTGCGAGCAGGATGATGCGCTTGCCGTCGGGAAAGATGATGTGGTCTACCTGGGGTTTGATCTCCTCCCACTGATACTCCTCGAGACTGGCAACATCGATCTCGTTGTCGAAGTGGCCGATATTACAGACGATTGCCTGGTCCTTCATTTTTTTCATGTGTTCATGGTTGATGACATGAAAGTTACCGGTAGCGGTGACAAAGATATCAGCCTTGTCGCAGGCCTCATCCATGGTGACCACGCGATAGCCTTCCATCGCTGCCTGCAGGGCACAGATGGGATCGATTTCGGTGATCCATACTGTGGCGCCCAGGCCGCGCAGGGATTGCGCCGAGCCTTTGCCGACATCGCCAAAACCGGCAACGATGGCAATCTTGCCGGCAATCATCACGTCGGTGGCGCGTTTGATGCCATCGACCAGGGATTCACGACAGCCGTAGAGGTTGTCGAATTTGGACTTGGTGACCGCGTCGTTGACGTTGATTGCGGGGCAGTAGAGCTCGCCATCCTTCTCCATCTGGTAGAGACGGTGTACGCCGGTGGTGGTCTCCTCGGTAACGCCCTGGATGTTGGCCTTGATGGTGGAGTACCAGTTGGAGCTCTCCGCCAGTTTTTTCTTGATCGAGGCGTAGAGTGCAACCTCCTCTTCGCTGCCGGGATTGTCCAGAACAGAGATGTCCTTCTCAGCCTTGCTGCCGAGCAGGATCAGCAGGGTTGCATCACCGCCGTCATCGAGAATCATGTTGGGGGTTCCGCCGTCATGCCACTCCATGATGCGGTGCGCGTAATCCCAGTAGTCATCCATGGTTTCGCCCTTGTAGGCGAATACGGGGATGCCCTGCGTAGCAATGGCTGCCGCGGCGTGATCCTGGGTGGAGAAGATGTTGCACGAAGCCCAGCGGACTTCCGCGCCCAGGGCCACCAGGGTCTCGATCAGCACGGCTGTCTGAATGGTCATGTGCAGGCTGCCGGCGATGCGTGCACCGGTGAGAGGTTTCTCCTCACCATACTTGCTGCGCAGCGCCATCAGACCGGGCATTTCGGTCTCGGCAATGTTGAGTTCTTTGCGTCCCCAGTCAGCAAGTGACAGGTCGGCGACAAGGTAGTCTTTTGAAGTATCTTTCGCTTCAGCGTTCATTATTGAGTCTCCTCATAAAAAGTATTAAACACTGAGCGTCGTTGAAACAGGATGGAACTGTTCCGAGCCTGGCAGACCAACGGGCCTGTCGCAACGCTCCTCGGAACAGCAGGAGCCGGATATTAACAAATATCCGGCTGGATATGAATGGTATCAGAATCTATTTCCCATCGCAGTCAGACGACTGCTCCTACGATAATTTCCGCATCGAGAATGTAGGAGCGCTTGTCTGACCGTGATTGCCGTTGAATTCAGATCCCGGCATCGGCCCTCAGGTTGTCTGCCTTGTCGGTCATCTCCCAGGTGAAGCCCTCGTTTTCACGACCGAAGTGTCCATAGGCGGCTGTCTTGTGATATTTGATCTGGTCGGCATTGAGCAGATCCAGCATTTTCAGGATACCGTAGGGACGCAGGTCGAAGTGATCCCGAACAAACTGCGTGATCTTCTCATCGCTGATCTTGCCGGTGCCAAAGGTATCGACCATGATCGATGTTGGCTCAGCGACGCCAATTGCATAGGAGATCTGGATCTCGCAGCGCTCGGCAAGGCCTGCCGCGACGATATTCTTTGCCACGTAGCGGCCTGCATAGGCAGCAGAGCGGTCAACCTTGGAGGGGTCCTTGCCGGAGAAAGCGCCGCCGCCGTGACGTGCCGAGCCGCCGTAGGTATCGACGATGATCTTGCGTCCGGTTAGACCGGCATCACCCATGGGACCTCCGATGACAAATTTGCCTGTCGGGTTGATGTGGAACTTGGTGTCGGCATGCAGCAGACCGGTCGGCTCGAGAATGGGGCGGATGATGATCTTGCGAATCGCATCCTGCAGCGCTTCCAGGCTCAGGGTATCGGCGTGCTGTGTGGATACCACCACGGCGTCGATGGCGACAGGCTTGTTGTCTTCATAGCGCATGGTGANCTGGGATTTTGCATCGGGACGCAGCCACTCCAGTTCTCCGCTCTTGCGCACCTCGGCATGGCGCTGCATCAGCAGGTGGGAGTAGGTGATTGGTGCAGGCATCAGCACCTCTGTTTCACTGCATGCGTAACCAAACATTAAACCCTGGTCGCCGGCGCCCTGGTCCTCGGGACGTTCACGGGAAACACCCTGGTTGATGTCCGGAGACTGGATGCCGATGGCGGTCATGACGGCGCATGTCTCCCAGTCAAAACCCATCGCGGTATTGTTGTAGCCAATCTCCCTGATGGTTTCGCGGATGACCTTCTCATAGTCAGGTTTGGCTGTGGTGGTGATCTCGCCGGCGATCATGGCCATGCCGGTCTTGAAAATCGTCTCGCAGGCAACGTGGGCATGCTTGTCTTCGGCAAGAATTGCATCGAGGATGGCGTCGGAAACCTGGTCGGACATCTTGTCCGGATGACCTTCCGAGACTGACTCGGAGGTAAAGATATAGTTGCTCATTATGCTCTTTCCCAAAAAATAAAAAACCCGCTATAGCCAAAAGCTCAAGCGGGTTAGATAAACTGTTCCGATCTCGCTTTAGCCGCATTTGTAACGCGCCCGCAATCTGGATATCAAATCGGCGCCTGGGGGAGGATTATGCGGAAAAAATATTGGATGTCAAGAAGAGTTGTCAACCTGGCTTAAAAACTATAACCATGGAACACACGGAAAAGAGGCTAGAAAACCATTCCGTGTGTTCGTGGTTATATAATATCTGGGTAACTATTCAGTACTTGCTAGATCGCCACTGATTGCGGGCATATCTTCCGGAAAACGCCGTACATACATCCATGGTCGCTTCCGGCATCC
>JGI24023J19991_10001165_pt1 | contig 20520 bp, 19 predicted proteins | sample Cruoilmetagenom1_FD_19991 | JGI IMG/M metagenome (IMG submission 19991) | reverse complement strand
GGGAATCCGCTCGACCGGTCGCCGGAACAGGTGCGCGAGGATGTGTTGGACGGCTTCTGCACGCGCGAACACGCGCGGCAGGCTTACGGGGTCGTGGTCACCGACGACGAGGAGATCGACGTTGCCGCAACCGGCGATCTGCGCGAGAAAATGTGGCAGAAGGTGGCTTGAAGGCCAAAACAAAAAGGGGAACTTCACATTGTCAGAGTTCTTTCCAACGCTGTTTTCCGAAGCTCGGCTCGGCAAGGTGACGCTGCGCAATCGTATCCTTATGGCGCCGCTGACCCGGCAGATGGCGGAGCCCGACGGAACGCCCACAGAGGAGATGGTTGCGTACTATGCCCGGCGGGCCCGCGGCGGCGTCGGGATGGCCATAACCGAGGGCACCTATCAGAACGATGAATTGGGCTGCAAAGGATATCTCGACCAGCCAGGCATCGCGAACGCAAAGCATGTCGAGGCATGGCGGAAGGTTGCGGATGCTGTCCACGAGCAGGGCGCGGCCTGCATTCTCCAACTCATGCACGGCGGCCGGGTGGTCGACCCGCGCTGTCTGAAACCCGGAGAGTCACCGGTAAGCGCNAGCGATACGCAAAGTGAGGGCTGGGTACTTTATACGGACACGGATGACGAGAAGAATATCCGTGGCATCGAAGGGGNCTGGCCCAAAGTGACCTTCCCGCCGGCGAAAGCGCTGTCCCATGACGAGATCGAACGNATTGCCGACGGATTTNCCGAAGGTGCTGCGCGGGCTGTCGAGGCCGGATTCGACGGTGTCGAGATCCACGGTGCCAACGGATATCTGCTGTATCAGTTCATTCACCCGTCGACCAATCTGCGCGACGATGAATACGGTGGTTCGGCGGAAAACCGGGTGCGGTTCGCCAAGCTGGTCTGCCGCAAGGTGCGCGAGGCCATCGGCCCCGACAAGATCATTACGCTTCGGCTATCCCAGAATGGCGTCGACGATTTTACCGGACGCTGGCCCGGGGGTGTCGAAGAGGCCAAACAGATCGGCGCGGCCCTGGCGGATGCTCCCATCGATGCGCTGCACTGGGCGAGTTTCGATTACACCGATAATGGGGACCCGAGCAGCGACGTTCCGATGCCCGCGGCCCTGCGTAAAGCCAGCGGGCTGGCAATGATCGTCAATGGCGGTATCGAGGACGGCGCCAAGGCGGAAAAGGCGCTGACGCGCGGCGCCGCCGACTTCGTCGCTATCGGCCGGCCGCTATTTGCTCAGCCGGATTGGCCCTACATCGTCCGCTCGGGCCAGCCGTACCCGTGGGCCGAATTCGATCGGAGATATGTGGTTCGACCGCCCCTCGATTGGCGCTGGGCGTATTCGGCACCGCCGAAGGTCCCGGATTGGCCGACTGAATGGTGATTGGCGCTCCGACAAGCGATTCTCGAGTGCAGGAAAAGCAGATGGCATTGGATATCAACTGCGACATGGGCGAGAGCTTCGGGCTCTACAAGATGGGCGATGACGAAGGCATCATGCCATACATCACGGTGGCCAATGTCGCCTGTGGTTTTCATGCCTCGGACCCGGTGGTGATGCGGAAAACCGTGCGTTTGGCCAAGGCGCATGGCGTGCGGGTGGGGGCGCATCCCTCGCTGCCGGACCTGCAGGGTTTTGGCCGTCGCGAGATGAAGATGCGCCCCGACGAGCTGACGGCCTGCATTATCTACCAGGTTGGCGCCCTGAAGGCGTTTCTCGATGCCGAGGGCATGGCGCTCAACCACATCAAGCCGCACGGGTCGCTCTATGGCATGGCGGCCCGCGATGACGCGGTAGCCGGCGCCGTGGCGGATGCCGCCCAGACATTTGGCGTGCCGGTATTCGGGATGGCAGGCACGGCCCACGAGAAAGTCTATGGCGGGCGCGGGCTCGCGTTCATACCCGAATTCTATGCCGATCTCGGCTACGACAAGAACGGCGGCCTGATCATCACCCGCGAGCATGACGCGGTGGATCCTGCGGAATCCGCGGCCCGGTGTGTGCGGGCCGTGAAAGAGGGCTTGGTTGCGAGTGTTGAGGGCACGGATATTCCGGTGCGGGCCGAGTCGATCTGCGTTCATTCCGATACGCCCAACGCCGTCGATGTTGCGAAGGCGGTTCGTGAAGCGCTTGAGCCGTTCATTAAGCCGCGTAGCGGCTCGAATTAGCAGGAACCATTGGGAATGGTCGGAATAGGGGCATGGCAATGAAACAAATTCTCTCTCCGCTGCCGGGTACGTTCTATCGAAAATCGGCACCCGACCAGCCGGCTTACAAGTCGGCGGGCGATAGCGTCGCGCCGGGAGACGTCGTTGGCCTCGTGGAAGTGATGAAATCTTTTCATGAGGTGAAATCGGAGGCGGCGGGCAAGGTGAAGGCCTTCCTGGTCGAGAACGAGGGTCCGGTAACGGCCGGGCAGCCGCTGGTCGATCTCGAGGATTGATTTTGGCAAGGGCCGGATTTCCGAGAATGGGCATACGCACTCTTTTGATCGCCAACCGCGGGGAAATCGCCGTCCGGATCATCCGGGCTGCGCGCGAACTGGGCATCCGCACGGTCCAGGTCCACAGCGATGCCGATACCGATTCCCTGGCGGTGCACATGGCGGATGAGGCGGTGAACATCGGTCCGGCCCAGGCGTCGAAGTCATATCTCAATGCCGCGGCCATTCTTGAGGCGGCGGCCAAAACCGGCGCCGACGCCGTTCATCCCGGCTACGGTTTCTTCGCGGAGAATGCGGCTTTCGCCGATGCGGTCGCAAAGGCGGGCCTGATCTTTGTCGGTCCGGATGGCGATACGATCCGCCTGATGGGCGACAAGGTCGCGGCGCGGGCGGCCGCGGCCTCGGCCGGCGTGCCCACCGTGCCCGGCAGTGCTGGGCGGCTCGACGATTTAGCGGCCGCGCGGCGTCTGGTCGAGGAGATCGGTTTCCCGGTCATGATCAAAGCCGCTGCCGGCGGCGGCGGTCGGGGAATTCGGATCGTTACCGACATGGCCGAGTTCGACCGGATGGCGCCTCAAGCCCGGGCCGAGGCGGAAGCGGCGTTCGGAGACGGCGGCATCTATATCGAGAAAGTCGTCGAGAAAGCCCGTCATATCGAGGTGCAGATATTGGGCGACGGGAAGGACGTCATCCATTGTTACGAGCGCGAATGTTCGCTTCAGCGACGGCGTCAAAAGGTGTGGGAGGAAGCGCCGTCGGCGACCTTGCCGCAGGAAAGCCGAGAAGAGTTGTGTGCGGCGGCGGTGAAGATTGCCTCTGCTGTTGACTACCGGGGCGCCGGTACGGTCGAATTTCTGTACGACGACCGGACCGGCGCCTTCTTTTTCATCGAGATGAATACCCGTATTCAGGTCGAGCATCCGGTAACGGAACTCGTCACCGGCATCGATCTGGTGCGCGAGATGATTCGGGTTGCGGCGGGAGAGCCGCTTCGTTTGAATCAGGACGACGTGCGCCTGCGCGGACATGCAATAGAGGTCAGGATCAACGCCGAGGATCCGTCGAAGGATTTCATGCCGTTCCCCGGCGTGGTCGAAACGCTCACCGTTCCGGGCGGGCCGGGCGTTCGCTTCGACAGCATGCTTTACAACGGTTGTGCCATCCCCCCGTTCTACGACTCCCTGCTCGCCAAGCTGATCGTCCACGACGAGACACGGGAGGCCGCGATTGAGCGTCTGCGCCGAGCTCTCATGGAATTCGACGTGGGCGCCCTCAAGACGACGAAGCCCTTATTCACGGCCCTGGCGCAGGATGAAAATGTGCGGACGGGCGCGTTTCACACGCGCTGGCTTGAGCAATGGCTGGATACGAATGCAAGCCGGTTGGCATGACAGGGAGAATGGTTGAGCGATGAAAACCAGATACACCTTCGGAGGAGACGAGCACATTTTCGTCGAGATGGACGAAGAGATGTCGCTCGATGCGTTTTTCAAAAGCCTTTCCATGACCAACGCCGTCCGTGCGGCGCAGATCGATGGCGTCACTGAGATCTGTCCGGCGAATGCCAGCTTCCAGGTCAAGTTCGATCCGGACAAGATCGCGCCGGACGACATGCTGGCGGAGTTGAAGACTCTGGAAACCGCCGCGGAGAGTGCGGAGAAGCGCCTGGACACGCGGATCATCGAGGTTCCCGTGTTCTATCAGGATCCCTGGACGCACGAGACGCTGATGCGGTTCCGCGAGCGGCACCAGGATCCGAACGGGACGGATCTGGACTATGCGGCGCGCATCAACGGCTTCGATAGTGCCGCGGAGTTCATCACCGCACACCATTCGTCGCCGTGGTTCGTATCGATGGTCGGTTTCGTCGCCGGACTGCCTTTCCTCTACCAGCTGGTGGAGCGCGAGCGCCAACTCGAGGTGCCGAAGTACCTACGACCGCGCACCGATACGCCAAAGCAGACCGTAGGGTATGGCGGCTGCTTTTCCTGCATCTATTCGGTGCGTGGTGCCGGCGGCTACCAGATGTTCGGCATTACACCGATGACCATTTACGACCCCAAGCAGACGACCTCGTACCTGCGGGAGTTCCTGGTGTTCTTCAACCCCGGTGACATCGTCAAGTGGAAGCCGATTGACCGGGAAGAGTACGACTCGATTCTCGCCGACGTGGAATCGAACCGCTACGAGCCGCTGGTCAGGGAAGTGGAATTCGATCTGACCGCCTTCAATGCGGACATCGATGGCTATAACGCAAAGCTGATGGAGGCTCTCCATGGCGTTTAAAGTCCTCAATCCGGGTCTTTTCACGACCGTCCAGGATCTCGGGCGGCCGGGATACTTCCACCTCGGCATTCCCATATCCGGCGCAATGGATCGTTTCGCCCTGCGCGCCGCCAACCTTCTCGTCGGCAATGATGAAGGTGCGGCGGCGCTCGAAAGCGTCTTCATGGGACCGCAACTTGAATTCGAGATCGATGCAACGGTTGCCGTCACCGGCGCCGACATGCCCGCCCGCGTGGATGGCGAGGCGAAGCCGGGTTGGGCCGCGTTCAAGGTTCGTGCCGGACAGGTGCTTACGTTCGACTATTTGAAGGGCGGGGCGCGGATCTACATAGCCATATCCGGTGGCATCGATACGCCGCCGTCTCTGGATAGCCGCTCCACATATCCGATTGGCGCCCTCGGCGGTGTGGAGGGCCGCCCCCTGGCAATTGGCGACGTTGTGCCGCTGGGTAGAGGCGCGGGCGCCGAGGAAGGTCGAAGCGTTCCCGAAAATTTGCGGCGCATGCCGGGATCGCCGGTGGAACTTCGGGTATTGCCCGGCCTGTATTGGCGCCTGATTACGGAAGAGGCCGGCCGAAATTTTTTCGACGACGAATGGACCGTAGCGCCGGAGGCGGACCGGATGGGATACCGCTTCCGGGGCGGGCAGCCCATTCAATTCGAGGAGCGGAAGCAACCGTTCGGCGCCGGTTCCGACCCGTCGAACATCGTCGATGGCTGTTATCCGTACGGATCGATTCAGGTACCGGGGGGAACGGAGCCAATCGTTCTGCACCGCGATGCGGTATCGGGTGGCGGCTATTTCACGCTCGGTGCGGTTATTTCGGCGGACATGGATCTTATCGGCCAACTTCAGCCACATACGCCGACGCGTTTTGTCAAAGTCGATATGACGACAGCGCTGACCGCCCGGCACGACAGGCAATCTCTGCTCGGCAAAGTGCGGGCATCGCTAAGCTAATCCGGAACACAATAGGAAGGGACCTGTGATGAACACTGTCCTCGTATCGGCCTTCTGGCCCCAGAAAAGCCAGTCATTGATATTCAAGGTGGGCCTCGTCCTCGTAGGCTCACTCCTGCTCGCCGTCTCGAGCAAGATTCAGGTGCCGTTCTGGCCCGTTCCGATGACCATGCAGACTTTTGTGGTGTTGGTTATCGGCATGGCCTTCGGACCGAGTCTTGGGCTGGCCACGGTGGGACTTTATCTCGTCGAGGGCGCGTTCGGTCTCCCGGTTTTTGCAGGCACGCCGGAGAAGGGACTGGGCCTCGCCTATATGGCTGGCCCGACGGGAGGCTATCTCGCCGGATTCGTTGTTGCCACGGTGCTCGTCGGCAAGCTCGCGGCACGCCGATGGGACAGACATCCGGTGACCGCGGCGGCGGCGATGCTGGTCGGTATGGCGGCGATTTATGCCCTCGGCGCGGCGTGGTTGGCAACCTTCATCGGTGTTGAGAAAGCACTGCAGTTCGGTGTCGCGCCGTTCCTGCTGGCGGATGCCCTGAAGATCATTCTGGCGACAGCGCTCATGCCTTTGGCATGGAAAGCTGTCCGCGGTTTTCGGGGGGGTGATCATGCCTGCTGAGCGTCCCCGGGCAAGGGCCACGGTTCAGGTCGACGATGCTCGTGTCAAGGTTACCGAATGGCGATTTCCACCTGGAGCGGCGACCGGATATCACCGGCACGAGATGGACTATGTGGTGGTGCCGATGACCTCCGGGAGCCTGCTCCTAAAGGGCCCCGACGGAGAGGCAACGGCCAATCTCACGGCGGGCCAGTCCTACGCGCGGCATGCCGGCGTCGAACATGACGTCATTAACGCCAACGAGTACGACTTCGTATTTGTCGAAGTTGAGATCAAGAACGAGGAAAGGGAGTAAGCAGATGGCAAAGGAAATTCTCTGCGCTTTTGGCGTCGATGTCGACGCTGTCGCCGGTTGGCTTGGATCGTATGCAGGCGAGGACTCGCCCGACGATATTTCGCGCGGCTTGTTTGCCGGCGAAGTGGGATCGATGCGCCTACTCAATCTGTTCGAGCGTTTGAATATCAAGACAACCTGGTTCATTCCGGGGCACTCGGTGGAGACTTTCCCCGAGCAAATGAAGGCCGTGGTGCAAGCCGGGCATGAAGTCGGCATGCATGGCTATTCTCATGAAAATCCCATCGCCATGACTCCTGAGCAGGAGGAGGCGGTCATGGACAAGTGTATCGATGTCATCACCGATCTCTCTGGCAAGCGTCCGACGGGATACGTCGCGCCGTGGTGGGAATTCAGCCCGGTCAGCAATGAGCTGCTCCTGAAGAAGGGCATCAAGTACGATCACAGCCTGATGCATAACGATTTCTCGCCCTACTATGTGCGTGTCGGCGATACCTGGACAAAGATCGACTATTCAAAGAAGCCCAAGGATTGGATGAAGCCACTGGTCCGCGGCGAGGAGACGGATCTCGTCGAGATCCCGGCGAGCTGGTATCTCGATGATCTGCCGCCGATGATGTTCATCAAGAAGGCCCCGAACAGTCACGGTTTCGTCAATCCCCGCCACCTCGAGGAAATGTGGCGCGACCAGTTCGACTGGGTGTACCGCGAAATGGACTATGCGGTGTTTGCCATGACCATCCACCCCGACGTGTCGGGTCGTCCACAAGTTCTGATGATGCTGGAGCGTCTGTACAACCACATCATTCGGCATCCCGGCGTCAAGTTTCTGACATTCGACGAGATCGCCGATGACTTCGCCCGCCGCTCCCCCCGCAAGTAGGAGCGGCAACACGATCGAGGACTAAGCCGTAGCCATGTGCAGCCTGTGTGGACTCTTGGGGGAAGACCATTGGACCGACATGTCGGCCAGTCCCGAGGCGTTTGGCGGACGGCAGGGTGTTGTGCCGCGGCGTCAGGAACGCCTTTACCGGGTAAAACTCATCAACGAAATTCTGAAGAGTTTTGCTCTACGCCTCGACGACTGGCAGGGCCAATCCTTCATTTTGAGCAGCCGAACCGGCAAAACCGAAATCGTCGACGATCTCATGGCGGTGTGGCCGGCGGCGGAAAAAATGATAGGGCGCCAGCTTGACCCGATGGATCCGGCGTTGTTGGCACACCTTCGACATCAGACCATGGGGCATTGAACCGTGACCAAGGAGTTGGGCCATATTCCCGTCAACATCATCACGGGATTTCTAGGGAGCGGCAAAACCACACTGTTGCAGCGCCTGCTCAACTCCGACGAATTTGCCGATACGGCTGTTCTGATCAACGAGTTCGGTGAGGTCGGTCTGGACCACCACCTTCTCGAGGAAATTGATGAGAATACGCTGCTTCTGCAAAGCGGGTGCATTTGCTGCACGATAAGGGGTGATCTCAAGGACGCGATCCGGGATCTCTACTCACGCCGCGAACGCGGAGAGATTCCGGCATTTCGGCGCCTGGTGGTAGAGACGACAGGACTGGCGGATCCGGCTCCCATCCTCGCTACCATCACCTCCGAGCCTGTGATCCGACATCATTTTCGGCTGGGTAATGTGATCACCACGGTCGATGCCGTGAATGTCGTGATGCAACTGCGGCGTCAGCCCGAATCGGTCAAGCAGGTGGCGGTCGCGGACCGGATTGTTCTGACCAAGACCGACCTCGCCAAACCAGACGTGGTGAAGAAAGCTAGGGACGCGGTCAGGCGGGTCAATCCGGCGGCCCCCCTGATCGAATCGGCCAATGCGCCAGTCGATCCCTCGTTGCTTTTGGCGCACGATATTCATGACGACAGTCATAAATTGGCTGAGGTTGCCCGTTGGCTCGAGGCGACTCGACACGATGACCATCACGAGAGACCGCATCGTCACGACGCAAACAGACACGACGCGCGGATCACGGCATTCGCCCTGGTGTTCGAGAGGCCAATGGACTGGACCGCCTTCGGTATCTGGCTGACCATGCTGCTGCAAAGCAGGGGCGAAGACGTGCTGCGGGTGAAAGGAATTCTCAACGTTGTAGGTGTGCCCACGCCGGTCGTCATCCATGGTGTTCAGCACATCGTGCATCCCCCGGTACATATGAAGAAGTGGCCGGACGACGACAAACGGTCGCGCATCGTGTTCATAGTCCGGGATATCTCGAAGGAGGAGATCGCCAATTCGCTTTCCGCCTTCAATCGTCTGGCGCGCGATCTCGATCGCAACCACGACGCGGCCTAGTGCCGGGAACAAACTGTTAGGAGTAAAGCTATGTCGAGAAAAGTTGATCCCATAACGTTGTCGGTCGTTCGGGGAGTCCTTGAGACGACACAGCGTGAAATGACCGTGGCGCTGGAGAAGACGGCTCGGTCCAGCGTCTTCAACCTGGCGCACGATTACTCGAATGCCATTTTCAACCATACGCCCGAGATGATTATGCAGGGGCAGGATATCCCCATCCATCTCGGCTCGCTGATTCCGGCGATGAAATGTGTGGCTGGATACTTTGGCGACGACATCCATCCCGGGGATGTGATTCTGCACAACGATCCTGCCTACATGGGATCGCATATGATCGACACCTGCATGTACAAGCCGGTGTATTACAACGGCGAACTCGTTTTCTGGACGGTGTGCAAGGGGCACCTCACTGACATAGGCGGTCCAGTTCCGGCCGGCTACAACCCGGATGCCAAGGAGCTTTACGCCGAGGGGCTTCGTATCCCCCCGGTGAAGATTTTTGACAAGGGAGAGAAGCGCTACGACGTGATGAATCTTATTCTCACGAACTTGCGCGCACGCCGTGATCAGGAAGGCGATTTCAATGCGCAGCTTGGCGCCGTGCAAGTGGGCGAGCGGAACCTAATTGCCCTGCTCGACAAATACGGCGTCGATGTCGTGCGCGCCTGTATCGACGAACTCATGGAGATGGCGGACAGGCAAATGCGCTCGCTGATGCGCAGTGTTCCCGACGGAGTCTATGTCGGAAAAGCAATCGTTGAGGACGCCGGGCATGGCCTCGGTGATATGGAAATTACCGGGACGGTCACCATTGAAGACGACACCTGCCATATTGATATCGTTAGCCCGCCGCAGGTGCCGTACTTCATCAATTCCTATGAGGGCAACTCGTACTCGGGTGTTTATCTCGGGGTGATGATGTTTGCCCAGCTGCCGCCGCCCTACAACGAAGGTCTTTATCGTTGCGTCAGCGTCGACATGGGACCGAAGGGCACACTCTGCAATGCTAAGGAACCGGCACCTCATATGAACTGCACGACGACGCCGATGGAGACCTTGGCGGATGCCGTGCGTCTTGCCTTCGAGCAGGCGGCGCCAGAGCATGTTTCCGCATCCTGGGGGCATGCCAACGGCTGCAATATCGCCGGCTGGGATACGCGCCACGACGAGGAATACGTAACGATGGTCCTTGCCTCAATCATCTCCGGGGCAGGGGCGACGCCGCATCAGGACGGCTGGCACGCGTGCGGCCCGGAATGTTGTTTTGGGGCTCTGACGTCGGGTGACATCGAGCTTCTCGAATATTCCTATCCGATCATCATTCACCGCTACGGTCTGATGACCGACTCTGGCGGTGCGGGGAAGTTTCGAGGCGGGTCAGGAACCTGTTGGGAAGTCGAGCCTTTGGACAAACCCATGACGTTTATCACCTTCGGTGAGGGACGACGTATTCCGGCCATGGGTGCGGCGGGCGCGAAGTCCAAGCTTGTGGAATCCAAGGTGGGGCGCATCGAGATCAACCGTGGCGGCAACGTCGAAGTCGTGAAGACGAACATTATCAAGACCATAGAGCCGGGTGAACGGGCCGCAAACATGAACCCCGGTGGGGGCGGCTACGGCGACCCCTTCGAACGATCCGTCGACAAAGTGGTCTCGGACGTCAAGAACGGTTTGGTTTCCCTTGAGGGGGCTCGAGAGGACTATGGGGTCGTAATCGCCGATCTCGAAACGCTTGAGGTCGATACGGCCGCGACCAGTGCGCTTCGCACGCAAGTGGCCGCGGGCGAATAAGGGCGGCCGCCAACAGCCGGGTGATGTTCAGTCGCGTCTCATTCATAGGAATCGCCCCTAAAGTGGGAGGTTGGAAGGTTAGCCATGCGTACAAAATACCGTTTGGGCGTTGATGCCGGAGGCACTTTCACCGACTTCGTCCTGGCCGATAACACGGGAAATGTCAGGCTCTACAAAGCGCTTTCGACACCAGATGACCCGACCAAGGCGATCGAAAACGGACTGGGTCTGATTGCCGAAGACCTTAGCGCCAGTCCTCGCGACATCATCTCCCAGTGCGATCTTTGCATTAACGGCACGACGGTGGGGCTCAACGCTCTTATTCAGCACAAGGGGGTGAAAACCGGCCTGATCTGTACGTCAGGTCATGAGGATTCGATCGAGATTCGTCTCGGTCACAAGGAGGACGGGTATCGTTACGATGCCGAGTATCCGCCGGCGGTGATGCTGGTCCCCCGGTATCTGCGTGCCGCCATTCGTGAGCGCATACTTTCAAATGGAGACATACAAACGCCCCTGCATGAGGAGGACGTGCATGCGGCGTGCGAGCTTTTCCTCGAGGAGGGTGTCCAGGCTGTCGCAATCTCCTTCGTCTGGTCGGTGCTAAATCCGGCTCATGAACGGCGTGCGGCAGAAATTGTCCGAGAGACGATGCCGGACGTCTTTCTCACAGTTGGAGGCGAGCTCTATCCCCAGGTGCGTGAATACACACGGACATCCACGGCGGTCACCAATGCGTATCTTGGTCCAATTCTCAAGAAGTATGTGGGGTCCATCGATCACTACTTTGCCGAATTGGGAGCAAAGTATCCGGTGAGATACTTCCAATCAAACGGCGGTCTTGCGATCGGCCAGGCGATGAGTGACCGTTCGGTCTACGCGATCAACTCGGGCCCCGCGTCGGCGCCACAGGCGGGACTTTACGTTTCGGCTCCCTTCGACAAGACGGACGTGATTACCGTCGATATGGGCGGCACGTCGTTTGACATTACGCTCACCAAGAATGGCGTCACCAACCTCAATAAGAACATCGACTTCTTGCGGTACCGTATCGGCGTTCCGATGATTCAAGTTGAGACACTTGGGGCGGGTGGTGGCTCGATCGGGCGGATCGACGAGATGGGGCTGCTCCAGGTTGGACCGCAGAGCGCCGGCGCTGATCCGGGACCGGCCTGCTATGGCCAGGGTGGTACGGAGCCGACGGTGACCGACGCCAATGTGGTGCTGGGCTATGTCAATCCCGCCGCATTGCTTGGCGGCCGCATGTCGCTCGATAGACAAAAAGCGCATGATGCAATCAAGGTACGCATCGCGGATCCGCTCGGCATATCGGTCGAGCGAGCGGCCTATGGCATGTTTACGATCGTCAACAACAACATGGTGAACGGCATTCGCCGTGTGTCGGTGGAGCGGGGCTATGACCCCCGTGATTTTGTGTTGGTTGCGGCCGGTGGGGCGGGTGCCGCGCACATCACGGCGCTTGCCGACGAGATGGGTGTGGACACGGTGCTTGTACCGAAACTCGCCTCAGGGCTATGCGCCTTCGGTCAGATCATTTCCGATGTGAAGTACAACTATATGGCTTCCGCCCCGCTACGCCTTGAAGGCGCGGCGGCGTATGACCGCCTCAATAGTCTCTACAAGGAGATCGAGGTTCAGGGGGTGCGGCACCTGGAGGCGGACGGCTTCGAGCGCGATCGTATCGACATAACGCGTAGCGTCGACATGCGTTATGTCGGCCAGGTTCATGAATGCACCGTGGAAATCGGCAATTTCGAAATTAGCGAAAACACGGTGGACAAGGTGAAGGATGCCTTCCACAGCCGCCACGAGCAGCTCTATACCTATTCCGAGCCCCACAACGCGGTCGAGGTGGTCAATATCGAGAGCACACTCTATGGCCGTGTCGACAAGCCACAACCGCCGCGACTCGGCGGGGGTGGCGATGCGGAGGCTGCTGTCATGCTCCGCCGGCCGATGATTTTTTCGGCCGACGGAGCGGCGATCGACGGGCCTGTTTACGATGGCGGAAGGCTGGGCGCGGGCGACGAGATTGCCGGCCCGGCCGTAATCGAGGAAGTGACGACCACCATCGTGATCGAGCCGGGTTGGCACGCCAAACTTCACGAGAGCGGTTCCTATGTTCTCAAGCGGGAGACCTGAAAAATATCACGGGAAGACTAGGTCGCGCTGGAGTTCCTCCAGGAGAATGAATGGAAGCGGTCGTCAATGTAGTCATCCCGGTCTTCGCGGTGATCCTGAGCGGATATGGCGCGGGAAGGCTCGGCATTCTGGGGCCGGCGAGTAGCGAGGCGCTCAATCGTTTCGTCTATTTCGGGGCCTTGCCGCCGCTTCTTTTCGTATCGATGGCAAGCGTCGAACCCGAAGCGATTTTCAACTGGTCCTTTGCCGGTGCCTATCTGGGCGGAATTCTCATCGTCTCAGGGCTATCGTTTTTCTTGTCGAAATTCGTGTTCGGGCACGATCTGCCGTCATCGAGCATCCATGGCATGACGGCGATCTATGGCAACACCGGCTATATGGGCATTCCGCTTTCCCTGGTGGCATTCGGCCCCGAAGCGGTGGTGCCGGCCGCCGTTGCAACGGTGATCAACAGCGCCATAGTCATCGGGGTTGTCACGGCGCTTGTCGAGGTCGGGCAAAACAAGGCACAGGGATTGACCATCGTGCGCGACGTACTGCGCGCCCTAGCACGCAACCCCCTTCTCATTGCCTCTCTCGGTGGTATCGTCATATCGATCATCGGTCTGCCGCTGCCTACGCCGATCGAGACATTTTGCCGGATTCTTGGCGGAGCCGCTGGACCTGGCGCGCTATTCGCCATCGGTCTTTTTCTTGTCGGCCGGTCATTCCGCGGGCATACCGGCGAAGTCGCGGCCATGGTTTTGCTGAAGCTTGTGGCGCAACCGATCGCCACATTGGTTCTTGTGATAGCCTTTTTCCCCATGAACCCATTGTGGGCCGGCATGGCGATCCTTCTGGCCGCCCTGCCCAGCGGCGCAAATGTTTTCGTGATCGCCCAGCGCTACAATACCTACGTTGAGCAATCGTCGGCGGCGATCCTGTTTTCCACATGTATTTCGGTGGTTTCCGTGGCCTTGGTCCTTGTGTTCATGGGCGAGGGATAAGGTAATGATGGACCATCGAAACGGCGTTTATCTGAAAGGGGCCCGGGAATGGTGAAACGCGGCGAAAAGCAGAAGCTGGCTTCGCCCAATATTCGAACCGCCGGCAAGCCGGTCCTCCGGGTGCTGGGCACCGGCGTGACACTTATCGAGCAGATCCGGCAAAGAGCTGAGGAAGACCTTGGTATCGGCTTACAGTTCGAGGTTCTCGACGGCGTTGCGGCGCAAGCCAAGGGGGTGATGCAGCCGGACAGCTACGATGTCTACGATCAGTGGTTTCACAGTGTCGAGTTGCTTTGGTTGTCCGGCGCCATTCAACCCATCGATATCAATCGAATCGAGCTTTGGAACGAGGTCAACACGCTGGCTAAGGAGGGGCGGCTTACACCGGAGGCCCGCTTCGGACACGGAGACAACCCGGTGAACCAGCTCTACGTGCATCCGGGGCGCGGCTTGGGGCGGGAGCCCAACGGCAAGATTAGCATGCTGCCGGGCGCTCACAATGTCGATAGTTTCGCCTACAATCTGGAGGAAGTTTCCGCTGGCGTCCCGTACCAGACGGAAAGTTGGGGATGGCTGCTCGACGACCAGTGGAGAGGCAAGGCCGCTCTGGTCAACGACCCGGCGATCGGTGTCATCGATGCCGCCCTGGCGGCCGAGGCGCAGGGGCTGATGAGTTTCGTGAATGCCGGCAATATGACGCTCGAGGAAATCGACTGCCTCATCGATATCCTATTGGAAAAAAAGAAGGCGGGGCATTTCAAAGCCTTTTGGAACTCCTTCGCCGAAGCGGACGAACTGATGGCGCGTCGCGACGTGGTGATCGAGAGCATGTGGTCGCCGAGCGTGACGCGACTCAAGGCGCGCGGCATTCCGGTGCGATATGCTGCACCCAAGGAAGGATACAGGGCGTGGCAGGGAGGGATGTGCATCTCGTCCCGCACCGAAGGCCGTGTTCTGGATGCGGTCTATGACTACCTCAACTGGTGGATGTCCGGCTGGCCGGGCGCAATGATGGCGAAGCAGGGCTACTATTTTTCGGTCCCCGATCGTATCCGCGATCACTTGTCCGAGAATGAATGGTCCTACTGGTACATGGGAGAGGAGGCTGCAAGCGATCTGCCTGGCCCCAATGGCCTCGTTGTCGCGCGGGCCGGTGAGCGCCGGGATGGTGGGTCCTACTGGCAGCGGTTCGCCAACATCGGCGTGTGGAACTCGATCATGGACGAGCACAACTACCTCGTTCGACGCTGGCAGGAGCTGACAGCGACGAACGGCTCGTCGGGAAGCCGCGTCAAAAGGTAGCGGGAAGATGGCTTGCATTGAGCTTTCCACGCTCGCGATGCCTAGACTCGAGCTTTCAGGAGGCTGCCCATTCTGTCTTCCGAGGTCGTTCTGATGGAAAAGCCCCTCGATGGACTTCTTGTCGTTGCCCTCGAGCAGGCGGTGGCGGCGCCCTATTGCTCGTCTCGCCTTGCCGATGCCGGCGCCCGCGTCGTCAAGATTGAGCGGGCGGAGGGGGACTTCGCTCGCGGCTATGACCATGTGGTACACGGCGAGAGCGCCTATTTCGTGTGGCTCAACCGCGGTAAGGAATCCCTCGTCCTCGACATCAAGGACGACGCCGCCGCGGCCCTGCTGCATTGCATGATCGCCCGCGCCGACGTGTTCATCCAGAACCTGGCGCCGGGCGCCGCGGACCGGGCGGGCTTCGGATCGGCAGAGCTACGGGCGGCGCATCCCCGCCTGATCACCTGCGACATTAGCGGCTATGGCGAAAGCGGCCCCTACCGAGACATGAAGGCTTATGACCTGCTGGTGCAATGCGAGAGTGGCCTGGCCTCGATAACCGGCGCGCCGCAGGGACCGGGGCGAGTGGGGGTGTCGGTGTGCGACATCTCGGCCGGTATGTACGCCTATATGGCCGTTCTCGAGGCGCTGCTCGAACGGGGGCAGACGGGACGCGGCAAGGGCATCGCGGTGTCGCTACTCGACAGCGTCGCCGACTGGATGACGGTGCCGCTGCTGTTTAGCGATTACGGTGGCGCGGCGCCGGAACGGTCCGGCCTGCACCATCCTTCCATCGCACCCTACGGTGCCTATGCCACCGACGATGGTGACGACATCGTCATCGCCATTCAGAACGAGCGGGAATGGGCTGTGTTCTGCACCAAGGTGCTGGGGCGGCCGGACCTCGCCGTCACCGAGCTCTTTCGCGACAATGTGCAAAGGGTGCGGAACCGTGCTGCTCTCGACGTTGAAATCTTGAAGGTGTTTGGCAGCCGTAGTGCGGATAACCTGGCGGAGACCTTGCGTAACGCCGGCATCGCTTTCGGGCGGCTCAATTCGGTGGCGGCCTTTTCAGGCCACGCACAATTGCGCCGGCAAACAGTGACGACGCCCAGCGGCCCTGTCCAGCTAGTGGCGCCACCGGCTCGGTATGCCGACGGGGAATGTAAATTTGGCGCGGTGCCGGCGTTGGGTGAGCACAACGACACCCTGCGGCGGGAGTTCGCACCATGACTGGCGGATTTGATCATACCACACTGCGATGAATATGATCGGTAACGCCGGGTCTCAGGAGTGTGGCCGTTGGCTCAGCAATCGGATTGAGAACCCGTATCGGCCGTTCCGACGATGACGGGGGCAATAGCGAAGTTTAGGGACATGACGTCTCTCCAAAAGTTTGCTGCCGTCCATGCCTGGATCACGGTGCTCTGTCGTGACGTTGAGGGACTGCCGGTCGGGTTCATGCTGACCGGTGCACAGTTCTACGACGCAACCGTGCCCAAGGTGGCACGCGCTTACATGATCGCATAACACAGAGGGGCTGCCGGGAATTTGTGAGGGCGGCCTTCCCCGTGTAGGCCGAAGGTATTGGGGAAGAGCACTCCCATAGCATGCCCCGCCTGACGCTTGTCTGAATGAGCTGACCTTCTGGTGCGTGCGCAGTAAAGTTGATTGCGAGCCCGGGGTTTGAACCTGCGGGGGAACCCGGTGGGCGGTTCTTTGACCGGGCGAATACTTCCCTGTTCCGCGATTTGAAATCCCTGTTCGGCCGAAATTTTTCCCTGTTCCGTTGAGTAGGGAATCTGGCCAAATATCCTTGTAATATCAGCCAATTAGTGGGCCCGATCGAGCCTACTAACGGCCGATTCTGCGAAATTTCCCTGTATTTTCCCTGTTTAACAGGGAATTCTAGCGGAGACAGGTTCGCTATAGACTACCTGCACCGCCAGTACGCCTTTGATATCGCACAAGAACCGAGTGGGATTCGAACCCACGGTCCGGTTCGCGGCGGTCTGCGGGCCTTCGCGCCGGGCCGCCGCGTGAGCGGGACTGAGAGAACGCGGTCTCTCGGTATTTTCCGCGGGTTGCCGCACATTTTCTCTCGGGGCCAATTTCGCAGTCCCGTTCGCGCCGATATGCGCCGTGACCTTGCGCCCGTTAAGCGTCGAGGGAGCGGATTTTCGCCTCTGCGAAGGTGGTGACACGCGAGGTGTCGATGTCGCTGCGGGAGTCAGCCTCGGGAGAGCCCCAAGGGGCTTTGTCAGAGCAAACGGGCTTGAGGCGGGCAAGGGCGTTCCGAAACCTCCCCGGATGCAAAATCCCTTCCGTTATTTCAACAGCTCGCCCGAGGTGATCCGCGTCGCGGTGATGATGTACATCCGCTTTCCGCTATCGCTGCGACAGGTCGAAGATCTGTTGTTCGAGCGTGGCATCGATATTTGCCATGAGACCGTGCGTTTCTGGTGGAACCGGTTCGGTCCGATGTTCGCCGCCGCGATCAGGAAACGACGCGTTCATCACCGGTTGTTTTCGCAATGGCGCTGGCACCTCGACGAGGTGTTCGTCAGGATCAATGGTGAGACGCACTACCTCTGGCGCGCCGTGGATGACGAAGGCGAGGTGCTTGAGGTCTTCGCCTCGAAGCGCCGGGATCGCAAGGCTGCGCTGAAGTTCCTGAAGCGCACGATGAAGCGCTACGGCCGGCCAACGACCATCGTGACAGACCGGCTGCGCTCCTACGGTGCCGCGATGACGGCGATTGGAACCGTGGAGCGTCAGGAATATGGACGTTGGCTCAACAATCGGGCCGAGAATTCACATCAACCCTTCCGGCGACGTGAGCGAGCGATGGCGAAATTCAGGAGTGCAAAGTCGCTTCAGAAATTCGCCTCGATCCATTCTTCAGTCCACAATCACTTCAACCAGGAACGCCATCTTTACAACCGCGAAAACTTCAAACTCAATCGCGCCGCCGCCTTGGCAGAGTGGCATCTGCTGGCCGCCTAGAACGACAAGCTGAACTCGCCCAGGCGACTCTAAGCGCGTTAGTTTGACAACGTTGTCCGGGGCGGTCGAAGAGCGGACTCTGACCTCAGAGTGGGAGCGGTTTGGCGAGCAGGAATAGAGAGAACGTCAAACAGACTAACCTCAAAACGGGGCGCTTTCAGGGGAGCACGTCATCTCCAGGCGGCCGACATCGAGGTAATCGTGCGGCCGCCCTGTCTGGTCCGGCCCGGCGGAGCCAGGTTTCGCACCGGTTCAATGGAGCCACTTGGCCAGCATTTGCTTGATTTCTTCCTGGCGCACCGGCTTGGTCATGTAGTCATTCATGCCGGCGGCAAAGCATTTTTCCCTGTCGCCTTTTAGGGCGTTGGCGGTGAAGGCGATGATCGGACAGAGGCTGACTACGCCTTTTTCCATGTGCTCCTTGATGATTCGTGTCGCCTCATAACCGTCCATGTTGGGCATCTGGCAGTCCATGAAAACGAGATCGAAGACCTTGCCCTGGATCTCTTCCACGGCCTTGGCGCCGTCTTCGGCTATTGCGACCTCACAGCCGAGGTCTTGGAGCATCTGCTCCGCCATGGCCCGGTTGACCCTGTTGTCCTCGACGAGCAAGGCTTTGACCCCTTGGAACTCGGCCGAGTTCCGCTCCGGCATTTTGTGGAGATCTTCCGCCTCAATCAGGTTCTGAGTGACTATCTCCGCCTTGCTGCCCTTTTTGTATTCCTCCCGGACGCGGACCAGCAGCTTGAGCAGTTGCTCCACGCCCAGCGGCTTTGCGGCAAAGCCGGAAAAGCCATTTTCTTTCAGCTCGCGCTCAAGCCCTTTCCTGGGGTAGGCGGTCAACATCACCAGGAGGGTGTCGCTCACCGCCCGGGAGTTCTTGACCATCTTACCGAAATCCAATCCGTCGACATCCGGCATCATGAAATCGACCAGCACAATGTGGAATGGCCTGCCGTCCCGGACGCTGTCGTGTAGTGCGTCCATTGCCTGGCTAGCGGTTCCCACTGCCTGTACGTCGACTCCCACGGCGCCGAGCAGCTTACACAGGTACGTTCGAATGGCTGGGCTGTCGTCGACAACCAGCAACTTCAGGCCCTCAAGCAAGTCCGCGGGCGCCAAGCTGGCGGTGTTCTTGATGGTATCTTCCTGCAAGGGCAGGGTGACGATGAATTCGCTTCCTTTGCCCGGTTCACTTTGTAGCGCGATCTCGCCGCTCATCATGCTCACGAGGCGTCTGCAGATGGCCAACCCAAGCCCGGTACCGCCGTATTGGCGGGTCGTCGAGCCATCCGCTTGCCTGAACCGCTCGAAGATTCCGTCGTGTTTATCCTTTGGAATGCCGATGCCTGTGTCTTCGATCTGAATGGTGAGCGAAAGTTCACCGCCGTCGCCCCGATTCGCGTCGACGTTTATGCCCACATGGCCCTTTTCAGTAAATTTGATGGCGTTGCCCGCGATATTGTAGATGACCTGCTTGACCCGCACCGGATCTCCAAACACGTGATGGGGAACGCCTTCGCCGAACTGCAGAATAAATTCTATCCGCTTGTCGTACGCCTTGATCGCCAGGACATCGGTCACTTCCTTAGCCAAAGCATGAAGGTCGAATGAGACGGACTCGAGGGACATTTCATCCGATTCGATCTTGGAAAAATCGAGAATATCGTTGATCAGCTGTAGCAAGGTCTCGCTCGAGTACAGGATCGTGTTCAGCTTGCGGTTCTGCTCGGCGGTCGTATCGTGGTCCAGCAGCAACTCGGTCATGCCGATGATGGCATTGAGCGGCGTACGGATTTCGTGGCTCATGGTCGCCAGAAATTCCGATTTCATTTGGCTGGCATGATCGGCGGCAATGCGTAATTCCCGCAGTTCCTGGTTCTGATTGTAGAGATCGAGGAACACATTCACCTTGCCGTGCAGAATTTCCTTGTTTATGGGCTTGGTAATGTAGTCGACGGCGCCAACGTCATAACCTTTGAGAACGTTCATTTCGTCGAGCATATTGGCGGTCACGAAGATAATGGGCGTGTGTTTCGTTTCCTCGGCACCGCGCATTAACTCCGCGACCTCGTAACCGCTGATCCCCGGCATCTGCACGTCGAGAAGGATCAGGGCGAACTCGTACTTTATCGAGAGCGCAAGCGCATCGTTACCGTTCGTCGCTTCGACGATCTCGGCGCCAGCCTCCTTCAAGAGCTTCTTCATCGCAACGATGTTCGCCGGGATATCGTCGACGACAAGAATTTTCGGTGGGGAATTTTGGGGCGTCATGCGCATCTCTTCATCAACTTTGTCATGGCAGGAAGCAATTTGCTCTTGTCGACCGGTTTGGCGATGTAATGGTCAGCGCCCGCCTGCATG
>JGI24023J19991_10001163_pt1 | contig 20531 bp, 19 predicted proteins | sample Cruoilmetagenom1_FD_19991 | JGI IMG/M metagenome (IMG submission 19991) | reverse complement strand
GTTCGTTAGCAGCAGGGATAACACATGAAATAAATACACCACTTACTTATATAAGAGGTAATTTTGAATTAATGGGTTATGATATTGATGATTTAGATAGAGGTGACATAAAAACACGATTGCAAAATGATTCTGTGAAAATCTTTGATGGAATAGATAGAATTGCTAATATAATTGAATCTATGAAAGAAGTATCACAAGTTGCAAGTGAGAAAAAAGAGATTGTAAATATTTATAGTACGATAGTAACAGCTTTAACCGTAAGTCACAACTCTATTAATCAAATAACAAATCTTTATTTAAATGGTAAAATATTTGATATAAATATGGATAAAAACAGATATATTTTTGATGCAAAAGTACAGAAACAAAGGATTGAACAAGTATGGATTGTGATCATAAAAAATGCTCTTGACCAACTTATCTATATTAATGATTTTGAAAATAGAAAATTCACGATTGATGTTACAAGTGATAATGGAGAAGTAGTAGTTAAGTTTAAAGATAATGGTGGTGGGATTGATGAAAGCATTTTAGAAAATATTTTTGAGCCATTTACAAGTCTTAAAGAACATGGTGGAATTGGTGTTGGATTAAATATTGCAAAAAAAATTATAGAAGATCAAGGTGGGGAAATCATAGCATACAATGAAGATAACGGTGCTGTTTTTGAAGTAAGATTAAAATTAAGCTAAAGGGTTGAATTGAAAATAGCATTTATTGGAGATATAGTAGGACGACCAGGTCGAAAAATAATTAAACATAATTTAGAGCGACTGATAAATGAATATCAAATTGATACTGTGATTGCAAATGGTGAAAATGCAAGCCATGGTTTTGGAATAACAGTAAAAAATGCACAAGAATTATTTAACTGTGGTATTGATGTAATAACTGGTGGAAATCATACTTGGGATAAAAAAAAAGATATATTAACTTTACTAGAAACAAAAAAAGTTTTACGCCCAGATAATTATCCAGCTGATGTACCAGGAAGTGGTATTCTAAAGTTAGAGATAAATGGTGAAGTGTTAGCAATTATTAATCTAATGGGGCTTTATACTATGCCTCAAGTATTAAATCCATTTACACATATTTTAGAAGTAGTAGCAAATCTTGAAAAAGAGGGTGTAAAACATATTTTTATAGATTTTCATGCAGAAGTTACAGCAGAAAAAAGAATTTTAATGCAAATGTTAAAAGGGCGTGTGAGTGCAATTTGTGGAACACACACCCATGTAGGAACTGATGATTTAGAGATTACTGAGGGTACATTCTATGTGACAGATTTAGGACTTACTGGTTGTAGGGATAATGTAATAGGGATGGATAGTTATATGCCTATTCAAAAAGCATTAACAGGACTTAGTGGTCATTTTGATGTTCCAAATAGTTGTAAAGCAATTATGCAGATTGTTATCATAGATATTGATGAAAATGGAAAAGCAAATGATGGTTTAAAAATAAAACTTTATAATGACAAAGAAGAGATAATTTCAAAAGCTGTTGTAAATTAAAAATTGGATAAAATTAATAACAAAAATAATCAAAAGGTTTTAATATGATTATAATTCCTCAAACTAAAGGTGGTGTTGGTAAATCAACAGTAGCAATGCAAGTTATAGCACCATATTTATATAAAAAACATGGGAAACCAATCACATATATTGAAATAGATGATGAAAACAATGATTCTCAAAGTTTTACACGAACAGAGATAGTGAATAAAAAAATGCTTAGTACAAATAAACTTACTCAGTTAGATGAACTTATACTTATGGATGATAATCATCAAGTAATTGTAGATGTTGGTGGAAATAAAACATCTTCACTTGTACTTGATGAGATTGCAAAGGTTGGTTCATTTAATAATGTGAAATGGATAGTTCCAATGGGTGATGGGGAACTTGATGGGAAAAATGCAATTGCTACAATGAAAAAATTGAGAAAAATTGAGAAAAATTCTACAGATAATCTCTTTTTTGCATTAAATAGAGCTATTTCAATAGAGCAAGATTATCTAGAAGAACAGTTTATAAACTTTTTTGGACACAAATATCTTGGAAGTGATTCTACTATAACAGATTTTGTAAAAGACCCAAAATATTTTGCAGTAAAAAATGACAAAGTTATAACAATGAGTAGATATCTTGGAAGTACAGTTTGGGAGATGGCACATAACAATACTGACTTTGCACAAAAAGCAGTTGAAGCTAAAGAAAGTGGAGATCGTGAAGCTGCTTTAAAATATCTATTTTTTAGAAGATTACAAACAGAAGCAAAAGATTATGTACTGAATAATCTTAATGGAATATTTTGTACTCTTGATAGATGGATAGATATAAAATAATGAATAGGATTTATCAATCATGAGTGATATGAGTTTTAAACAGGCAAAAGAGTTAACAGAACGATTTGAAATGGCTGAGATAACTCTTACTCAAACACTTAAAAGAGTTGATAGAGCAACAGGAAATTTTGATAAAGCATTAGTAACGCAAGAAAAAATAATAAAAACAATTCCAACAACAGATAAAAAACTAGAACTAATGAAAATAATAGTTGCACTTAATATAGGTTTTATTATAGGTTTATTAGTTTCCAAATATATAATATAAGGTAAAAAATTGGCAGAAGAAAATAGAGATAATCAAGAAGATATTGTAAAAATGTTTAATGAGATTGCTAAAACTTATGATTTGGCAAATAGAATATTAAGTATGGGAATAGATAAAATATGGAGAAAAAAAGCTTGTAATATGGCTTTTAACTTATATGGACATAAAGATATTTCAAAAATAGTTGATGTAGCTTGTGGAACTGGTGACTTAATGATTGACTGGGAAAATGTTGCGAAAAAAAATGGGATAGATATTGATGAGATAATTGGAATTGATCCTAGTGTTGGTATGATGGAAGTTGGGAAGACAAAAATACCACATAGAACTTTTATAGAAGCTGGAGCTGAAAGTTTGCCTTTGGAAGATGAAAGTGTTGATATTATATCAATATCATATGGAATAAGAAATGTTGTCAAAAGAAAAGAAGCTTTAATAGAATTTGCTAAAGTGCTTAAAAAAGATGGACTTTGTGTAATTTTAGAATTTACTAAAAATGATAAAAAGACATTACCAGCTAAATTAACAAAATTTTATATGAATAATTTAATGCCCCATATTGGTGGATTAATTTCAAAAAATAAAGATGCTTATACTTACCTTCCTGAATCTATAGAAGCTTTTATAACTACAAAAAAGATGATTGAAGAGTTAAAAGAGGTTGGACTAGAGCCAATTTTTGTAAAAGGTTACTCTATGGATATGAGTACAACATTTATTGCTAGAAAGATCTAATGCAATCACCTCTTAGTGTTTCTAGTTTAAATGAACAAATTAAAAGTGTATTAGAAACTACACTAAGTTCTGTCTATGTTGAGGGTGAAATCTCAAATCTCACTTATCATAGTAGTGGACATATCTATTTTAGTATAAAAGATAATAAATCAAATATCTCTTGTGTGATGTTTAGAGGTAATGCACAGTATTTAAAGTTTCGATTAGAAGTTGGTGCAAAAGTTGTAATAAGTGGAAATATTACAGTATATACCCCAAGAGGAAATTATCAACTCCTTTGTCAAAAGATTGAACCTTCAGGAGTTGGTGCTTTAGCCCTAGCCTATGAACAATTAAAAACAAAATTACAAATTAAAGGTTATTTTGATAAATCAATTAAAAAAGAACTCCCAAAATTTCCCGATGAAATTTATGTTATTACCTCAAATACAGGTGCTGCTATTGAAGATATGAAAAAAGTATTAGCTCATAGATATCCATTAACGAAAATGATACTTATACCAACACTTGTACAAGGTGAGGGTGCAAAAGAGAGTATTGTAAGTGCTTTACGAAAAGCAGATGCTCTTGCAATAGAAAATTCTAAGTTAAATAGTAAAAATTTAATAATAGTAGGTCGTGGTGGAGGAAGTATTGAAGATTTATGGGCTTTTAATGAAGAGATTGTAGCAGATGCTATTTTTTCTGTAACAACACCAATAATAAGTGCAGTTGGTCATGAAAGTGATTTTGTAATCTCTGATTTTGTAGCAGATGTTCGTGCTAGTACACCTTCAAATGCCATAGAGATAGCAACTCCTGATATAAATGAATTAAGAATATATACAGATACAATATTTAATGATTTCAATCAAAAATTAAAAACTATTTTATATCAAAAAGAACAACATCTAAAACATATCAAAAGTAGTTTTGAACAACACTCTTTAGAAAAAAGATTTGAGTTTGTTCAAGAAAATATTAAACAACTAAAACAACAATTTAATGGGGTTTATTCACAAGTTCTTAAAGTAAAAAAAGATTATATAAATAGATTACAAAATAGTTTTTTACTTAATAATCCAGAAAAAAAAGATAAAAAAGGTTTTGTACAATTAACAAAAGATAATAAAATTATGGATATTATGAATTTAGAAGTAAATGACATAATTTCTTTAGAAAGTTCAAAAAATATTGTTAAGTGTGAAGTTCTAGAAAAAAAAGTTATTGAGACTTAAGATAAAAATAGATAGACTATAAGGAATAGTATAGTTTTATACACCTAATAAAAAGTTAACAGATAGTATAATAATTAATAAGGGAAATTAAATGGCAAAAGAAAAACAGTTTAATAGTATGAATTCAGATGAGTATATGACATTTATTTTAGGAGAGATGAAATATGCAGTAGAGTTGCCTAAAATTAGAGAGATTTTAACTTATCCAGAATTGATAACAATTTTACCAAATACAAAAGATTGGGTAAAAGGTCTTATTAACTTAAGAGGTGAAGTTGTACCAATTTTAGATATAAGAATTAAATTTAATACTGGTAAAATAGAATACAATGAAAATACAGCTGTAATAGCGGTTATTACAAATGATAATAGAATGTTAGGTTTAGTTGTTGATAAAGTAGATGATGTACAAAAACTTGATTCTGCTTCTTTATATCCTGTATCTGATATGGGTTCTGGAATTCCAGCAAAATATTTAAAAGGTTTTGTACGACTTGAAAATAATCAAATGTTAGTTATTATGGATGTGGAAAATGTTGTACATAAAGAGGAATTAAAAGCTTAAAATAAATAATTTTATTTTAAGCAATAAAGTCTTTCGTAGAGTTCCTTTGAACTTCTTATAGTATTTTTATTTTCATAATTACTAAAGCCCCAGTCTACTAAAAGGCTATCTACATTTGCAGATTTTGCTGCTTGCATATCTTTTAAACTATCTCCCACTAAGATAGATTTATGATATTTTATTTGTAAATCATTTAATGTTTTTAAAATCATATCAGGATGTGGTTTTGGATTTTTTACACAAGAAGCACCTATGACAATATCAAAATATTTATCAATATTAAGATGTTTTATCATTTTTACAGCAAAATCTCTTGAAGCATTTGTAGCGATAGTGAGTTTAAAATCTTTTTCTAATGAGTTTAATAACTCCTCTATCCCATCATAAAGCTTTATATCTTTTACACAATTAATATTATAATAATCTGTAAAAAGTTCAGTTTGTTTAGGAGTAAATTCTTTTGTACCATAAAAGTAAAGAGATGAGTTAATATCTGGATTGTTGAGTTGTTCGAGCATGATATGCTTTTCAATCTTTTCTAGTCCTAAATGACCCCTTACAAAGTTAATAGTATTAGTAATCACATCACCACTATCTATAAGTGTTCCATCCATATCAAAAATGATAAGTTCTTTTTGTTGCATTGTATTATCCTCAATTTTATTTTTTATAATATTAAAATAGTCAAAATTCTTAATTTATGAGTTAAGTTGTAAGATTTTTGTTGAGTATCAAGAAGAAGATTCTTTTGAAGAAGGAGCATACGAAAGTATGTGACTGATNAAAAAGGAGCTTATTCGCCGATAATCGACGAAAAGCTTATTACTTAACCTTTTCTAGGTACTCAGCTTTGGCAGTATCACATTTGATAATATCACCTTCAAGTAGATGAAAAGGGATTTGAACCACAGCACCACACTCTAAAGTAGCAGGTTTTTTACCACCTTGAGAATCACCTTTAAAGTTAGGTGGTGTTTCAACAATTTTCATCTCAACAGTTGCAGGTGGTTCAACTGTAATAGCTTCCCCTTTAAAAAACATCATATCAACATTCATACCATCAATAATCCACTTTTCAGTTTCCCCAACTTGATCATAAGAAAGACCAATTTGTTCATATGTATCAGTATCCATAAATTGCATCATTTCGCCATCATCATAAAGATATTGCATAGTTTTTTGTTGCAAATCAGGTGTTTCAAACTTATCACCTGCGTGAAATGTTTTTTCAATTGTTTTACCATTGAGGTAATTTTTGATTTTACATCTTACAAAGGCCGCACCTTTCCCAGGTTTAACATGTGCATAATCAGTGATTTTATATGGTACTCCATCAACTTCAATTTTAAGACCTTTTTTTAAGTCTCCCATCCCTAATGCCATATTGTATCCTTAAATTTGAGCATATGAAACAGAACGAGCTGCTTCTATATTTTGTAATTTAGCTAAAACATCGTTTGATACATCTTCATCAACTAAGATTACAGCTAATGCACCATTTTTACTACGGCCAAGTCTAAAGTCAGCAATATTTATTGACTCATTGCCTAAAATTTGACCAACTTTGCCAATAACACCTGGAACATCAGAGTTTGATAAAAGAATCATTTTACCAGATGGTTCAATATCCATTAAGTAATCATTAATTTTAATAATTCTTTGAACATCTTCATCAAAAATTGTCCCACTAGTACTATTTACACCATAAGTTGTAGTTATTTTTACAGTAACCTGGTTTTTAAATGCACTTGTATTTGAATGAACAGAAGAATCAACTTTAATCCTTCTTTCGTTTGCAACAAATGTAGCATTTACATAATTTATTTTTTCATTTGTTAAACTATGTGTTAATGCTCCAACAATTGCAAAAGTTTCTAGACTTTCTAAATATTCAGCAATTTCACCTTCAGCTTCAAGTTTAATTGATTCTATAGCATTTCTATCCATTTGTGCAATTAAAAAAGCCATTTTTTGAGTAAGCTCTAAATAAGGTTTTACAAATGATGGTATTTTAGTTTCATCTATTGGAAGATTTAAAGCATGAGGATATCCAATACCACGAGCTGATTTAATTGCATTATTTGCAGCTTGAGTTGCAATTTTGTATTGTGATTCAACAGTATTTGCACCAAGGTGTGCTGTAACTGTTACATTATTTAAATCTAATAATGGATTATCCGTTGCAGGTTCTTTATTAAATACATCAATACCTGCCATAGCAATTTTACCAGATTTTAAATTATTAACAAGTGCTTCTTCATTATATAAACCACCTCTTGCACAGTTTATAAGAATAACACCATTTTTCATCTTTGCAATCTCTTTTTCATCAATCATATTTAATGTTTCTGAATTTTTTGGTGTATGTATTGTAATAATATCACAAGCTAATATATCATCAAAGTTTGTTGTATATTCAATCCCTAAGTCAGTTGCTTTTGAAGATGCGATGTATGGGTCATATGTTACAACATCCATCTCAAAACCTTTACATCTTAGGGCTACTCTATGACCTATATTACCAAAACCAATAACACCAATTTTTTTACCATAAAGCTCTTGCCCATACCAATCTTCTCTTTTCCAAACTCTTTGATCTTTTAGTTGAGCATGAGCATAAGGCATTTTTCTCATACAAGAAAGTAAGTGTGTCATTGTAAGTTCTGTTGCGGCTATTGTGTTTGCAGTTGGTACATTCATAGCAATGATACCTCTTTTGCTACAACCATCTATATCTACATTATCAACACCAACTCCTGCTCGTACAACTGCTTTTAAATTCATAGCTGCATTTAAAAATTTTTCATCAATATCTGTTGAACTTCTAGTGATACATACATCAGCATCTTTGATAACATCTAAAAGGGCAGTTTTATCAATGTCTGCTGCATATACATAATTTATATCACTAGTATTTTTTAATATGTCCAATCCACTTTCGTGAATATGGTCACATACTACTATTGTAGGTTTATTCATTATTTTCTCCAAAAATTTAGTAGATGAAAGTTAAATTACTTTAACTTTCCTACTAAAGCATCTCCAAGAGTCATAGAAGAATCATCATTTACAGATTCCAACATATCTCTATCTTTTTGTGTAGCAAGTCTTCTTACAGATAGTCTTACTCTATTTTTTTGTTTGTCGATATTTACAACAACTGCTTCAATTTCATCACCTATTTTAGGCTCTTCTGTACCTTCTTCAGCTTGAACCATATCCTCTTTTCTAATAAGTCCATCAAGGTTATCTTCAAGTTTTACAAAAATACCGAAATCTTTAATATCTTTTATTGTTGATTTAATGATATCTCCATTTTTATGCTCTTTTTCAAATTTTTGAGCAGGTGAATCTTGAAGTGCTTTTACACTTAAAGAGATATTTTCTTTTTCTGTATCAATTTTGATGATTTTAACTTCTACTTCATCACCTTTTTTATAGATATCTTTACATTTACTTCCAGAATCCCAACTTGATTCTTCATTATGTAAAAGTCCATCAACTGACCCAAGGTTTATAAATGCACCAAAGTCTGTTAATGTTGCAACTGTACCTTTAACTACATCTCCAACTTTATTTTCTTTGATAAATGTTTGAAATGGTTTTGGTTGTAAAGATTTTAAACTTACTCTTAATCTTCTTTTATCACAATCTAAATCAATAACTTCAACATTAATCTCTTGACCAATCTCTAAGTAATCTTTAGGATTTTTCACATTTTTATTGTGACTAATTTCTGATATATGTAATAAACCTTCAATATCATTTCCTAAATCAACAAATGCACCATATGATTCGAAGTTAGAAACTGTAACTGTGATTGTATCTCCAATATCTAAAGCGTCTTTCATCTCTTCCCAAGGATTTGGTAATGCATCTTTGATTGATAATGATAGATGACCTTTTTCTTTATCGTAAGATTTCATAATAGCTGTAATCTCATCACCTTCTTTGAAGTATGCNGATGGNTTTACAGGTCCTTTGTAACTAATNTCATTNTAGTTTACAAGNCCATCTATTCCACCTAAGTCAACAAACATACCATAACTTGTGATTTTTTTAACGATACCAGTTCTTGGTTCATTATTTTCCATAAGTTGTGCTATTTTTTCTTCTTTATTTTTTTGTGATTCTTCAATAAGTTTTCTTCTTGAGATAACAATACTTGATGTTTCTGGTTTTGCTTTAAGAACTACTGCTTTGATTTTTTTACCAACCGCACCAATTGCTTTTAAGAATCCTTGTGCCATTGGCATAAAATATTCCATACCTTCATCATCTTGTACTACAAAACCAGCTCTTGGTTTTACAGAGATTACTGTACCTTCAACAATTACATTTTCAGGTTCTTCACCATATTTTGCAAAAAACTCATCAAATTTAGCCTTTTGTAAAACTTTTTTGTAAGATAGTGATAAATTTTCACCTCTTGTTCCTACAATCATAACAGTAATTTTATCACCAACTTTGTACTTAACTGTACCATCTGCATTAGTAATTTCACTTAAAGGAATTCTTCCCTCTTTACCTGCTATACTTACTACAAAGTTATCATCGTTCAAAATTACTATTTCACCTTCTGAGACTGTATTTGTTTCTGTACTTTTTTCGCTCTCCTCCAATAATGCTGCGAAGTCTTCGCCTTCTATTTCAAAATCTTCAAATTTCATTTGCTTGCCTACCCTTTTATTTTAATGAGGGTTATTNTAGCTAAAACTTCCTTAATTTATATATTTTCTATTTGCTTTACAACTTTTTGAATAATCCAATCTGGAGTTGATGCACCTGCAGTTACACCACAAATTTTTTTATTTTTGAACCAGCTTGTATCTAACTCTTTTTCATCTTCTATAAGATAACTATCTTGACAATTTTCTTTTGCAATATAGAGTAATTGTTTGGTATTAGAAGAGTTTTTTCCACCTATGATTATTATAATATCAACATCTTTTGATAATTCTCTTACTGCATCTTGATTTTCAAAAGTTGCGTCACAAATTGTATTAAAAACTCTTACCTCTTTATTTTTAAGTATCAGAGTATTTACTATTTCTAGATATTTTTCTTTTTTTCTTGTTGTTTGTGCTACACAAGCTATTTTGTCATATTTAAAAATTATGTTTTCTAATTCATTTGCTTCAAGTACAACATGAACATCATCTCCATAACTTTTTACACCTTTTACTTCGGGATGACTATGGTCACCAAAGATTAAAATACTGTAGTTTTCATTTGACATTTTTTTTACTATTTGTTGTGGAGTTGTAACAAATGGACAGGTTGCATTGATGATTTTTGCATCTTTTTGTTTTAATTCTTGCAAATCGTTTTTTGGAATACCATGAGTTCTTATGATAACTGTGTCATCTTTTTTTACATCATCAAGGTTTTCATACAATCCAACACTAAAATCTAGTTTGAGTCTATCTATCTCTTTTTGATTATGAATAAGTGGTCCCATAGTGTTTGAATTTTTGTGTTGTTGTGCTATATCAATAGCTCTTTTTACACCAAAACAAAAACCATAAGATGAGGCTAGTTTTACTTCCATTTTATACTCTTAAACTATCTAATATCTCTAAAAAGTTTGGAAAAGATGTTTCAATACATTGTGTATCTTCAATCTCCATACCACATAATAATCCAGCAATTGCAAAACTCATAGCAATTCTATGGTCACCCATTGAGTTGATAGTTGCTTTTTGTAAAGTTGCGTTACCTTCTATTTCATAACCATCTTTATATTCTTTATAGTTTACACCACAAAGTTTGAGATTGTTTACTACAGCGGTTATTCTATCACTCTCTTTTACTCTTAATTCTTCGGCATTTTTAACTACACTTTTTCCGTTTGCGATTGACATAGCAATACTTAAAGCTGGTAATTCATCTATAAGCCAAGCAATATTTTTATCAACTGTTACCCCTTGAAGTGCATTGTGTTTTACAACAATATCTCCAATAGGTTCATAGATGTTTTCAGTTTCGATAAATGCAANATCTGCACCCATTTGTTGTAATATTTTATATGCTTCTATTCGTGTTTGATTTAATGTAACATTTTTTAAAGTAACTTTACTATTTGGTGTAATAGCTGCTGCAACAGCAAAGAAAAATGCACTAGAAGGATCTGTGGGTACTGTTAAATGAAGTGGTTTAAGAGGTTTTTTTATAGGGTGAATTTCTATAAAACCCTCATTATTTGTAGCAATATTTGCACCCATTCCATTTAACATTCTTTCCGTATGATCTCTTGAAAGTAAATTTTCTTTATAGTAAGAGATCTCATCACTTTGAATCCCCGCTAAAATAAGAGCAGATTTAACTTGTGCAGAGTCAATGGGACTATGATATTTAAAAGATTTTAGTTTTCCTCCACGAATATGAAGAGGTGCTTTATTTCCATTTTCTCGTCCATCAATTGAAGCTCCAATATCTCTTAAAGGGGTAACAACTCTTTTCATAGGGCGACTTCTTAAATATTTATCACCTGTAAGTACAAAACTTCCTTCAATCCCAGCTAATAATCCAGCATAAAGTCTCATACCTGTTCCTGCATTTCCACAATCTAGTATATCATCTGGCTCGGTAAGTTTTGAAGGTGGTGTAATAGTTATAATCTCTCCATCATCTTCTACTCTTGCNCCTAGCTTTTGAGCAATTTTTAGTGAATCCATTGTATCTTCTCCACGAAGATAATTTTTAATTGTAGATGGTTTNTTTGATAAAAGACTAAACATAGCACATCTATGTGATATTGACTTATCTGAAGCTATGTTGTCAATAACAATATCAAAAGGATTTAAAAGAGAAGAGATATGTAAAGTTTCCATTATCTTAAACCTATATGTAACTCTTCTTGTAATTTTATTAAAATTTTGTCCATAATAGTATTAATATCACTCTCTTCAAATGTTTTAGTTTCAGATTGTAATATAAATCTAATAGTAAGACTTTCATTATTATCTAGCTTCTCATCACTATAAATATCTACAAGGTTAAATTGTTTAATCTCTTTAATTCTCAATGATTTAATAACTTTTTTTATCTCTTTATACTCTAAGTCTTTAGGGGCAATCACACTTAAATCTCTTCTTGAAGCTTGAAATTTAGAGATATTAGAAGCTATTATAGTCTCTTTTTTAAGTGAGTCTAAATTTAATTGAGCAATAAAAGTATCTTTTGAAATATCAAAATCATCTGCTACTGTAGGATGTAGTTTATATAAAATACCTATATTTTTCCCATTTTTAACAATCGTTGCATTTTGGTATGGATGTACAAAATCACTAATAATCTTTTTCATAGGTTGTAATTCAAAATTACCAATTATATTAGCTATTTTATTACTAAAATTAAATAAATCTATATTTTTTGGTTTTGCATTATTTTGAATTGCAGGATTTTCCTCTTCACCACTAAATATAAATCCGATTTTTTTTATCTCATTTCTACTTTTATCAAATACAATACCTGATTCAAATAATGCAATAGATTTAAATCCTTGTTTTACATTGTGAGCAACTGCTTGTACTAGATTTAAACTTAATGTTGTTCTAAAAGTATTAAGTTCATTTACTATTGGATTTAAAATATCTTTTTTATTATTAACAATTGGAAAATTATATTTTTCTAATAACTCTTTGTTTGTAAATACATAAGAGATAGTTTCAAAAAAGCCATTTGCTATAGCTTGTGATCTGATATGATTTTTTACTTGTAAAGTATTTGAACTTTCATTGATATTATTAAGTTCTTGAATTAAAAGTGGTTTTGATTGAATTTGATCAATTCCAATAATTCTTACCACCTCTTCAGTAATATCTGCAATATTTTGTACATCATGTCTAAAAGAGGGAATAGTTACATTTATTGTATCTTGACCATCTTGTTTTACAAAAAAACCAAGAGATGTAAGTATTTGACTTACTTTACTTGGTTCTATATCTTGACCTATGATTTTATTAAGTTGTTTATTATTGATATTAATTGTATTTTGTTTTATATCATTAATAAAATTTTTACTTCCATTGTAAATAGTTGCACCATTTTGTGACAATAAAGTAGTAATTGCATCAATCCCAAACTCTAAGTTTGGTTCACTTCCTCTTGAAGCTCTATAGTATATATCACCTGTTTCTTTTTTCTTATCAAAAACAGTTTGTGCAAGATAAGTTGGGTCAATATAGCTAGCTTCTATTAAAACTTCATCACAAATATTTTCAACTTTTCCAGCATCTACTCCAATAGTACTTAAAAGCACTTCTCCTTGAACCGTATCAAATCCCTCTTTATCTTGAATTACTTTTAAAGTAACAAGTTCACTATCTTGTGTATAAGCTGCTGCTTTGGTATAAACATTGATAAGAACCCCTGAAGTATGTGTTGTGTATGCCATAGCTGTTTCAATATCTGTACTTTTTAGTTTATCTATTGTTGCAACTCTTAATTTATGAAGTAGTTTTAAAGAAAATTGTTTAATATCTGCTACTTTGTAAATTAAACTTGATTGACAATTTGTGTCATAGATTACATCAAAAACTTGACCAATTCCTTTATTGTTAGTATTTACAATTGGGTCAATGTTTTTCATAGATATATTAAAATAGGTACTTAGCTCTCTAGCAACTCCATTGATACTTAAACAATCACCTCTATTTGCAGTAAGTTCTATCTCTATTATCTCATCGTTAATTAAAGAGTATTCATTAAGCTCTTTCCCAATAACTAATTTACCAATAGAATCATCAAGTTCCATAATTCCATCATTTATTTTAGGCAAACCAATCTCTGTAGAACTACAAATCATACCATTTGATTCTACACCTCGTAGTTTTGCTTTTTTAATAACAAAATTTTCACCTAAAACAGCCCCAACTGTAGCAACTGGAACATATTGTCCCTCTGCCACATTTTTAGCACCACACACTATTTGTTCAACTTTATTCCCAATATTTACTTGACAAATATTCAGTTTATCTGCATCTGGGTGTTTTTCACAACTTTCAACTTTCCCAATAACAACGCCATTTGGAATAAGTATTCTTTTACTACTATCAACCTCTAATCCAATAGAATTTAAAGCATCACAAATAGTTTGTGTGCTTAATTTAATAATATCAATATATTCTTGTAGCCATCTTCTTGTTATAATCATTTAAATTGTCCTAATAGTCTAATATCACTTTCAAATAAAGATCTTAAATCTCCAATTTTATGGATAAGCATTGCAAATCTTTCAATCCCTAAACCAAATGCATATCCACTTACATTTTCATATCCAACTGCTTTAAATACATTTTCATCGACGATTCCACAACCCAATACTTCAAGCCAGCCTGTATGTGAACATACTCTACATCCACATGATTTTCCTGTTGATTTGTCTTTACAAAAGATACAGCTAATATCAACTTCAGCAGATGGTTCAGTAAATGGGAAAAAAGAGGGTCTAAATCTTACTTCAACCTCTCCAAACATATGATGTAAGAACTCTTCCATAACAAACTTTAAATTTGCAAAAGATACTACACCCTCTTTTTCTACAACAAGTCCCTCAATTTGATGGAACATAGGAGTATGAGTAATATCAAAATCTTTTCTAAAAACAGTACCAGGTGCTATCATTCGAATAGGCGGTTTTTGCTCCATCATAGTTCTTATTTGAACTGGACTTGTATGGGTTCTTAATACAGCACCATCATTACAATAAAATGTATCTTGCATATCTCTAGCTGGATGGTATGCAGGAAGATTTAAAGCTTCAAAATTATGAAAATCATCTTCAACTAAAGGACCCTCTTCAACACTAAAATTCAGATTTTGAAAATAAGTTGTAATTTGGTTTAATGTATCAGACACAGGGTGATACGCACCAGTATTTAAACTTGGCGTAAATTTTGTTACATCAATTTTTTCAGCTTCAAGTTCTTTCTCTAATTCTTGTGCCATTAGAATAGTTTTTTGTACCTCTAGTGCATTATTTATTTCTGCTTTATTATTATTTAAATTTTGAGCAAATAGTTTTTTTTCAGTATTTGGAATATCTTTCATTTTTGCAAATTCTAAAGTTAAAATACCTTTTTTACCTAAAATATCAACTCTATATTGCTCTAATTCTTCCAATGAAACGGCATTATTTATTTTATCTATCCATTCTTTCAAATGTATCTCCTAAAGGGGTCTATTTAATTTATAGACCTTTATAATTGGGGGATTATACTTAAACATTTATTATAGTTTGGTTATACTTGCAAATATGAAAAAAGAAGGAAAAAGAGATGTGTATATTTTGTAAAATAATTAAAGGTGAGATACCAAATAAAACAGTATTAGAAAATGATAATTTTTTAGCTTTTGAGGATATAAGTCCACAAGCAAAAATTCATGTCCTTATCATACCAAAAGTACATGTACAATCGTTTAATGAACTCACTCCAAATATTATGGCAGAGATGACAACATTTATACAAGAAGTTGCTTTAACACTTGGTGTAAAAAGTGATGGATATAGACTTATTACAAATATTGGACAAAATGGTGGTCAAGAGGTTGGGCATATTCATTTTCATCTTTTAGCAGGTGAACAACTAGGTAGTATAAATTAATGCAAGTTTTTGGAAAAATAAAAACAGTTCATGATTTAGAATATATTGTAAAAACATATGTATATATCCCTTTAACTGATGAAGAGATAGATGTAGAAGAATTAGAATTATTACTAAAAAAGAAAAATAAAAATGTAGTAGGAACTATGTTTTTATATAATCCATTTACTGCACCAATTGACTATAAAAAAGGGGAAAAGTTAGCATATCAAGATTTTAAATTTGATAATAATTTTCATCCTTTACAAATGGAAGACCAAGTACGAATTGTTGCAAAAGCTATAAAGCAACAATATAAAGGAAAACTTGTAGAAGTGAAGTATCTTTTTAATTATAATAAAGAAGATATTCAACCAACTTCAGCAATAGAAGTTTTTGAGATGGATTTAGAAAAATTAAATACGAATCAACTTACAGTTTTTGCTAAAACAGATAATTATCATAACTATAAAAATATAAGTTACAATGGAAAATTCATCTTTTTTGCTTGGGGACATAAGTTTGAAAAATCCCATACTAACTCATCACTTTATGCATCAAATATAGCACAATGGGCAAAAAAACAAAACAAAGAGATAGCTTTTGTATATGATGGTGTAAGAGATGAAGAGGGAAGTTTTGAATACACAAGATTTTTTCAGCCTATAAATTTTGGAAAACTAAAAACAATAGTTCCTGAAGCTATAAATAAAGTTTTTGCTAGGGAAGTTATAAAACCACAAAAAATTTAAATCTATATTAAAGAGTATTTTTTAATACTTTTAAATTTTTTGCTAATTCTCTCATATTAATATTGTTATCAAACTCATCCATAATTTCTAAGCCCAAAAGTGTTTCTATTGCATCTTCAAGAGTTACAATTCCTGCAGTTTGGTCATAGTTATCAACGACAATAAAAAGATGTTCTTTTCTTGAAATAAAAAGATCTAAAAGTTTAGACAGAGGGATATTTTTATTTATTTTAAATACAGATTTGATTATATCTTTTTTATCATTTAATTTATTTTCTATAAATTCATAGAAATACTCTTTTGAAAAAATAACACCCACTATATCATCAATATCATTTTTGTATATTGGTATTCTTGAGTATTCTTTCATCTTTTCTAGCTCTATAATTGTTTTATCACTTTTATTTAAACTTTCTAGTAAAGCATCTTCTGAAATAGTAAACATTACATTTCTTGGTGTATAAATATCTTTCACTTTTATATCACGAAGTTCAAAAATATTTTCTATGATATGGAGTTCCTTTTCTTTGAGTATTCCAGCTTCTTCTCCCATAGCTACTGTTGCTTCAAGTTCATCTTTTGTGATTAAGTTTTTATTTTTATCTTTTGCGATAGCTTTAGTGATAAATTCCATTAGAACTAAAAGTGGATAAGTGATAAAAACTAAAAAACGTATAAGAATAGAGCTAATAGCGCTTAACTCTTTCCAATAGTATGCCCCAATAGTTTTTGGAATAATTTCAGAAAATACTAAAATGAGAATAGTTAAAATTGCTGAAATATAAAACATATACTCTTCACCAAAAATTCGTGCAGTCTCTGCACCAACTCCGGCTGCACCTAAAGTATGTGCAAAAGTGTTAAGTGTAAGTATCGCTCCAATAGATTTATCTATATCTTTTTTTTGTTTTTCGAGTTGTTTCCCAAGTTTTGGTTTAGAATTTTTAATAACTTCAATATAAGTGGGAGTAGTTGAGAGTATAACAGCTTCTAAAATAGAACATACAAAAGAGATACCAACAGCAATAAAAAAATATATAAATAAAAGTGTCATGATGTTTTCCTATATAATTCTAAAAGTTTTTCTCTTTAATTCGACTTTGCACATCGATATCATTATAGGATACAAAATCATTTACTAAATACTGCTCAATTGCAACTCTTCCTATCATCGCAGCATTATCACTACAAAACTCTAAAGGTGCTAAAAGAAGTTTTGCATCATATTTAGCACAAAGTTTTTCAATAGTAATTCGTAGTTCAATATTTGCACTAGCCCCACCAACTATAGCAAAAGTAGTTGGTGGATTTGTTTTAAAATATTTTTTGAGTTTCATAACTATGTGTGCAACAGCGATGGATTGAAAACTTGCACAAATATTATTGATAGTTTGTGTTGTAAGGTTATTACTATTTTTTTCTTTTTCAATAGCCATTCGTACAGCATTTTTCAATCCACTGTAACTAAATTCTATATTTGGACTTTGACGTAAAGGGATTGGAAAATTATAAGCAGTATTATCCCCTTGTAGTGCTTTTTCTTGTACCCTTGGACCACCAGGATACCCAAGCCCTAGCATCTTAGAAACCTTATCAAAGCTTTCTCCAAAACTATCATCAATTGTTGCACCAATTATTTTCATATCATTAAAACTTCTAGCTTCTATAAGTTGTGTATGACCACCTGAAACTAATAAAATTATACAAGGAAGCTCTTGTTGTTTTTCTATGAAAAGTGAATAGATATGCCCTTTGAGATGATTTACTGCAATAAGAGGTAAGTTAAGTGTTATACTTAAAGCTTTTGCCATAGTTACACCCTCTGTGAGTGTTACAGAAAGTCCTGGGGCATTTGTCACAGCGATTGCTTTGAGTTTATCAAAATAAGGGATACACTCTTCTAATATCTTTGGTAGTGCTTCTATATGAAGTCTGGCTGCAAGTTCTGGAACTACTCCACCATATACACTATGCTGTATCTCTTGTGATATTTTTTTATGAAATATTAGTTTTTTTGTTTTTATCTCTGTGATTGCGATACTACTATCATCGCAACTTGATTCTATACTTAATATCATACATTTTCTTCTTTTTATTGAATATTAAAAGATATTATAACACAAATAGTTTTGTAGTATTATTTATTTTGATTCTAAAGTTAAGAGTATATACAAAAGAGTTGAACCCTTTTGTATAAGGTATTTTTTTATATACCAGCAGCTAATAATTTATCTCTAAATTCATTTCTAACAGTTACAAACCATGTTGGCTCTTCTGGATACCACCATAGATTTTTAATAGCATTTTCTGGATATGCTGATTCAAAGTTAGCTTTTGCTTGACTAGATAGATATTTAGATGTACCTGCAGCACAAGAGTTATACCCAGATTTATTTGCATGTAGTGCACCAGATTTCCCACCATTGTAGTACCAGTTTATCCAAGCATAAGCAGATGATACATTTTCAGCATCTTTTGGGATACCCATACCATCCATCCATGTAATTGCTCCCTCTTTTGGTGCCATAAATTTAATTTTACCTTTTGTTTCACTCATCATTCTCATAGATGGACCATCCCAAGTTTGTCCTATAGTACAACCATTTTGCATAAATGCATTTGTTGTTTCTTGAGCATTTGACCAAAACTGTCTAATATTCTTTTTGTTTTCTATAACATAATCTGTAATTTTTGAGTAAACTTCTCTCATTCTTTTTTCTGTTGTATAAGTATCTAACATTCTATTTGATGGAATTTTCCCTATTTTGTCTAAGTATAATCCAACACCTATTAAACAAGAGTGAGCTCTAACTGTTACTTGAGAATTTAAATTATCATTCCATAAATCACCGTAGCTTATTTCATTTGGTTTTGCATTTGGATGTTTTTCAGTATTTACAGTAATTGCCTCAGTTCCCCAGTTAAATGGAACTATATATCTTTTTCTTCTAAATACTCCACCAAAAGTAGCTGATGATTTCCACATAGAAGGCTCACATCCAGCAACATTTATTTTTTTTATATCTAATGGTTGTAGAAGTCTATGTTTAAACCATTGTTGCCCGTATGTTACTGATGGCATAACTATATCAAAACCTTTACCTTTTGAAGCTCTAAGTTTATTTAATACTTCATCATTTGAACCATATGTTGTAAGATTTACTTTTATACCAGTTTCAGCCTCAAAAGCTTTTATCATATCTTCTGATATATAATCAGACCAACTATAAATATTTAATACTTTATCTTTAGCTATCGCTTCAGTTACCATTGCAGGTGCGAAGAGTGCTGCTCCACCTAAACCTAAACCATTTTTTACGAAATTTCTTCTGTTCATTTTATACCCTTATTTATTTAGTTTGCTAGTAGTATTCTAAAAATGATATATTACAGGATAGTTACATTACGTGTAATCATATTGTAATCTTTAGTGAGTAACTTTCTATCAATTTAAATAAATTATAGAAGGTAAGGTATGGGAGTAAAAATTAAAAATGTGTCAATGAAATTTGATGATTTTGAAGCTTTAAAAGAGATAAATATTAATATTAAAAAAGGGGAATTCTTTTCAATTCTTGGACCTTCAGGATGTGGGAAAACTACATTACTTAAAATTATATCTGGTTTTTTAGAACAAACAGGAGGAGATGTAACTATTTCAAATGAGGATATGAATAAAGTGTCCGCAAACAAAAGACCAACTTCTCTAATATTTCAAAATTTAGCACTTTTTCCTGATATGAGTGTAAAAGAAAATATTGCTTTTGGATTGAATGTAAAAAAAATAAGTAAGGATGAAATTGAAAAAAAAGTTAATGAACTTTTAAAGATGGTTTCCCTTGAAGATTATGAAAATTCAAGTATTGATGATCTCTCGGGAGGACAAAAGCAAAGAGTAGCAATTGTAAGAGCATTAGCTGTTGAACCAAAAGTATTACTACTTGATGAGCCATTATCTGCACTTGATTTAAAACTTAGACAACATATGAGAAAAGAGCTTAGAGCTCTACAAAAATTAACAGGTATAACCTTTATATATATTACACATGATCAAGGAG
>JGI24023J19991_10001162_pt1 | contig 20533 bp, 19 predicted proteins | sample Cruoilmetagenom1_FD_19991 | JGI IMG/M metagenome (IMG submission 19991) | reverse complement strand
GAGTAATGGAGGTTGTAAGAGTAGAGGTGATAGGATGATAAAGAAGAGAGTTAATAGGAGAGGAGCGTATGTGGGAAATAATAACAGGACTATACAGATCTGGAAAACCTATAGAAAAATTTAAGAACCATCTATTTATAACTATAGCCGAGGTATCGCTATGATGGAAGAGAATACGGTATTCGTAGGAACCAAACCTGTGATGAATTATGTGCTAGCAATCGCGACTCAGTTCAACGATGGATCCCCGAAGGTCGTCTTAAAGGCCAGAGGCAGAGCCATATCTAGAGCTGTGGATGTAGCAGAGATAACCAGGAACAGATTTGTCACTGACATAAAAGTGGAGGACATAAAGATAAGCACTGAAGCCCTGGAAGGTCGAGAAGGCGGTGGCAAGACCAACGTCTCATCTATAGAAATCATGCTGACGAAGTAATCAATCTAACTTCGGAGATCTCTCAGTCCTCCAGGATTCTCGCTGTTGAGCTTTTGCTCTATATTATCCATCTGATGTGACAGTGGAGTAGGGGGAGGTCTTTCGACCACCGTGGGATTTTAACCCTCTAGCTGACTGGACTATGAGGTATGCTACTCCCCGCCCTTCAGCAGATTATGATACACCTATCTTTTTCATCCCCCATCTTCTCACATCACTCACTGGGACTGTATCCACATCAACGCCTATGGATTCCAGTCTCTTCTTCAACGCATTAACGTGCCCAGCCCCAACGACCGCCACTGCCCTATCATGCTTCGACAGCGCGTATTCTAGCCCTCTGAACATAAACTCCTCCCTCTCGTCTAATAAGATCTTCGTTAACTGGGGAAAGTGCTGAGAGAGCATCTCCCTGTATGAGTCGGGATCTTCTTCAAAGCTCTGGACCAATAGTTCAACCAGTGAATGGATATCATGAGCCCCCATCACTTTCTCAACCAAGTCAGACTTCTTACTTTCATCTTTATCTGACAGGATGGATCCAAAAAGCTGGGATATGGCAATAGAGGACAGGGCTTTTTTGATCTTCTCCATGACTTTTTCTATCTCCTCGTCGATGAGCATGATCTCCGCCTTTACACTCTCAGCGCCTATCACAGCACCCAGCATGTCGTTTCCCGGCTTAGCCCCATAAATCCCTGCTATATCCCTCTGAAGATTGGATAATGGGCTCTCCTGAACATCGCCGCTCTTGAGCCTCTCAAATCTTCCCTCATCCAGCTCTAGGCAGACACACTCGGGCTTTATCTCCTCTATAATGGAGGTCATTTTCTCTTTGAGATCGAAGACGTGGCAAGAAGCTATAATCGTTACTCTTTTTTCAGCCATTTATCTAAGATAGTATATTTTCTACTTCAAATTTGTTGCCCTTCGCTCTTCGATTACACCGCCCAATATCTCCCCAATAGCTTTGTATGCAGCTGAGTCTAAAGAAAGATTAAGCAGCGGTTCACCCAACGAGTTCAGCTCATTGACCTTTTCGTCATAGGGCACCGTATGATAATCGTCGAAGTCGGGCTTTATGGCCTCTTTTACCCTTTCAGGAATATCCCCCTTTACAGAGTTCACTATCAGATCTATATCCTTTATCTTGAGTTCGAGTTCGTTTGCTAGATCCTTTATCCTCTTACTCGTCAATACATCCTGCATCGATGGAAGAGCGACCACGAACAGAATATCAACGTCGTTTGTCGTCCGCCTGCTCAGGTGCTCCATCCCCGCCTCGTTGTCAATCACCACGTATTCGTATCTGCTGCTTAGCTTGTCAAGGAATACCCTGAGAACGTTGTTGGCATAACAGTAACAACCTGATCCCTCGGGCCTTCCGATGGTCAAGAGATCGAATTTTTCGTTCTCTGACAGGGCAAGGTTCATCTGGTAATCCATGTACTCCATCTTTGAGATTCCCGATGGCAGAGTGTCCTCCAGAAAACCCTCTCTAAGATCCCCGATGGTACGCTCGACCTTAGCGCCGAGCTTAATATCCAAATTGGTATTGGGGTCGGCATCCACGACTAGGAGGACTTTTCCGTTTTCGGTTAAATGTTTGATTATCAGCGCTGAGATCGTTGTTTTGCCCGTGCCACCTTTTCCAGAAACGGCTATTATCATATTACCACGCTCGGGAACAACTCAATATCTGTATGGGGTATGAACATGGCGGAATTGAACTCATCGAAGAATTCATTGGCTACGCTCAGCTCAATATACGCGAGCTTTTTGGCTATCTCCGCGCTCTCTTTTCTCTTCCCATCTGAGAGGAGGCAGAGCTTAGCACCTTGCGCCGAACCATTTCCTATGAAAATGTACTTTTCGACATCTATGTCCGGCAATAAACCGATTATGATTGCGTTTCTTATGTTTATATAGTTACCGAACCCTCCGGCTATGTATATCTTCTCGACATCATCGATCATGAAGCCAGTGTTTCTCAAAAGGGTTCTGGTCGCTGCGTACATCGCCGCCTTTGTCCTCAGAAGATTCTTTATATCCGCTTCGCTGAAGAATATATCCTTACCGGAGGCGGATTTCTCCCTGGGCACGGCGATATACTCTTTACCCTCCTCACCTTCCCTTATCCTCTCCGGATCGGCTTCTGTTATGAACTCTCCTCTGCGACCAACCAGTTTGTTGATGAAAAGCTCGGCCATCAGGTCAATTAGCCCTGAACCACATATACCGATAGGCTTTACATCCCCGATCACCTTATATCTCACCTTCGAATCGCGCCCGATCTTGATTCGCTCTATAGCACCTCTCATGGCTCTTACCCCGCAAGCTACTTCCCCTCCTTCAAACGCGGGACCAGCCGAGCATGCACAGCACGCCAGCCAATCTCTATTTCCCAAGACGATTTCTCCGTTTGTTCCGGTATCTATCAGCATTGAGATCTCTTCTCTACGGTGCATATCGGAGGTAAGTATATCGCCAACAACGTCCCCTCCAAAATAGCCGGCTCTATTGGGTAGGAAGAAAAGAGGGGAGTTAGGGAGTATATCCACGCCCAAATCCTTAGCCCTATGTATGCCGGGATCGTTAGCGGTCGGTATGTAGGGCTCATATCTTATGTACTTCGAATCCAGGCCCAAAAAAAGGTGGCCCATGGTGGTGTTGCCGCCGATCGCCATACACCCTACCCTTTTTCTATCGACTTCGAATTCTGAGATTAAAGAATTTGTATTTTCTATTATGAGCCTCTGAAGAGTCTTGATTCCTTCCTCGCCATTTTCCTCTGAATACATTATCCTGGATAAGATGTCCTCTCCACAGCTAATCTGTTTGTTTATGGACGATGCAGTTTTAACGGTCTTCCCACTTTTAAGATCTACCAGACTAGCGACCACCGTTGTCGTTCCTACATCAAGGGCTATACCATAATCGACGTTTTTCAGCGCTATGACCTCATCTTCAAAAAGAGAGATATCCGGGTTCCAATTTTTTTTTCTTAACTCCGAGGCAAGGCATCTTAGGGTATCGAGGGGGAATTTAACCTGCCTGCCCAAGGCCCGCCTCACCCTCTCAGTATCGGCCAAATTGTCTTCAAGGTTTGGGGCTTTTAACTGCAATGGGAAGGATTTGACGATTGGGTTCAGTTCCACCCGGTATTCCTCGTATCCTTTCTCGAGGATCTTTAAGATCTTGGGCTTGCTCTTTTCCGGTACTTCGACCTCGATATCCCGTTCGACCCTAGTCTGACAGGCCAGAACCTCTTCTCCGTTCACTTTTACCCTGCACCTTTTACAGATTCCTCTGCCGCCGCACTCCGAGACCAACCCAACATCGGCCGCTATAGCTGCATTGAGCAGCGTCTCGCCTCTCTTCACCTTTATCTCTTTGCCTTCATCTATGAATTTTACTAGCGGCATTGTCGTGGAGGAACGCTTAACAAGGTTAAAAACATTCTCCCGAATTAAGCTTGAACGTGCCTAAACACAATCATTAAGAACCATTCCACTGGCTTAACGATTTTACCTCGAGCTTGGTCGTGGATTTCAGCGCCTCAACCGCCGCCGATAACGCGGGTACAGTAGAGATGAATGGGAGGGATAGATCGATGGCCGCCCTCCTGATCAGATACCCATCCCTCCTCGCGCTCCTCTTCTGAGGGGATGGGGTGTTCATGACCAGCTTTACCCTGCCGGAGCGCATAAGATCAATGGCGTTTGGCGATTTTTTATCGGAGATCTTCCATACGATCTCCATGGGAACTCCAGCACTGTTCAGGGACTCGGCAGTGCCTTCGGTTCCCACCAGCTTAAAGCCCAGCCTGTGGAGCTCCCTCGCCTGCTCGATGATCTTGGACTTATCGCGCCCGCTCACCGAAATGAATATGGTGCTCGGAGGGGAAGGCAAGGGATTGCCCGATGCGACCATCGCCTTGTAGAAGGCCTTCCCAAACGAATCGGCTATTGCCATTACCTCCCCAGTTGATTTCATTTCGGGCCCCAATCGGGGATCGACCCCCTCCAATTTCTGGAAAGGGAACACTGGAATCTTAACCGCACAGAGGCCTATGGTCGCCATCTCCTCACCACCCAGGAGTTCTCTTAATTTAAAGCCCATCATGACCTTTGTGGCTATCTTAGCCAAGGGTATGCCAATCGCTTTGCTCACATAGGGTATGGTCCTTGAAGCCCTTGGATTTGCCTCGAGGACGTAGACTCCCCCTGGCCCATTTCCTCCACCGTTACCATTCTTTTTCACCGCAAGCTGAAGGTTCAACAGCCCTTTCACTTCAAGAGCCCGGGCTATCTTCCTCGTATAATCCTCTATGGTTTTGAGAGTGTCTTCGGACAGGGTTTGAGGAGGCATCACACAGGATGAATCTCCGGAATGTATGCCGGCCTCCTCTATGTGCTCCATTATCCCTCCGATGAACACGTCACTCTCATCTGCTACGCAATCCACATCGACCTCTATCGCATCGCTGATGAACCTGTCAACCAGCACTGGGTGATTTCTCGAAACCCTGACGGCCTCATCGATGTACTCTTCAAGCTCTTCTTCGTTGAAGAGAATCTCCATCGCCCTTCCCCCTAACACGTATGAGGGCCTCGCTAGAACTGGGTAGCCGATTCTAGACGCTATACCCTTAGCATCTTCAAGAGAATATCCAGTACCGGAGGGTGGTTGTCTTATACCCAATCTTGTCAAGAGGGCACTGAACTTGTCTCTGTCCTCAGCCAATTCTATAGAGTACGGAGAGGTGCCAAGTATTTTCGTCTTAAGCCCCTTATCGATCTCTTCCTGGAGAGGCAGTGCTAGATTCACTGGGGTTTGACCTCCGAACTGCAAGATAATGCCCCAGGGCTTTTCTTTATCGATGACGTTGATCACGTCCTCTAGCGTTAAAGGCTCGAAATAGAGCTTATCGGATTGGTCGAAGTCAGTCGAGACGGTTTCAGGATTGTTGTTTATCATTATCGCCTCTATCCCCTGTTCATGCAACGCCTGAGCAGAATGGACACAACAGTAATCAAACTCTATGCCCTGGCCTATCCTTATAGGGCCAGAACCTATGACAAGAACTTTTTTATTGGATTTTGCATGATCTTCCGCGATGCTTTTAGGTGGGACGATTTCTTCGTCTCCATCGTACGTCGAGTAGTAGTAGGGAGTTTCAGCTTCAAATTCCGCTGCGCAGGTATCGACTACCTTATATGTGGGGTTGATCCCATGCCTCATCCTGTAATCTCCCACATCGGTATTTAGCATCCTGGATAATCCCTCATCTGAGAAACCCAACCTCTTCGCCTCCCTTATCTCAGCCGGGGGTAGTTTTTGTTTGATGCTGTTCTCTTCTCTCACTATATTTTCCAATTTTCGCAAGAAAAAGGGGTCAATAAAGGTCAAACGAGCTATATCGTCGATGCTCCAACCCCTTCTCAACGTTTCGATCACCGCGAAAAATCGAACATCCGTGGGACTCTTCAATTCAGTTAAGAGCTCCTCGTCGCTAAATTGGCTCATGGTAATGGGTTCAATATCCAGTGAACGAACTGCTTTCTGGAAACACTCCTCGAGATTTCTGGCAATTGCCATTACTTCTCCAGTTGATTTCATCTGTGTGCCTATGTGCCTATCTGCTTGTCTGAACTTATCAAAAGGCCACCTTGGCATTTTCACTACCACGTAATCAAGAGTTGGTTCAAAAGATGCGGGGGTCTTACCCGTCACCTTATTGGGTATTTCATCCAGTGTCATGCCCATAGCGATCTGAGCGGAAACCCTTGCTATCGGATACCCTGTCGCCTTTGATGCTAGTGCTGAGGACCTGGAAACCCTTGGGTTCACTTCGATAACCCTGTATTCGCCGGTATCCGCTTTGAAGGCGAACTGGATGTTACATCCCCCTTCCACTTTCAACTTCCTTATTATCTTCAGAGCGCTGCTTCTCAAGAGCTGATGATCATCATCGCTTAGGGTCTGAGCCGGTGCTACGACTATAGAGTCCCCAGTGTGTATAGACATTGGGTCAACGTTCTCCATCGAGCAAACGGCAATGCAGTTATCTCTCGAGTCGCGGACGACCTCGTATTCATACTCCCCCCACCCTATCAGGCATTCCTCGATGAGAACCTGTCCGATCCTCGAGTACGTTAACCCCCTGCTCGCTATCGATTCCAACTTACTCTCATCGAGCGCAATGCCTCCACCCGTCCCGCCGAGGGTGTAGGCGGGTCGAACGACGACAGGGTAGCCACCCAACCTTTCTACCGCTTCTTTCACCGATTCCAGGGAGAAACAGGCTTCAGATCTGGGAATGGGTTCATCTATGCTCATCATGAAAGCCCTGAATAATTTCCTGTCTTCGCATCTTTTGATCGCCTCTAATCCCGTACCCAAAAGTTCAACGCCCTTGCTCTCAAGAAAACCGCTTTCGGCCAGATCTGCACATATGTTCAAACTAGTTTGCCCTCCCATCCCAGAAAGGATTCCCCCTACATCCTCTTTCTCGATGATCTTTGAAACCACCTCGGGGGTAAGAGGCTCTATATAGGTTACGTGAGCCATGCTCGGGTCGGTCTGTATCGTCGCTGGATTTGAGTTGACAAGTACCACGGTATACCCTTCTTCTTTTAGCGCTTTACACGCTTGAGAGCCAGAGAAATCGAATTCGGCCGCCTGGCCTATAACTATCGGGCCCGACCCTATTATCAATATCTTATCTATATCTTCACGTTTGGGCATTTTTTGTTCTCCTTCTTACCCTCAACCATCTTAAAAAACGCCTCGACTGCCCCTATAGTATCCAATGGGCCGGGATTCGCCTCGGGGTGATACTGTACCGAAAACAACGGGAGTTCTTGATGGGCTATACTCTCGAAAGTGCCATCATTCGCATTTATCTGAATCGGTTTTATGTCGAGGTCTTCCTCAATCGAGAGCGCGTAACCGTGATTCTGTGTTGTGATATATATCCTCCCCGTTCTCAGATCCTTTACGGGATGGTTTGCTCCCCGGTGGCCGAATTTCATTTTATAGGTTTTGGCTCCGAACGCCTGTGCGATCAACTGATGGCCCATGCAAACACCAAACACCGGAAAATCATTTGATAGTTCCCTTATGACTTCAATTGTGGAAACGAGCCTGGGATGTGAGGGATCCCCTGGGCCATTTGAAATCACTACACCATCGGGCTCGAATTCGTAGATATCGTCCGCACTTGTGTTATAGGGAACCTGGATAACATCAGAGTAGGGGAGGAGTACATCGATTATGCTCTTTTTAACCCCACAATCGATCAGCGCTATCCTATGTTTTCCCTTCCCGTCATGCTTTATAGCGCCCTTGCAACTCGCCTTTTCGACCAGATTAGATTTAAAGGGATGAGGCATGTTCCTCACTTCTTCTTTTATCGATTCAATGTCTACACCATCATCGCAAATTAGCGCGGCCTTCATGGTTCCACGGGTCCTGATCTTTTGAGTCAGAATCCTCGTATCCACCCCAAAAATTCCAGGGATGTCGTTTTCCTTGAGAAACTCCTCAAACGAGAGCACGCTCTTTCTGTGGCTTGGGGTTATACAGTGCTCCTTTACCACCACCCCTCGAGGTTTTATCGAACTTGACTCGGAGTCGTCGGAGTTTATGCCGTAATTGCCTATCAGAGGATAAGTGAACATCAGTATTTGACCCATATAAGAGGGATCTGTAAGTGCTTCCTGATAACCCGTCATAGAGGTGTTGAAAACGAGCTCCCCATAGGCAGCTCCCACTGAGCCAAATCCCTTGCCCTCTACTACCGTCCCATCTTCCAAGACCAATTTACCGTCCATCTAATCGGCAGGCCCCTCCTCTAGACCACCAGAAACTTTCCTACATCCAATCCCATCGTCGTGACGAGCGAACATCTCTAGACTATTCTAGTGGGGGTTATCTATTTTTTGCTTTATATTTAACAAATTCTGTAGAAAATGTTTCAAATGAAACATTTAAGCCCACTAGACCGTTAAATAAGCATGGGCAATATAACGAGAGCTACATGGGATTACATCTCCTCTCACCTGAGCATTAGCGACTGTCTCGATTATGGCGTGATCAATTACTCAGCCCTAGCGAGAAAAGTTTCGGAAGAACTTCACATGGGCAATGAAAAAGCGGTTATGGTCGCGTGCAGGAGATACGCAAAGGGTCGTAAGCGGGTGAATGAGGAGGAGATATTGAGGATACTAAAGAGGAGTGAGATAGGGATCAGGACGGGAATCGCCATAATAATCGCAAGGAGTAGCTGGCATCAATTCTCTGAGCTTAGTAAAGCAATGCAGAGCGTAAACATAGAGAGATCTTTGAAGGTGATCAAGGGTTCTTCGGCCACTACCATAATAGTTGAGGAAGCCTTTTTGGACCCACTGGAAAGGATGATCGGCAGGGATGCCATGAAGGTGATGAGATCGCTAGCACAGATAACCATAATGAGCCCGGAGGAGATAGAAGAGGTCCCTGGAGTGATATCTTATCTCTTATCTAGCCTGTTCAGCGCGGGCATAAACATTCTCGAAGTGATGAGCTGTTTTACGGATACTATTCTGATACTTGACGAGAAGGATGTAAGCAGAGGGTTTGACATACTCAGCAGATGGGTGGGGACATAAAAGAAGGCTTTTCCTGCCTCTACTCCTCTCCCCTTAAGTTTACATACTTTGTATAACGATAAAATGATAATTTGGGCCCATTAAGCGGCATGGGCGGTAATCATGCCTGGAGAGGGCGCCGCCTCTTGTGATCTCGCTTCTGGCGGCGGGAANTGATCCCGGACTTTTTTAAGAGCCATGAGGAAATATGGCATGAGAACGCAAACCAATTTGATAAATGCAAAGAAAGCCGTGGCGCATGCAAGCAGGACANCGATAACAGCGAGCAGAATCTTGAATACCCCATCTATAGGTAAAAGTATTGATGCAATTATTAATGCAAGACTCGCAATCGCCGTTATGATCTTAACTACCGCGACAAGAAACGTCCCTGTCGTCGCAATTATCTGCAGTGCCTTGATGAGGTGGTACCCAAAAGTTATGATCGAATCCAGCCAAACGTACATGTTTCGATATATGTAAGTAACAGGATCGATAACATCGTCGGGTTGAATTGAATTAACCGTATCCCCATTAGCTAGAGCCTCATTAACGGAAAATAACAAACTAAATTCCTCGACCAAATTATCGAATATCTCGGTGGTTAAATCTATACCCATACCAGGAAGTTGGTTATCTTCTCCATCTATCGCGACTGCTAAGTTGGAACTTTGAAGCAGCACCAACGCAGTTAGCAATATGCTCGCGACAGTCCCTATACGTCTATATTTGACGATTCCCATAATTCTTCACCCCGGTTTTCTCGAAGGAATATGCAGCCCTGTTTATAAAATTTTTCTAGGATGTTTACCTTTATCTAAATACTACTGAAGAGATGATACGAAACTATATAGAAAAGCATGATACACCAGAGGAAAAAGATAGATGCGCCCAAATGAAACTGCTGGGCTTTTAGGACGCCTCACTAAAAGTTTCGTTAATTTTTAATATTAAGTTACGTCTCTAGATTGCCTATGAACAGGGGGTCATAAAGAACTCTCAGTATGAATGGACTTCAGGCAGAGTATGGAGAACAGGTAAAGGAGCTTTTTCCCCCTTCACATAGGAAGGAGACCGAAGAGTTATGGACCTGGAAAAGTGGATACCCGGTTTAAAAAAGAGAGAGGAGATGCTTTCCTACCTCGAGATAGACAGCGTTGAGGATCTCTTCGCTGATTTGCCCTTCAAGACAGAGCTGAGTCTAGACTCGGGAAAGGATGAGAAGCTGGTAAAAAGAGAGGTTCTCGAAAGGTTGAAGAAGAACGTCGATGTGGTAAGCTTTCTGGGATGCTGCGTCTATCAGATTTACGTCCCACCGCTGGTTAAGAACCTCTGCTCAAGATCGGAGTTTTTGACGTCCTATACCCCCTATCAGGCTGAAAACATGCAGGGCATCTTGCAGGGCCTCTTCGAATTCCAGTCATTGGTGGCGGAGCTAACCGGGATGGATATCGTTAACTCATCAGTTTACGATGGAGCGACTGCGCTCGGGGAGGGAGCTCTAATGGCCGGCAGGATAAACGAGAAAAACGAAATACTCGTTCCTGAGTTATACTGGGAGAAGAGGAGCGTTCTCGAGAACTACCTGACGGGAAGCAGCATGAAAATTGTAGAGTACCCGCTAGTAGAAGGAAAAATCGATCTCGACATTTTATCGCAATTTGTCACCGATCAGACCTCATGTATATATTATGAACTGCCCAACCTCTATGGGCTGATAGATGAGGGCGCTTACAAACTGAAGGAGTTCAATGCTCTGGTGATGGTGGGCGTGAACCCCCTGCTGCTATCGGTTATAAAGCCGCCAGAAGCGGATATTATAGTAGGGGAGGGGCAAATTCTGGGCCTAGACCCATCATTCGGCGGCCCTCTTCTGGGCATAATGGGCTGCAAGAAAGATCATATAAGACAAATGCCGGGCAGACTGGTGGGCATGACGAAAGACGCTGACGGAAAGAGGGCCTTCTGTCTCACCCTCCAGACGAGAGAGCAACACATAAGGAGAGAGAGAGCCCTGTCAAATCTCTGTACCAGCCAGACCCTATGTGCCCTCGCATGTGCCATCTATATCGAACTCCTGGGAGCTAGGGGGTTAAAGAAGCTCGCGAGCGAGCTAATGACGAAGACAAAATATCTGATGGATGGCATCGCCTCGTTGGGCGATTTCAAAGCGCCAGCCTTTAGCGGCGAATATTTCAATGAATTCCCGGTTGAATCGGGTTCCGGTTGGGAGGGCATTAATGCCTACCTGCTGGAAAATGGTGTGCAGGGGGGGCAGGTTCTGGATAATTCCAATATCTCTCTAATCGCCGTGTCGGAGGAGCACACCCTTAAAGATCTGGACCGACTGGTGAAACTCCTGGAGGAATTTAAATGAACCATAGACAGGCTAAATGGGAAGAGCCCCTTATCATTGAATACCTCCCCAAATCTGAAACCGAGGATGTTGATCTTCCCATTGAATTACAGGAGATTAAAAGGAAAAAACTGGAGATACCAGATCTGTCCGAATTACAAATAGCGAGACACTTCACAAGACTCTCACAAATGAATTTTGGGGTGGAGAGCGGCTTCTACCCGTTGGGATCGTGTACCATGAAGTACAATCCCAAACTCGGAGAGGAGCTGAGCCCCCTTATCTCCAAACAGCACCCGCTACAAAATGAATCCACGGTCCAGGGTACACTTCAGATTTTGTATGAGCTTGAGCTCATGTTGAGAGAGATCGGAGAGATGGATCGCGTATCGCTTCAACCAGCTGCCGGAGCCCAGGGGGAGCTATTGGCCATGCTCATGATCAGGAAATACTTCGCCGATAAGGGTGAAGATAGGAGGATAGTGCTCATTCCCGACACCGCCCACGGTACCAACCCGGCAAGCGCTACCATGGCCGGCTTCGAGGCTTTAACTGTGCCTTCTAATGAGAGGGGTTGCATGGACCTGGAGCCACTCGAGCAGTCCTTGAGCGAGGATGTCGCAGCGCTGATGCTCACGAATCCCAACACTCTGGGAGTCTTTGAAGACGAAATTACCAAGATAGAAGAGATAGTGCATGACCAGGGGGCCGCCCTATACTACGATGGCGCAAATCTAAACGCTCTGATGGGTTGGATAAAACCAGGGGATATGGGCTTTGACCTCATGCACTTTAATCTGCATAAAACGTTTTCTACCCCCCACGGAGGAGGGGGACCAGGTTCGGGGCCAGTTGGAGCTAGGGGGGAGTTTGTCAACTATCTTCCAGTTCCTCTGATCGAATGCGACGATGGCATCTATAAGCTGAACTACGATGTGCCAAAATCCATAGGCAAGATGAAGCTGTTCTACGGCAATGTTGCTCCACTTATCAAAGCCTATGTCTACATAAAGTGTCTTGGAAGCGAAGGGTTAGAAGAGGTCTCTAGCCAGGCCGTTCTGAACTCCAACTATCTGAAAGAGAAAGTCAAAAAATATCTGGATGTACCCTATAAAGAACTGAAGAAGCACGAGTTCGTCGTCTCCTCTACCGAGAAAAAAGCTAGAGACGTCGCTAAAGCGCTTCTGGATAGAGGATACAGCGCTCCCACCACTTACTTCCCGCTAATAGTGGACGAAGCTCTGATGATCGAACCCACTGAAAGCGAGTCAAAAGAAGAATTGGACGAGTTTGCTAGAGCTTTAAAAGAGATCGTGGAAGAGGAAGAAGAAAAAACAAAAAAAGCGCCGCAAAACACATCGGTAAAAAGGGTTGATGAGGTGATGGCTGCCAGGAAGCCCGTTTTGACGTGGCGGATGGCCGATCAATCGAAGTAATTTTCCCGGGGATACATCAAGGGGTCTCGACAATTATAATGACACCTCCTAAAAATAGAGAATCCCTTCTCAGAGAGGGACTTGAAAGGATCCTTTCCAAAATAATAGAGATGGGAGTTAAACGGGTCATCCTCTTCGGATCGCTAGCGAGGGGAGATGTAAGAAGGACTAGCGACACCGATCTAATGATTCTTTAATGGTGAACCTCTCCACTATGATGCTCGAGATAGAGATAAAGGCCAGATTGCTCCTGGATGATTAACCTTAAACTCTCAATCGGAAAAGTGCTCGGTCAGGTAATCGAGGCCCTGGACACCTTCCTCGAAATTCCTCGACTCTATTATGAACGGGCCTTTATACCCCTTTTTGATCAACCTTTTCATTATATCTATGACATCCATTTGTCCGCTTCCCAGAGGCAGGTGTAGATCTACCTTGCCATCGTTTTCATGGATGTGAACGTTTGCTATCAGATCGCTTCTCTCAATGAAATTTTCTACCCCACTTCCGATGTGCGCGTGCCCCACATCGAAGCAGATCTTTACGCCCGTTCCCTCTACTCTCTTTATCAGATCTTCTACGTCATCACCAATGGAACCCTGCCAGGGGGGCATGTTCTCGAGCGCTAGGGTAACCCCCAAATCCTCCGCTCTAGCACCCAGACGGGTTATTGAGTCCGAGCTCAGGGTATCGATCTTCTCAGGGATAAGAAAACCAAGGGGAGAGAAAAACCCAGGGTGCATGGTAACCATTATGCCTCCCATCTCATACGCCGCTACAATAGCCTCATCTATCCTCTCCACTGAGAACTCTCTGGCCCTTTTATCGAGACTGGCTATGTTGAGATCGCTGAAGGGGGCGTGAATCGTTATCTCCATACCACTTGTGAAGAGTAGATCCTTTTTTTGAATTATTATTTGAGGGCAGTGTTCCAGCTCCGCCACTATCTCCCACCTTTTAAAGCGACCAGAAATCTCATCTATCGATTGTCCCAGGCTGGAGAAGGAAAAGAGAGGAGAGGATATCCCCACTCTACTCAGTATGTCGATCATTAACACACTGAGCTGTTTGGCCCTTTTCACTCTTTCTCTCTAGACAGTATCGGCCTCCAACTCTAATCTCGTCCCTTCATGCACCTCCAACCTCAAATCCCCTAGATCAGAAAGGAAACTTATAAAGTGGGGCGAGGATAGTTAGAGATGCCTAGAATGAGATCGCCCGCCAGGGTGAACCTGATAGGGGAACACACAGATTATAACGACGGTTATGTGATGCCAGTCGCTACAGATCTGGAGATGATGTGTCATTTTAAAAGGAGAAACGATAGAACCGTTAAAGTCTCATCAAAAGAGCTTGGAAATACCACCTTTAAAATAGGGGACGACCGCAGAGAGGGTTCATGGTCCGATTATCTAAAGGGCGTAGCCCTCTACCTTTCCGAGAGATATGATCTGGGGGGTTGGGAAGGCTCCATAGACAGCTCAATCCCCATAGGCAGCGGTCTAAGCTCATCAGCCGCTTTGGAGGTTTTATCGGCGAAAATATTTCAGCATGTATCCTCTTTTGAGATAACCCCTATTGAATTAGCAAAGATCTGCAAAAGAGCCGAAAACGAATTCGTGGGGGTAAGGTGCGGCATAATGGACCAGTTCATTATAACCCTTGGGAAGAAAGGGTCCGCGATATTTCTCGATTGCAGATCACTGGATTACGAGTACGTCCCCATCCCTGAGGAAATGGGGCTTTTGGTCGTGGACACGGGAGGAAGAAGAGAACTCGCTAAATCGGAGTATGAAAAGAGGAGGAGGGAGTGTGAGGAGGCCTCAAAGATCTTGAAGAAGAGCTTGAGAGACGCCGATAAGTCAGAGGTTTTAGAACTGCCCAACCCTCTAAACAAAAGAGCTCTACATGTCGTACAGGAGAACAAAAGAGTTCTAGCGGCAAGAAAGGCGTTAATTGAAAATGATCTGGAGAGCTTCGGCGATCTTTTGCTCCAGTCTCACAATTCCCTGAAAGATCTCTATGAAGTGAGTTCAGAAGAGTTGGACAGGGCTGTGGAGCTTGCTAAAAAAGCTGGGGCTCTCGGCGCAAGGATGACAGGGGCCGGATTCGGAGGCTGTGCTATCGCAGTAGTCGATAGGGATTCCATCGCAAAGGTGAAAAGGATCGAGGAGGAGTTCAAGGTCTACGAATGCAAATCAGTCGATGGGGCTTCTCTTGACAGGTAGTATAAGCATTCCATATTTATGCTGCAGATCTCGCACAGAGGCCCTCTCGCCCTGCAGATCTTCCTTCCGAACCTTATCATGGCTATATGAGCTCTCTTTCTCTCTTTGGGAGCTATGAGCTTGTGCAACTCTCTCTGCACCTCATCATAACCGCCTACGAAACCCCATACCCTGGAAGATACTCGCTTGATGTGCGTGTCGATTGGAACCACATCTCGATCCCCTTTAAAACAGAGCAACACGTCCGCAGTTTTGTTACCGACTCCTGGTAAGCTCAAAAGCTTTTTCCGTCCATCCTCCGATCCCATTATCTCGGTCAGCTTATCCCCCACCAGAGCTTTTGATATGGCCTTAATCTTCAGAGCCTTCTGATGGTACAGACCCCCGACTCTTATAACTTCCTCTATGAGCCCGGTGGGCACATTCGAGAGCTCTTCTGGGGTTATCTCGATCCGAGCTTTCAGGTTTCCGAAGGCGAGGTGGCTGTTCTTGTCGTTGGTCGCCTGCGAAAGCACGGTCGCTATTAAAACCTCAAAAGGGGAAAGGTCCGAAGACCAGTTGTCCTTCTCCCTGTAGAATTTTTCAGCGATCCACTCGATGGCATCCATCAACCCTGAAGCAAGGGAAAATATAAAAGATTCTGCCTCAGCGTACTGCCACCTATGCTCCCTATACCAAAATTTAGGCATAATCCGAACATAATCGTAAGCTATATGGGTGAGACAAACATTCGACCGACTATGTTGATATTCGGAATGGGAAAAATAGTAGACGAAGTACCTCCCCTGTGCAGGTACATCTCTGGCTTTGGAGAGCCCAAGTTCGATGAGATGGACGTCGAAGAGCTCTAACCGACATCGAAGAGCTCTAACCGACATCGAAGAGCTCTAACCCAGAGACCCCCTATCCTTTTTTTGGTGTGGTCGATAAGACTTTTTTTGGTGTGGTCGATAAGATCGGGAATATCCAGACATAAGCAGAACCCATATAAAAGAGCTTTTTCTATAACTGCCTATGTTGATATTTGCAATGGGGAAAGTAGTGAATGAGATCCCTCCCATGTGCGACTATATCTCGGGCTTCGGAGAGCCCGGGTATGATGAGACAGAGCCCCCTAACCCATAGGGTATTTATCACCTTTTTATTTTTTTAGGAGGAGATATGAACCCCGGTTTAGATGCGGCGGACATGGCGAGTATGGACCCCCCGAGCTATGTGAGCGAGAGGGGTGGCAAGTTCCTTCTGATATGGCCCGATAGACCATCCTGGATGGTCGTCGATAGAGAGGCCTATGGGTTGATAGAGGGAAAGAGGTGGATGGAGAACGAAGAGTTGACAAAAGGGCTCATCCAGGCAGGAGTTCTGATGCGTGAACCCACAAAAGAGGAGGAGAAGAGAATAGGGACCGTCACAATCAACATAACCGATAGGTGCAACCTGAAGTGCATTATGTGTTACACAACGGTCAGGAAAAAATCGAGGAAAGAGCTCACCACCCCCGAGTTCATAGATTTCCTGGAGCAGACCTCTGAATTCACGTCCGATAGGGCCTTTCTCCTCATTTTGGGGGGCGAGCCATTAATGGTCCCGGAAAAGACGCTGAAGGTATCGGAGCGAGCTCTCGATCTCGGTCTGAAACCCACCATATCCACAAATGGAACGCTCGTCACCGACGAGTTCGCGGAAAAAGCTAAAGCGCTAGATCTCGATGTGCAGGTCTCCATAGACGGCGCCACCTCGAATACCAACGATGCGATAAGGGGGAAGGGATCGTTTGAAAAGGCCTGGCAAGGCGTGAAAAAACTGAAAGATCACGGGGTACACGTGACCCTCTGCATGGTGATGCAGAGATCCAACGAGGACGAGCTGGAAAAGTACTACGAGCTAGCGCATAATGCGGGGGTAAACGAGGTAAGATTCATACCTCTCCAGAGAGTTGGGAAGGGGAGGGAGATGGTCAATGAGATAGTCGATCCTCTGAGCATGGTCAAAAGGGCATATAAACTGCTCTTGGAACATGAGGAGTACAGGAAGATGAGCAAGAGGGACTTTTTTACTTTATTGGGGAACAGGTGCCTAGCATGCGCTAAAATGAGATATTGCGGCACCGGTATGTTTACGATTTTGTGCAATGCTAACGGCGATGTGTATCCCTGCACCAACCATGGTATACCCGAATTTATGGCTGGGAACGTCAGGGAAAAAACCGTTTCGGAGATGTGGAATGGGTCCGTCTTCGAGAGGCTAAGGTCTCTATACGACATCGATAGGCTAAACCCTTGCTCCAAGTGCACGGTAAGATACTGGTGCTCTGGTGGGTGCAGAGGAGAGGCCTACAGCGTCTCTGGGAGATTTAATTCTCCCTCGCCGGATTGCGGCTCTACAAGGAAGGCCATTATAGAGATGTTCTGGATACTCGCAGAGCATCCAGAACTCGTGAGCCTTTCGCCCCTTAAAACCCTGGATCTGATATAAATGTAGGGCTTTTAGAAGAGTTACCACGGGAGTCCATTCTTATCCGCTACCTTCTTCAAATTTTTTACCCTGTCTTCTATCGGCGGGTGGGTGGACAGCATTCTGGTGAGGAGATCCCTGCTCGCGATCGGTGCAACTATGAACAGGTTGCTCGTGGTAGGGGATGCGTTCTTTATCGGCCTCTTATTGTTGTAGTACCTCAGCTTTTGCAAAGCGTTTGCGAGAGCTTTTGGCTTTCCCGTGGTCAAGGCCGCCTCTGTATCCGCTTTGTACTCCCTTGATCTGGATATCGCCAGCCTTATGAGAGCAGCCGCTATGGGCGCCGTTATAGCGGCCAATACCAACAGGAGCATGTTCTGATTGTTCCTTCCACCCCTCCCGAAAAGCATCGACCACCACACCGATCTCGCTGCGAAGGCTATTGCCCCTGTGATCGTAGCCGCCAGAGTCATGATGAACATGTCCTTATCGCGGATATGCGCAAGCTCGTGGGCTAAAACCCCCTCGAGCTCCTCGTGGTCCAACATATCGACCAGGCCCTTCGTCGCACAAACCACCGCCTCCTTTCTGCCGGTAGCGAAGGCGTTGGGGGTATTGCTCGGGATTATGCCTATCTTAGGCATATCCATTCCGGTCTTGACCGTTAAGTTCTGGACAACTTTGTATAATTGGGGAGCTTCCTTCCTGGAAACGAGCTTTACTTTGTACCTCCGGAGGACTAGCTTGTCGCTGTAGAAGTAGCTGACGAGGTTGATGGCTAGGGCTATGGCTAGGAAGAATCCCATCCCTAGATAAGTACTGCCAAATGCGGCCCCTATCAGGAGACCAAGGAGCATGAATATGCCCACCATCACCGTGAACAACCCCGCAGTTTTTAATCCACTCATCATCATCACTCTAATCTGCTATCATATTTAAGGCTTGTTTCCTCCCGATTTTTTTTGGTAGATTTCCGATTTTTTTGGTAGAAATAAAAGAAAACTTAAGAACCTGAGATACTTAAATCGTAACGATATGAGTGAGAAAGAAGAAAGCCCCCAGTACAGTTTCTTGGAGGTGCACCTATGAGCAAAATCGCCGCCATTGTGCGTTATGAAAAACCATTGGAATCAGTTCGTAAAGCCGTTGACCTTTCCCATGGTCTGGACGATCTGCATCCAGATGCTAAAGTATTCATCAAACCAAACATTGTTTTCTGGACTCGTACGGTGCCTTTCCCCAAATGGGGGGTGATCACGACTTCCCGCGTTGTGGAGGACGCGGTGATCCTTCTCAAGGAACGTGGGATCGACGATATCACCATCGGTGAAGGGGGCATCGCCTCGTCACCGAGGGATAAAGAAACTCCAGCGCATGCTTTCAAGACTCTGGGATATGATCTTTTGAAAAAGCGCTATGGGGTTAAAACCATCAACGTCTTTGAACGTCCTTTCGAGGAGGCCGATTTAGACGGTTTCTCTCTCAACTTTAATACGGACATCATCCATAGCGATCTTGTCGTGAACCTCCCCGTCTTGAAGACCCACGCCCAGACGGTGGTCAGCCTTGGAATCAAGAACTTGAAGGGGACACTCGATATTGAGTCGCGAAAAAAATGCCACACTGTTGAGGAACATGAAGATCTCAATTCCAAGATCGCAAAACTTCCAAACAATTTTCCACCAATTTTCACCCTTTTAGACGGGATCTTTACCCTGGAGCGTGGCCCAAGTTTCGACGGCAAGGCACATCGAAGGAACGTGTTAATAGCCTCTTCAGATATACTCTCTGCCGATATGGTCGGGGCTAAAGTCCTTGGACACGATCCTCAAGAAGTGCCACACCTGGTTTTTGCTGCCCGAGACCAAAATCGACCAACGGATCTATCTGACGTTAAAATAGTTGGAGAAAGGATCGAGGGCGTGGCCTCTCCTCATGAATACGCGTTCCCATACAACGAGGAGGGGACTTTGCCCTTACCTTTCGAAAAGAGGGGCATTCGCGGCCTTTCCTACCGTATGTATGATTCCACGATGTGTACTTACTGCTCAGAACTCAATGGGGCAATTCTGATGGCTATCAGCCGCGCATGGAAAGGTGAGCCCTGGGACGATGTGGAGGTGCTCACTGGCAAGATGATGAAGCCCACTCCGAAAAAAAATAAGACGATCCTCCTGGGGAAGTGCATATATGAGGCCAACAAAGACGATCGGAATATCAACGAATTGATCGCCGTAAAGGGTTGCCCACCCCTGGTCAAAGCGGTAGTTCGAGCTTTCGACCAGGCGGGAATAGAATTGGATCCTGCCTTCCTCGAAGATAGGGATAAGATTCCTGGACTTTTCTTGAAAAGATATGAGGGGAAAAGGGAGTTCGACGAGTCTTTTTTCAAGATCTTCTGAGTGCAATCCGATGGAGAGCATGTCGGGGAATAAAGATATCTTTTGAAATCTTTATTCTTTAACGCATTATAACTCTTCTCCCATCAAGAGCGTTCAATGGGAAATGATTCTTCCTGTCTATCATCTCCCCCCATATGCTACCCACGACTTTACCATCATGCTCCATGAGCAATATCCCTCTTGGATCGAAGTATTTTTCTTTTTTTATCACTTCCATGTCCTCTAGGGTCATGGCTTCATGCCCCGTCCTCACTCTATAACCTGAACAGCGAGAATTACCTACTACATCTCAACAGGCTCTATTTCACTGTCCTTAAATAAGCCCGGATAGCCTACGATTTTAACAGATTTCTTTACCTTATCTGTGACATTTAGATACCAGATCTGCATCTGCTTACCATACCTGACCTCCATCCTTTCAACCCTCGATAATGCGTTTAATACCTCCTCAGCCCTCTCCCATGAGATACTCGCCCCCTGCTGGGCCAACCTGTATTGAACAACAGATAAGAGCCTGTACGCCAGAACACAGACAAAGATTATGCCCCTAACACGGTTTTCAAGGCGGTGGCGTACGGGCTCTATATC
>JGI24023J19991_10001159_pt1 | contig 20556 bp, 20 predicted proteins | sample Cruoilmetagenom1_FD_19991 | JGI IMG/M metagenome (IMG submission 19991) | reverse complement strand
TCTTGAGCGCATCGATCTGGCCGCGAACGGCGCCAATTCGTCCCTCGCCGCCGGTCAAGACGGCGCCCCCGCCCACCTCCAAGCCGGTCGGCAACACGCCGATCCAGAACGCCAGCGCCGCCGCGCCGATCAGGCCGCCAACGAGCCCGGCGGCCATATGGCTGAAAACTGCGGCTACGGCCCAACCTTTGGAGCGCGCGCGTCCCTCTCCGCCCGGTCGCAATTCCGGGTCGGCGGGCTGCTCGCCGTTACCGGTATTTGCGCCGCCGTTCTCGCTCTCAGCGCTACGAGCCCCATCCGCCTCCTCTGCCGCGCCCTGGTCGACGACTTCTGCTTCGAGCTCAATCGTCGGGGTCGGCCGTTTGGGGCCGTCATCCGTGCCCTTGTTTTCTGCGTCGTCGTCACTGGGCGCCATGGCGCTCACCTGTCATCTGCTATCGGTTAGGGTAGGNGTCAGTCTGCCGTCTCGCGGGCGATCAAGGCAAGCAGATCGTCCTCGCGCGGTCGCGCGCAAATCCGTACATCGTCAAAGCCTGCGCCCTCGAGGCGTGCTGCGACGGCTGGCGAGAGACAAAAATGGATCACGTTGCTTGCGGCCTGCATCAAGCCCGCTTCCTCGATCAGCACTCTGTAAATCTTGGCGGTTCGGGGCGACATCAGCACGACACCGCCGATGTCGCCGGCCCGCATCGCGGCCCCCACCGGTTCACTCAGTTGCGAGCTGCCGGTGGCCCGGTAGAGCACCGGTTGGCGCACCTGAAAACCCAGCGCCTCGAGCGCGCCCTTCAGATCCGATGCCAAGCTCGCACCCGCCAAATGCAGCACCGCGCCTCGTTCGGGTGCCGCATGGGCCTGCACTATCTCCACCAGCCCATCAGCCGTTCCCGAGCCCTCATACACTGCGCCAAAGCCGAGCGCGCGCGCCTTCTCCGCGCTTGCCGGACCCACGGCTATCAGCGGCAATGCGCGTGCGCGTTCCAATTCGGGGAGGCGCTCGAGCGCGCGCAATCCGTTTCGGCTGGTGGCAATCAGCGCCTGGACGCCATCGAGATCCAGCGGTTCGCAATCGTTGAATTCAATTCTCATGAGAGGTTCGACGACCACTCCCATGCCGATCGCCTCGAGCGCCAGCGCCTGGCGGCTCGCATCGGGCTCGGGCCGCGTCACGAGAAGCTCCATATCAATCCTCGAAAAAATGCGGCCCGGCACGCACGCGCAGTTCATTGCCCGCCTCGTGCCCGATCTGGGCCGCATCGCTCACAGCCCCCTCGCGCGCCGTCTCGTGCCATGCCGTGCCGTCCGGCGCCAGCACGATACCGCGCAGGCCCAGCCGATCGCCCGTGATCTCGGCCAACCCGCCGATCGGCGTATGGCAGGACCCATCCAGCGCCGCCAAAAAGGCGCGCTCGGCCGTGACCCGGATCTCGGTCGCCTGGTCGTTGAGCGGCGCAACCAAATCGGCCGTCGCCCCATCGCCTTCGCGCAGCTCGATGCCGATCGCACCCTGCCCGGCGGCCGGCAGCATGTCGTCTGTTTCGATCAGCGCCGTGGCGCGGTCGGCCAGCCCGAGCCTTAAGAGGCCCGCATAGGCAAGCANCGTCGCGTCGGCCTCGCCTGCTTCCAGTTTGCGCAAGCGCGTTTGGACATTGCCGCGAAACGGGATCACCTCGAGATCGGCGCGCAGCCGCTTGATTTGCGCCTGCCGCCGCAGGGAGGCGGTCCCGACCACCGCACCCACAGGCAGATCGGCCAATGAATTGGCCCGCAGGGAAATAAAGGCATCGCGCACGTCTTCGCGCGGAAGCAAACAGCCAAGCCGCAATCCATCGGGGAGCTTGGTTTCCATATCCTTCAAAGAATGCACCGCCAGCGCGATCTCGCCCGCCANCAGCGCTTCCTCGATCTCCTTGGCGAAAAGGCCCTTGCCGCCCGCGTCGCGCAGTGGCTTGTCCAGGATCGCATCGCCGCTGGTGGCAATGACCTTGATCTCGATCGCGTCCCCATCAAGACCGTGCGCCGCGATGAGCTTGTCGCGCACCTCGTTGGCTTGACGCAGCGCCAAGGGGCTGCCGCGGGTACCGATCCGTATGCGAGAGGATTGCACGCTGGCAACTCCAGATGTTAGGCGGGCATACCAAGATGGCGCATCATGCAGACTGCAGCGCCTCAAAAGGCGGCACACAATGCCCGGAAGCGCGGGAGCGCGCAACGTGCGCTGACTTCAAATTGAGATCGATCGGCACCACGATGACCAACACATGACGGACCGGCTCCGCAAACGCAGCCTCACGGTGTTGGGGGTCGAAACGAGCTGCGACGAAACGGCCGCCGCAGTGATCGTGCGCGATGCCGATGGCGGCGGCAAAATCCTGAGCAACGTGGTGCACTCGCAGCTCGACGCTCACGCGATCTATGGCGGCGTCGTGCCGGAGATAGCAGCCCGCGCCCATGTGGATGTGCTCGACCGGTTGATCGTATCGGCCCTCGAACAGGCCGATGTCTCCTTCAAAGACCTCGACGGTGTCGCCGCCACGGCGGGACCTGGTTTGATTGGCGGCCTGATGGTGGGATTGACCACCGCCAAGGCGATCGCGGCAGCCCGCGCGCTGCCGCTAGTGGCGGTCAATCATCTGGAAGGCCACGCCCTCACGCCGGGCCTCACCGATGCTCTGGCGCCCCCCTATCTGCTGCTGCTGGTCTCGGGCGGCCATACCCAACTGCTCATCGTGCACGCCGTTGCCCGCTACGAACGCCTCGGCACCACCCTGGATGACGCGCTCGGCGAAACTTTCGACAAGACCGCCAAATTGCTCGAACTGGACTATCCGGGCGGACCGGAGGTGGAACGTCATGCCGCGGCGGGCGATGCCGGACGCTTCGACCTGCCGCGCCCCATGATGGGCCGCGAGGGTGCGCATTTCTCCTTCTCCGGCTTGAAGACGGCAGTGCGCAGGGCAGCCTTCGCGGCCGCTCCTTTAAGCCCGCAGGATATCGCCGACTTGTGCGCCTCCTTCGAGGCCGCCGTGCTCGACGTTGTGGCCGACCGCACCGCCAACGCCATGGCGATATACCGTGAGCGATTGGGCGCCGACGCGCCAGCGCGCTTGGTGGTCGCCGGCGGCGTGGCCGCGAATGCTGCCCTGCGCGCCGCCCTCCAAACCCTGTGCGCCGAAAAGAATTTTAAACTGACCGTGCCCTGTGCCTCGCTTTGCACCGACAACGCTGCCATGATCGCTTGGGCAGGCGCAGAGCGCATGGCGCTTGGGCTGACCGACGGTCTCGACGCGCCGGCGCGCGCACGCTGGCCGCTCGACGCCGACGCGCCGCCGGTGATCGGCGCCGGCGTCAAGGCATGAAACCGGGACATTGCCGTGGGCGCTCGGCTGGTATTTTGAGGGACGGTTAAGGTGACGGAATTCCAATCCATAGGCGTCTTGGGCGCCGGTGCCTGGGGAACCGCGCTCGCCCAGACGGCGCGCAAGGCAGGCCGCGATGTCGTGCTGTGGGCCTATGAATTCGAAACCGTTACCGACATCAACGACTACCACCAAAACCGCATTTTTCTGCCTGGCGTCGATCTCGATCGCGCGATCCGCGCCACCGCTAAGCTCGCCGACGTGGCCGCCTGCGATGCCATTTTGCTTGTCACGCCGCCGACCCAATTTACCCGCGACATCACCCTCGAACTCGCGCCCCATCTGGCAGAGACCTGTCCGCTGGTCATCTGTTCCAAGGGCATCGAGCAGAAAAGCCGCAAACTGCTCGCCGGCGTGGTCGCCGAAACCGTCGGCGCGGCGCCGATCGCGGTGCTTTCGGGACCCAGTTTCGCGGCCGAGGTGGCGCGCGGCCTGCCCGCCGCCGTCACGCTTGCCTGCGCCGACGAAAAGCTCGGCATGGCGCTTGCCCACGCAATTGGCCACACCGGTTTCCGGCCCTATTGGAGCGACGATATCATCGGCGCCCAGGTGGGCGGCGCCGTCAAGAACGTGCTCGCCATCGCCGCCGGCATCGTGCTCGGCAAGGCGATGGGAGCGAGCGCCCACGCGGCTTTGATAACCCGCGGCTTCGGCGAGATCGTTCGCCTTGGCGAAGCCCTGGGAGCCCGGTCCGAAACGCTGATGGGCCTCTCGGGACTGGGCGACCTGATGCTCACGTGTTCGAGCCCCCAATCACGCAATATGTCGCTCGGCCGCGCCCTTGGCGAAGGCCAATCCCTCGACGACGTTCTGGGGTCGCGCAAGTCTGTGAGCGAGGGCGTTTTTACCGCGGCGGCGCTGGCTGAGATGGCGGCGGATCTGAAGCTCGATCTGCCCATTTGCCAGTCCGTACACGCCATCGTCTCAGGCGCCATGGGCGTCGACGAGGTCATCGAGGNCCTGCTTTCGCGTCCCCTGCAGCACGAAGTTTGACGCCTGCGNCGGGCGGCCTTTCACAGGAANGTCACAATGACTACTTATGTTGCAGCGCAACATGGCTCCCGTGATTCGTTTTGCGGCGCACCCATCGCAGAGACAGGGTTGGCGGGAGTCCGATTGGAGAATTCGATGTCCCAAGACCGAATGATCAAGCACCAGATCCGAAAACTGTGGCCGGCGGAACTGGGTCTCTACCGGGAGCATATGCTCCGCCTGGATAAGGAGGCCCGCCGGCTGCGCTTTGGCCGGGCGCCGAGCGACGCATTCATCGAGACCTATGCGGCGGGCGTGAACGACCTCAAAAGCCTGGTTTTCGCTTACGTGGAGGACGGCGTGGTCCGCGCCGCCGCCGAGCTGCGTCCCATGGGGAGCGCGCCCTACCGCGAGGCCGAGGCCGCTTTCTCGGTGGAGCAAGGCTACCGCGACGAGGGCATTGGAACCGAGCTGATGGCGCGCGTCATCCAGACCGCCCGCAACCGCGCCATGACGCGGATTTACCTGAACTGCCTGCTTGAGAACAAAAAAATGCGGGCCATCGCCAAGAAGTTCGATGCGGTGTTGCGCATCAATCAAGACGAGGTGTTCGGCGAGCTGGCTCCAGCCACGCCCACTTGTTTTTCGATTTGGCACGAGATGATCGAGACCGAGACGGGTTTTGTCGCGGCCGTTCTCGATCTGCAAAAGCGTCTTCTGCGGGCCGCATAAATTGAACCAAATCAATGATGGCGTTAAACGATCCGTCCTATAGGGACCGCTGAAGCCTGTGGCTCCCTCTCTTCCGGGCCATTGGACCTGAACGCGACAGGGCCGAACGCATGACTGTGCTCAGACGGATTGGCTTGCTGGTGATGGCGTACGCGCTTGCGGGCGCGGCTTGTTTGCTGCCGGCAAGTGCTGACGAGACCGGCCTCTCGCCCAAGGAGCGCCTCGGCAAGGCGCTGTTCGAAGACCCCGAGCTCTCGTCGCGGCGCAACCAGGCCTGCGTCTTCTGCCATGCGCCCGAGGCCGGCTTCACCAGCCCGCGCGATGACGTCAATGCCGGCGGCGCCGTGATGGAGGGATCCATCCCCGGCCGGTTTGGCAACTCCAAGCCGCCAAGCACCGCCTACGCCGCCCAATCGCCGGTGCTCTACCACGCTTACGACAATGGCGAATTGCTGTTCATCGGAGGTACCTTTTGGAATGGCCGGGCAAGCGGGCGCAGGCTGGGGCGCCCGGTCGCCGATCAGGCCCAAGTGCCCTTCCTCGATCCCAATGAAATGGCGCTGCCCGACGGCGCGTGCGTCGTCCAACGGGTGTGCAGCCCGGCCTCTCCCGGCCACTACCCCGTCAAGCTCACCGACGTTTGGGGCAAGGCGATTTGCCAGATCGAGCTGCCGTCCGGGCTCGATCGGCAATGCGCCGATCCCACAGCCAAGATCGCGCTCGAAAAGGAGACCCGCGAAAAGGTCGATCTGGCCTTCGACAAGATCGCCCTGGCGATTGCGGCCTACGAGGCATCCCATGAGGTCAATGCGTTCAGCTCGAAGTTCGATTTCGTTCAGGCCGGCAAGGCCAAGTTCAGCCCGCAAGAGGCGTTGGGGCTCGAACTCTTCATGGGCAAGGGCCTATGCGCCAATTGCCACCTGCTCGATGGCGACGCGGCCGGTAGCCCGCCGCTCCTCACCGATTTCACCTATGACAATCTGGGCGTGCCGCGCAATCCCGCCAATCCGTTCTTTGAAAATGCCCGGTCCAACAAGCTGGGGCGCGGCTGGGTCGAACAGGGCCTCAAGGCCTATCTGGAGACCGATCCGCTTTATCGCTCCAGCGCGCCCGGCCAATTGGGCAAAGTCAAAGTTCCTACCCTGCGCAACGTCGACAAACGGCCCGCGCCCGATTTCGTCAAGGCCTTCATGCACAACGGCTACTTCAAGACGCTGAAGGGCGTGGTGAATTTCTACAACACCCGCGACGTCAAGCCGCGCTGCCCGGCGCCCGATGCCAGCGAGGCCGAGGCGCTCGCGCAAAAATGCTGGCCCGCGCCCGAAGTGAGCGAGAACCTCAACAAGGACGAAATGGGCGACCTCAAGCTGACCGGGCCCGAGGAGGACGCCATCGTCGCCTTCATGAAGACGCTCACGGACGGCTACCGCCCGCCGGAATGAGACCGCACGAGAAAAAGGCCGGACCCCTTTTGGGGTCCAGCCCTTTGCCTGCTGCGTGGGTGTGATGGGGCTCAGTGCTTTGCCAGTTTAAGGCTCGCCGTTCCCCGCTCGCTCGTCATCGTGACGCGCTGGCCGGAGCCGGTCAGCACGACATTGAATTTGCCCGAAACGCTGTGCTGGATGTTGTGGAAGCTGCCGCTATAGCGGTTGGCGCCGACTTTGCGGACCGAAGCGGTCTGGCTGATTGCGCCTATCTTCGAGACCGTGCAATCGGCTCGTACATTGTAGTTGGAACCCGATCCCTTGGTGTAGGTGATCTGGCAGCGCGCCGTGCCGCGGTTGCCGGAGTCGCCCTTGGTGGTGCCGCTGCCGCTCCATGAACCAATGATGGAATTTGACTTGGCTTCGGCTCCAAACGCCGAAAGACCGATGACGGCTGCAAGTGCGCTGGCGAGCAGATAACGCATGTTCATTCTCCTGTTTGATCCTGCGCCCTCCCGAACCGCTGGTTGGTGGGCGTCAATTGATGTGTCCGGTACTGCTTCAGTCGCGCTGGGCGTGGAAAAGGTTCAAACGAATTTGTTTGGAGTGCCGAAATCGGGGAGGTATAGGCCAGCGGTGGTGGAGATCCCGTTAAGGGCACGCACCGCAAACCGGCAGTTTTGACGCGGCGCCCCATGACGGCATCCACACTTGAAGCGATCATCTTCGACGTCGACGGCACCTTGGCCGAAACCGAGGAGGCGCACCGGCATGCCTTCAACCGCGCTTTTTCAGAGCACGGTCTCAAGTGGCGCTGGAGCAAAGCCGACTACAAGCGTCTCCTGAAAACGGCCGGGGGCAAGGAGCGTCTTAGCGCCTTCATCGCCGAGATCGGGTTTTCACCGCCCGGCGGCCAGCCGTTGGACTCATTCGTCTCCGATCTCCATCGCCGCAAGACGCAGCACTACGCAGCAAGCCTCGAGGGCGGCGCGCTGGGCTTGCGTCCAGGCGTCGCCGAACTGATCGACGAGTGCCGCAAGGCCGGTGTGCGCATGGCGATCGCAACGACGACCAGCCTGGCCAATGTCACGGGCCTCCTTGGAGCCACGCTGGGGGGCGAAGCAATCGGGTTTTTCGATGCGATCGCCGCCGGCGACAGCGTCCGGGCCAAAAAACCCGCGCCCGACGTCTATCTCCAGGCCCTTGGCGCGCTCGGACTGGCGCCCGGCGTCTGCCTCGCCATCGAAGACTCGAGCCTTGGTCTTCTGGCGGCCCGCGGCGCCGGCATCGCGACGCTCATCACACCGAGCGCCTACACCTGCGACGACGACTTCACCGGCGCCCTCCATGTCACGCCGAGCCTGGAGGCGATGGCAAAGCCGCCCGAAACGGGCATCTTGGCGGCGCTGTCGCATTGCTTCGGCGAACGCGGAAGTTTATCCGGTTGAACGCCGGGCTTGCTGGACAGCGGGCCGGCGCGTTTCTAAGCTGCCGCCCGGCTTCGACAAAGTGGGGACCCAATGGCCTATTGGTTGTTCAAATCCGAGCCCGGCACCTGGTCCTGGGACGAGCAGGTGGCAAAGGGCGCGGTTGGCGAGGAATGGGACGGCATTCGCAACTATCAGGCGCGCAACAATATGCGGGTCATGAAGCAGGGCGAGCGCGGGTTCTTCTACCACTCGATTGACGAGAAGCGGATCGTCGGCATCGTCGAGGTGATCGCCGAGATTCATCCCGATTCGACCGACGGCACCGGAAAGTGGGAGTGCGTCGACGTGGCGGCCGTCGAAGCCATGCCAAATCCCGTCACGCTCGATCAGATCAAGGCCGAGCCCACGCTTGCGGACATGGTGTTGGTCAAGAACTCACGGCTCTCGGTCCAGCCGGTCAGCGAGCGCGAATGGGCTCACATTTGCAAGATGGGCGGCCTCTAGGGCCAAGGAGCGGAACGATGCAATTCGTCGGCATGAACCATCTGGCTATTGTGCTCGCCGCGGCGGCCGGCTTCGGCGTCGGCTTCGTCTGGTACGGCATCCTCGGAAACGCCTGGATGACGGCGCTCGGCAAAACGACGGCCGAGCTCAAGCCCCGCCCCGCGCCCTTTATGATTGCGATCGCCGCATTGCTCATCGCCGCCTATATGCTGGCCGGCCTGATCGGACATATGGGCGAGGTAACGTTGCGCAACGGCGTGATCAGTTCTGCCTTCGTCTGGACCGGATTCGTGGTCACGTCCATCGCCGTCAACTACGCCTTCCAAAACGCCAAGCTCGCTCTGATCGCCATCGATTCGGGCCATTGGCTCGTCGTTCTGTTGGTCATGGGCGCGGTCATCGGCGCCATGGGCGTGTGAGCGGAGCGGGCGGCGTTTCGTTGGACGAACGGCATATTCTCTGTTCGCTCGAGGACATTCCCGATCCCGGCGCCATCAGCGTTTTGGTGGGCCGGGGGCCGCGCGCGCTTGATGTGATTGTCGCCCGCCGCGGCGCAAACGTCATCGCCTATCACAATGCTTGCCCCCATCAGGGGACGCCGCTCGAGACCTTTCCCGACCGGTTTCTTGATGAGTACGCAACCCATCTGGTCTGCTCGACCCACGGTGCGCGCTTCCGGCTGGGCGACGGCTTTTGCGTCTGGGGACCGTGCGAGGGAGAGTATCTGAAACCTCTTGCCGTGCGCATCCAGAACGGTGCGGTCTATCTGGTTGAACCCGATCCACGTCGACTGATGTCAGTTGGCTCGTAGCTGCCGATCATTTGAGATTAGCAAAGGTTTCAACAATCGGGATATATTGCGCTGCACAAAATATGTTGCATCGCACAAAAACTCCATATATGGTCTTTCTCCTGATCGTGGTCATGGGTTTTTCCGCGCAAGGCCAACTTCAAACTAAGCAGGCAATTCAGCAATGGCGATTCGGAGCCCTTATGGTTTCCGCAATCTCGATGGAGGAACACATGGCCGATAACTATGATTTTTCAAAACAGGCGGAAGATATGATGGCAGATGCACAAAAAATGGCGCAGCCCGAACATGTCCAAAAACTGATGAAAGACGGCATTGAAAAGACCAGAGAGGCTCAAGACAAAGTCACTTCCGCAATCGGCGATGCCTCGAAAGAATTTGAAACCGTCTACGCTACCGCCCAGACCGCGACACAGAAGCTGAGCGAAAAAGCCGTCGAAAATTTCAAGACCAACAGCGATGCGGTTTACGAATACGCCAACGCCTTGGCCAATTGCGGTTCGCCTACGGACGCATTCGAAGTGCAATCCAATTTCCTAAAACAGCAATTTGAGCTTCTCAATCGGCAGACCAAGGAGTTCTTTGAGTTGTCGAACGAAGTCACCACGAATGTCGTTCAATCCGCTGCCGAAGCGGCAAAGAAAACAACCACAACGTAGCAACTTTAGGCAGCCGCGGCGTCATTGTGGATCAACCACAGGGCGCCGCTGATGTCGATTGGGGGGAATTCATAATGAGCCAACGCATCGCATTGATCACCGGAGGCATGGGCGGACTGGGCGAAGCAATCAGCACCAAGATGCACGCTGCCGGCTATACGGTGGTGGTGACCCACTCACCGGGCAATACAAACGCCTCACAGTGGCTTAGCGATCAAAAGACGCAGGGCTACGATTTTAAAGCCTGCAAAGTCGACGTCGCGGATTTCGACTCTTGTCAGGCGTGCGTCGATCAGGTCGAGAGCGACATCGGACCGGTTGATATTCTGGTCAACAACGCCGGCATCACCCGTGACATGACATTTAAAAAGATGACCAAGGACGATTGGGATGCTGTCATCCACACCAATTTGGACTCCGTCTTCAACATGACCAAACCGGTCATGAACGGCATGGTTGAGCGCGGCTGGGGACGCGTCGTGAATGTATCGTCGGTCAATGGTTCAAAGGGAGCCTTCGGCCAAACGAATTACTCGGCTGCAAAAGCGGGCATGCACGGCTTCACCAAGGCTCTTGCGCTGGAGGTGGCAAAGAAGGGTGTGACGGTGAACACCATTTCACCTGGTTACATCGGAACCAAGATGGTGATGGCGATCCCACAGGATGTGTTGGACTCAAAGATCATCCCTCAGATTCCGATGGGACGCCTGGGTCAGCCTGACGAAGTTGCCGGACTGATCATCTATCTCTGCTCGCAAGAGGCGGCATTTGTGAACGGTGCGAACATCGCCATCAATGGCGCACAGCACATGCAATGACCGCCAACAACACTAGCTACCCAACTTTTTCAGTCCGGATCGTGGAGATTCGACGCGCAAAATAATGAATCGACCTATTTCGAAAAGCCAGCTGCGTGATGTAAATTGCCAAGTCGTATCGCGGTTGGCGTCAACATCGGGGGCCGTCTGATTCTGTTGGATCGGCCGCCTCTAACTGGATTTTTGTGTTGTATCTATAATGGACGTCGTTTTGGATGTAGGACCGTTGACGGTTGGCTTAAATCATCGGTTCAATGAAATCCCTGGTTTTACCGACAGGTCCAATAGGAGGGACTCGCAAAGTGTCTGAAACATCAGTCTATAGCGTTCCGGCGGAATGGAAAAAAAACGCCTTTGTCGATGACAGCAAATACGCTGAGATGTATGAGCGCTCCCTGAGCGACCCGGAAGCGTTCTGGCGCGACGAGGGCATGCGGATCGATTGGATCAAACCTTATTCGACCATCAAGAACACCAATTTCGGCCCGGGCGACGTCTCGATCAAATGGTTCGAGGACGGCACGCTGAACGTCGCCGCCAACTGCATCGACCGCCACCTGGCCCACCGCAGCGATCAGGTCGCCATCCTGTGGGAGGGCGACGACCCCAATGACGACGCCGCGATCACCTATCGCGAGCTGCACGAAAAGGTCTGCCGGCTCGCCAATACCTTGAAGGACCTCGGCGCCAAGAAAGGCGACCGCATCACCATCTATATGCCGATGATCCCCGAGGCCGCTTACGCCATGCTGGCGTGTGCCCGCATCGGCGCCGTTCATTCGATCGTCTTTGGCGGTTTTTCACCAGATTCGCTCGCCGGTCGGATCGAGGACTGCCGTTCCAATTTCGTCATCACGGCAGATGAGGGCGTGCGCGGCGGCAAGCCGATCCCGCTCAAGGCCAACACCGATGCGGCCATAGAGATCGCAGCCCGCGACGGCGCCAAGGTCGACCACGTCCTGGTGGTGCAGCGCACCGGCGGCGCGATCGATTGGGTCGAGGGCCGCGACGTCTGGTATCACGAGGCGACGCAGACGGCGTCTCCCGATTGCCCGCCTGAAGAGATGTCGGCCGAGGACCCTCTTTTCATCCTCTACACCTCGGGCTCGACCGGTAAGCCCAAGGGCGTGCTCCACACCACCGGCGGCTATCTCGTCTATGCCTCGATGACCCACCAATACGTCTTCGACTATCACGATGGCGACATCTATTGGTGCACCGCCGACGTCGGCTGGGTGACCGGCCACAGCTACATCGTCTATGGGCCACTCGCCAACGGCGCCACCACGCTGATGTTCGAGGGCGTGCCCAACTACCCCGACACCTCGCGCTTCTGGCAGGTCTGCGACAAGCACCAAGTCAATATTTTCTACACCGCGCCGACCGCGATCCGCGCCCTGATGCAGGGCGGCGAGGAACCGGTCAAAGCCACCTCGCGCAAATCGCTCCGCCTGCTCGGCACCGTCGGCGAGCCGATCAACCCGGAGGCTTGGGAGTGGTATTACCGCGTCGTCGGCGACGAGCGCTGCCCCATCGTCGATACCTGGTGGCAGACCGAGACGGGCGGTATTCTGATCACGCCGTTGCCTGGCGCCACCGCGCTCAAGCCGGGCTCGGCTTCGTGGCCCTTCTTCGGCATCCGCCCCGAGATCGTCGATGGCGAGGGCCAAGTGCTCGAAGGCGCGGCTGAAGGCAATCTCTGCATTGCCGATTCATGGCCCGGTCAAATGCGCACGCTTTACGGCAACCATGAGCGCTTCATCGAGACCTACTTCTCGACCTATCCGGGAAAATATTTCGCGGGCGACGGCTGCCGCCGCGACGAGGACGGCTATTATTGGATCACCGGCCGCGTCGATGACGTGCTCAATGTTTCCGGCCACCGCATGGGAACGGCGGAGGTCGAATCGGCGCTCGTCGCCCACCCCAAGGTCTCCGAGGCCGCCGTCGTCGGCTACCCCCACGACATCAAGGGCCAGGGCATCTACTGCTACGTGACGCTGATGGCCGGCGAGAGCCCCGAACAGGCCCTCAAGGACGAGCTCAAGCAATGGGTGCGCAAGGAAATCGGGCCGATTGCAAGCCCCGACCTCATCCAGTTCTCGCCCGGGCTCCCCAAGACCCGGTCCGGCAAGATCATGCGCCGCATCCTGCGCAAGATCGCCGAGGACGACTTCTCCAATCTGGGCGACACCTCGACACTGGCAGATCCAAGCGTCGTCGACGACCTCGTCGGCAACCGTCAGAACCGGGCGGCGGGGTAGCGCTTGGCCCTCCGCCGTTCACATCGGGCTGGCCATTCCAAAGCTGCACCGTCCACGCCCCCTTTGGGCGCCGCGCGTGTGCGGGCCAGCCTGTCCTAGTACTTCCATCAAACCATTGAGAAAGACCCCGGCCGATGACAAGTCGAAGCGATACTCCCGCCAAGGCGGGTGACTACCCTCAGATTTTGTTCGCGCCGCTCAAGGTCGGCGCCCTGGATCTGCCGAACCGCGTGCTGATGGCGCCGCTCACCCGCGACCGCTCGCTCATCGACGGCACGCCGCACGAGATGGCTATCACCTATTACCGCCAGCGCGCCTCGGCCGGCTTGATCATCTCCGAAGGCACCAGCACCAGCCCGCTCGCCAAGGGCTACATCGACGTGCCGGGTATTTACACGGACGCGCACATCGCCGCCTGGCAGGCTGTCACCGATGCCGTACACGCCGCCGGTGGACGCATTTTCTGTCAACTTTGGCACGTCGGCCGGGTCAGCCACGACTCGCTCTTGTCTGAGGGCGAGGTGCCGGTCGCGCCCTCCGCCATCCCCGGCATTATTACGACCTTTGGCGCCACTGGCGTCGTGGACTGTACGCCGCCCCGCGCATTAGAGACCGAAGAGATCCCCCTTCTCATTGAGGAATACCGCCACGCCACGCGCTGCGCCATGGAAGCCGGCTTCGACGGCGTCGAGATCCATTCGGCCAATGGCTATCTGCTCGACCAATTCATCCACGCCCACACCAATGAGCGCGACGATGCCTATGGTGGAAGCGAAGAGAACCGCGCCCGGCTCACCGTCGAGGTGGCAAGCGCGGTCGCGGACGTCATTGGGCCCGACCGCGTCGGCGTGCGGCTGTCGCCAACCGGCACCTTTTCCGACATGCGGAGCGACCAGGAAGCCGCTTTTGCACATGTAATTGATGGTTTGGGCGCCTTGGGGCTCGCCTTTCTCCATTTCGTGGAGCGCTTCCCGGGCATCGATTTGACAGAAGAGGAAGAAGCAATGATCGGGCGTTTGCGCCAACGCTGGACCGGCGTCTATATCGCCAATGGCGACTTCGACGCCGCCCGCGCCGCCGAGGCCATAACAAGCGGCCACGCCAGCGCCGTCTCCTTCGGGCGTCCCTTCATCGCCAACCCGGACCTGCCCGAGCGCTTTCGCCGGAACGCGCCGCTGAACGAGCCCGATCAAGCCAGCTTCTATGGCGGCGACCATCGCGGTTACATCGATTATCCCTTCTTGAGCTAGACGGGCAAGACCGATGACGGTGAGCCAGCCGTTGCGTCATGCAAGGATCTTAGGTGGGTCAAGGTTTGCAACCGTCCCCTGCCAGCGATGGTTTTTTGCGCACGACGGCCGACCCAACTGATGTTGGGGAGAGCGGCTTGCCATTCCAGGATTCGCTTGTGAAAGGTCATCAAGTATTTCCCGTTTTGTTTTTTGAACCAGCGCCTCAAATCATGAGCTAGTCACATTCTCCAAAACACGCGGCCGGAGGATTTCTGAGGTTATCTGCTCATAGCGGGTTTGCCATTCGTCGGCGAGCCATCGCTTGTTCTTATTGGCGGCGCTGAAGATGGCCGCCGCCCATAAATCTGGAGCCAGGATCGGATCCCTCGAGCAGTGGCCGTGAGGTGACGGCATGGCATCGATGGATCTAGTCGATCAACTGCGCAGGCTGAGGGGAGGTCGCGCCATTTAGAGAACATTAGGCATGGTGATCCAGAATGCATCAACGGCGGCGGCCACGAGCAGCGGTATCGAAATTGGATTTCACCTTAATATGGATATCAGCCAAGCGCTGATAGGCGCTTAAACAATGCCACATTCATCGACCAGCGAAGACAGTGTGCTGTTGCCGACCGCGAATACCCATAGGGAAACTATCGCGAGCGATCAGTTGCGCTTGTTATTCGATTATCTGCCGTCCGGTCAGCTGATAACTTTATTTAACGCGTCGATTTTGCTGTACGTCGTTTCCGACACCGTCAACACGTCAGTCGCGCTGGCATGGCTTTCGGTCGTTGTCACTACCGTCTTATACCGGTTTGCCTTGCTCATCGCGTTTCGATTCAGTCATCGCGATCGACACAGTACGGACAGATGGCTGATGGCGTTTAACAGCGGCGCTCTTGCCATGGGCTCGGTTTGGGGAGCCGCGGCGTTATGGGCCAGCCAATCTGCAGACATTGTCACCCACATGTTTATGGGATTCGTCCTCGGAGGCATGGCGGCGGGCGCCCTCAGCACCTTGGCGATCAACTTCAACACTTACTTACTTTTTCTTGTCCCCTCGCTCGTGCCCTTCATCGTTGGCTTATTTGCTTCCCGGAGCGAGCCCGATATCGGCATGGGCATCATGGTGACGCTGTTTCTGGTTGGTCTGTACAGCAGCGGCAAGCGGTACAATCGGGCATTGTTGGACTCGCTTACTCTTCGCTATGAGAACGTTGATCTCATCGATGAACTGCGCAATGCAATACTGAAGGTGGAAGANGCCAGCGCTGAAAAATCGCTTTTTCTTGCNAGCGTAAGTCATGAAATTCGAACACCGATGAACGGTGTGCTNGGCATGTCCAACCTGCTCAANCGAACACGCTTGTCGGATCGCCAAAGACGNCTTGTCGATACGGTGCATCAATCGGCAGATTCTCTGCTTTCCATCATCAACGACACTCTCGATATCTGCCAAATTGATGCCGGAAAATATCAATTGGATTCGACCGAATTTGATCTGCGAGCATGCGTCGAGGATGCTGCAGCGCTGCTGGCTGATGAAGCCGAGCGGAAGGGGGTCGAGTTTATCGTTTTTACCGCCAACAACATCCCCAGCGTTGTGAAAGGCGACCCCGTCCGCCTCCGTCAGATCTGCATAAACCTCATCGGAAACGCCATAAAATTCACTGATGAAGGAACCGTATCCGTCCATGTCACAGTCGACAAACCGGCTGACGGTGAGCCCTTGAATGTGAAGATAAAGATCGACGATACGGGAATCGGAATGGATACCGAGATGCTGTCGCGAATACAGGCGCCTTTCATTCAGGCGGACTCGTCAATCAGTCGGCGCTTCGGCGGCACGGGCTTAGGTCTCTCCGTTACGAAACAAATTGTCGAGTTGATGGGCGGTTCGGTCGAGATCACGAGTGAATTGGGCAGAGGCACGCATGCAACGGCGACAGTTGCGCTGCAAGTGATCGCTAAGAGCCCAGAGGACGCTCGGAAATCGTCTGGCGATCTTGGCGGTAAAAAGCTGCTTGTCGTTGGCCAGCACAAGATGCTTCAGGAGGTCTTACGCCAATATCTGAATGATTGTGGCGCCAGCGTATCTTGTGCATCGAGCCCTGCCGAAGCGCTTACATCGCTTCAAGCCGCCGCGCTGAACGATGAGCCCTACGCAGCGGCCGTTTGCGATCTAGGCGCGGCAGGTATCGATGGGATTGAACTCACCCGGCAAATAAAGACCGACGACACCATTGCTGACGTTTCCATTGTGATCATAACCCCGATCGGCTGGGACGGCGATGCTGGCGAAGTGATTGAAAGTGGTGTCGCGGAAATTTTAATAAAGCCGGTGCGCCGTCATGAACTTTGTCAGACCGTGATGCGCCAACTGGCAACGACCGAATTGCAAATTCCTGGAACCAACGATGATGGTGAACCCGAGATCTTGCCACAGTATTCCGGTCACGTTCTGATCGTTGAAGACAATCCCGTCAACCAGGAAGTCGCGCGGCAACACCTGGAAAGCTTCGGATGCACGGCAGAAATCGCCCACGACGGGATGGAAGCAGTCGACAAGGTGCGTGATGCTTCCTTCAATCTGATTCTGATGGATGTGCAAATGCCAAGAATGGATGGGTTCGCTGCGACGAAAAAGATACGCGAGCTGGAAGGCGCTCGAGGGAGTTGCGATACCCCTATTGTCGCTTTGACCGCCAATCCGCTTGAAGGTGAACGTCAGACTTGTCTGGATGTTGGCATGAACGGCTGTGTCGGAAAGCCCTTTTCGGAGCAAGACCTCGAGCAGGTATTGGCGAAATGGCTGGTGCCAGCCGTGCCAGCGAACGACCAATCCGGCTGTGTAAACAAAGAGACATTATTGCGCATTCATGGGCAAAAACCCGAGTTGGCACGGCGAATCATCAGTTTGTATTTGAACCACGCCATTAAAATGATCTCCGAGCTTAAAGCAGGAATCGAAAATGCCGATCACGCGAGTCTCAATCGCGCGGCCCATAGTTTGAAATCCAGCAGCAGCAATATCGGCGCGAAAAAGTTGACCGGCTTGTGTGAAAACTTGGAACGGATTTCTGAGCGCCAGCAGATGTCCGATGCCTCGGCGATTGTCCTGCAGATTGTCGTAGAATTTGAAAAAGTCAGGTGGCATCTGAACAAGCACGCCAAGGAATTTGGACTTGTAGATTCCAGAAAAAAATACCGCAATTAATTGAACAAAATGAATTGACCCGCGCGCTCGTTGGTTGAGATCGCGATGAGCGCATTAACCCCAAAGCGGACACGGGCGACGCGCAGTCGTATAGGCCGTCGCGGTAAATTCGCCCGCCCGCGCAGTTTCCAACAAAAAAAAATGGGGCGCGGCCTGGCGCCGCGCCCCCTTCAGTCGGGGGAGTGTTTGGGGACGAATTATTTCGAAATGCGAAGCTTTTTGAGGTTGATCGCGATGCTGCGGAAGGCCTGCTTCAATTCCTCGCCGCTGCTGGCGTCGAAGAAATTGGCGCTGGAACTCGCGCAGTCCTCGAGCGTCGCCCGCGCCGCGCTCGGCGCCTGGAACGCCACCGCATAAACGATCACGTCCTCATTCTTCATATTGTTGCAGATCAGGCGCGCCTGTTGGCTCGAGGTGCGATTTTGCGAGCCGTTTTCATAGCTCGTGTTGAATTGCCCGTCGGTCATCAAGATCACCGCCTTGATGGTGTCGTCCGAGCCGTAATGGACAGGCTGGCTTTCGGCCGGCCAGACGCCGGCCCAATCGGGCGAAATCAAATACCACGACCAGGCAATGCCCAAATGTCCGGCGGTGTAACCTTTGGCGCCGTATCCGTTGATGGTGTCCTTGATCAGCGTGACGCTGTTGCTCATGGGCAGCACCGGCGCCGGCGGACAGCCATAATGATCGTTGTCGGGGTCGCCTGGATCGGACATGGCGCCGAGGAACGTGCCGGCCAATGGCGGGAAATCGTCAAAGGCATGTGCGCCTGCGCGCTCGAAGACGCAGCCGTCTTGACTCGTATAATCGGAAACGCGTTCTGCGTAGTCGCCCGCATTGACGCTGGCCGAATAGGGCGCGAGCGCGATCCGCGCTCTTTTGGCGCTGGCCTCGTCGCCGAGCAAAATATCCGCCACCGACTTGGCGGCCGCTTTCAGGTCTTCGATCTTCTGACCCCTCATCGAGCCGGTGACGTCCAGCATCATGGCGAGCTCGATATTGGCCGAATTGAAAGTCGCCGTCGCCGAGCGCTGCATGGCGACCTCGTCGACGTTCAGGATCCCGGCGAATGTGGTGGGCACGTGGGTATCGACGCTGACCGTCACGGTGTTGCTGACGCGGTCCCCAAGCACCTTGAGATTCGAATAGACGGTGCCGCTGGCGCCCGAGTTAGCCGTGTTGGCNTCGAAATAGTTTTGCGCGACCTCGGCCAATTCTATATCGCTCAGGTCCTGATCGCTCATGGCGCGCGCGGTGGCGAGCGCTGCTGAATCGNGGGCTGCCGAGGCGGCCGAGGCGCTGTCGTAAGCACGCCAGGAATCGAGCGCAACGCCCATAAAGGCAATCGCTGGAATGATCACGAGACCAAAAATGATNGCAACGCCGCCGCGCTCGTTGCCCGCCGCCCGCTTGAGGGCCTGCCAAAATCTCTTTTTGATACCGAAACGCCGACGCAACATGGCTCTGTCTCTCCCTGGCACACGCGATGCTTGTGAGAGAGAGTGTTGCGAAGCCCGTGCCAGGGGCGCCCGTTAAGCTTAACCGCGCGGCGGGCCGTCCGATGAGCCGGGCGTTGGCCTAGAAATCCGAGAGAATGCCGTCCTTTTCCCAATCGCCGTAACGGGTGGGATCGGGGCCCTTGCGGCCACCGACCTCGCCTGCCCGATCGGGCGGCGCCTGCTTGTTGCGGCGCGCCGCGGCTTCTTCGAGCGCACGCTGGGCGGCCCCGCTCGGCTGCTTGGTTTCGGCGTTGCCCGGCTTTTGGTCTTTTGTCATTCCTTGTCCTCAGGCCCCGTGTGCCAAGTGTGATGGGTCGCGTGCTTGCGCCCGTGCGTTCAAGCCCCCATCATTATAGTCGGAAACGGCCCTTGGCGGCAGCCCGCGAGATCGGAGTGCCGCCGAGCATGGCGTTCATCACGCCACGCCCGGCTGCAAAAACGACAGGTCTCGAACATGAATTATCTACGAACCGCGATTTTGCTCGCCGCCATGACCGCGCTCTTCATGGGCGTCGGTTTTTTGATCGGCGGTCAATCGGGCATGACGGTCGCGTTTCTCGTGGCGCTTGCCATGAACGTCTTCAGCTATTGGAATTCCGACAAGGTCGTGTTGCGCATGCATGGCGCCCAGGAGGTGGACGCCGCCTCCGCGCCCGAATATTACGGCATCGTCCGGCAGTTGGCCGGCAATGCCGGACTTCCGATGCCGCGCGTCTTTGTGATGAGCAATCCCCAACCCAACGCCTTCGCCACCGGCCGCAATCCCGAACACGCCGCTGTTGCCGCCACGACCGGCTTGTTGGAGACCTTGAGCCGCGAGGAGGTGACGGGCGTCATCGCGCACGAACTGGCGCACGTCAAAAACCACGACACCCTGATCATGACCATCACCGCCACCATCGCCGGCGCGATCGGCATGCTGGCCCAATTCGGGTTTTATTTCGGCGGCCGGCGTGACGGCGGCGCTCCGCTGGGTTTTCTGGGTTCGCTCGGCATTTTGATTCTGGCGCCCATGGCCGCCGGCCTCGTGCAAATGGCGATCAGCCGGAGCCGCGAATACGAGGCCGACGCGCTCGGCGCCGAAATCTGCCAACGCCCCCTGTGGCTCGCCTCTGCGCTCGAAAAAATCGCCAGCTCCGCAAAACGCATCCCCAACATGTCGGCTGAACGCTCGCCGGCTAGCGCCCATCTCTTCATCATCAATCCACTCTCGGGCGAGCGTATGGACAGCCTCTTCTCGACCCATCCCGATACCGGAAACCGCGTCACCCGTTTGCGCGACATCGCGGCCGCAATGGGACAAGAGGGCAACCCATCGCGCGCCTCGTTCGAGCCATCTGGACCGTGGGAGAGACGCGGCGGCGGTGGCTCGCAGGACACCGGCACCGGACCCTGGGGCTGATGCGGTGACGCGGGCCGCAGGCTCGTGCATAACGTGATCCATGGATGAGCCGCGCCCCAACCCAGCTTCGAAGGACGACCGGCTGACGCGCGACTTTCGCGTCGGTTTGCCGGCCCGCGATGCCGCCGTTTCGCTGCTTGATACCGTATTGACGCGCGGTCAATCCTTCGATG
>JGI24023J19991_10001157_pt1 | contig 20574 bp, 18 predicted proteins | sample Cruoilmetagenom1_FD_19991 | JGI IMG/M metagenome (IMG submission 19991) | reverse complement strand
AAGCAAAAAACGAGCTTGCGGCGCTAATGATTTGTTAATAAAACTTCCGCAAAATGGTTAACGAACAGAAATTCTTCTTAAACAAGGCATCGGGATTCGGTACATGAGAGTGCTTCTCGTCGAGGATGATACGGCCACCGCCCAAAGCATCGAGATGATGCTTCGGTCAGAAAGCTATGTCTGTGACACAACCGATATGGGCGAAGACGGCCTCGAGATCGGTAAGCTTTATGACTACGACATTATTGTCCTCGATCTCATGCTGCCAGATATGGATGGCTATGAGGTTCTGCGCCGCCTACGCGCGGCACGGGTCAAGACCCCCATTTTGATCCTCTCTGGGTTGAACGGCCTGGACGACAAGATCAAGGGCCTCGGGGTCGGCGCGGACGACTATCTGACCAAGCCCTTCGACAAGCGCGAACTGGTGGCCCGCATTCAGGCCATCGTACGCCGCTCCAAGGGTCATTCCGACTCGGTCATCAAGACGGGCAAGTTGACGGTCAACCTGGACACACGGACCGTCGAGGTCGAAAGCCAGCCTTTGCATCTGACCGGCAAGGAATACGGCATCCTCGAGCTCCTGTCGCTGCGCAAGGGCACCACGCTGACCAAAGAGATGTTCCTAAACCATCTTTATGGCGGCATGGACGAGCCGGAGCTGAAAATCATCGACGTCTTTGTCTGCAAGCTGCGCAAGAAACTGACGGCGGCGACCACCGGCGAGAACTACATCGAGACGGTGTGGGGCCGCGGTTACGTCCTTCGGGACCCGGTGCCGGGCCAGGAGAACAGCAAAGGTGGCGAGGCGCGACGCCAGATGGCGGCTAACGGCTAAGCCCAACACGGGCGGTCGAACCGCCCGTCGAGCACCTCTAAATCGAAGATTGCTGGCGTGGTCAAGGCAGCCGTTTTTTTACGGCTGCCTTAGCTTGCCATCTTAGCTTGCCACTTGTGCCTGACTTTCCGACTTCAACCGGTAGATGCCCCGTTGGCCCGGCATGAGTTCGAAGCGGTCGGACATGCCGAGCACCGTCTCGGCGCCGCCGAGATAGAGGAACCCGTCATCCGCCAATAGGTCGGCCAGCTTGCCGAGGACTTCGGTCTTCGTCGGCGGGTCGAAGTAGATCAGCACGTTGCGGCAAAAGACCACATCGAACCGACCGAGGGCCGACGGGTTGGTGAGCAAATTGAATTGCTGAAACTTCACCATCTTGCGGATTTCGGCATCGATTTGCCAGCGATCACCGTTCTGCTTGAAGTACTTGACCAGGAGATTGATCGGCAGGCCGCGTTGGACCTCGAACTGGGAGTAGAGACCCTCCTTGGCCTTGTCGAGAATCTCCTGCGAAAGATCGGTTGCGACAATTTCGACCTTCCAACCGGCTAACTTGCTCGCATTCTCCTTGAGGAGCATTGCGAGGGTATATGGCTCTTGCCCGGACGAACACGCGGCGCTCCAGATACGAAAGGTCTTTTTGGTGGCTCGGTGCTCGAGCATATGCGGCAGAACCAACTCATTAAACTGATCAAACGGTTTCTGATCGCGGAAGAAGAACGACTCGTTGGTCGTCATCGCCTCGGTCACATCGACCAGCAACGCCTCGTCCTTGCCCGCACGGATCGCCTGGGCCAACTCGTCGAAACCTGAGAAATTCCATTTGCGCGCAACCGGATTGAGCCGGCTCTCGATGAGGTACGCCTTATCCTTGCTCAGAGCGAGGCCGGAGCGCTTCTTTAGAAGCTGCGCGATCATTTCGAAATCTGTAACGTTCATGCCGCGTTCCTCATTGCGAGCCTGCGGACGTAGGGTGCGATCTCAGGCAAAGGCAGAACCGCCGAGCACAGTCCCGCCGATGCCACGGCGCCCGGCATGCCCCAGACGACACTGGTCGCCTCGTCCTGGGCAATGACTGAAGCGCCGGCATCGACCGCCACCGCAGCGCCCTTTTGTCCGTCCGCGCCCATACCGGTCAAAATGACCACCAGCATCCGCGAGCCATAGATCTTTGCCATGCTGCGCAACATGGGATCGACCGCGGGTCGACAGAAGTTCTCTGGCGGATCCGTGTTTAGCTTTAGGACGTTACCCGTCTTGCCACGCTCGACAGTCATGTGGTGGTCGCCCGGTGCCACATAGATGTGACCCGGTACGATGGTGTCGCCATCCTTGGCTTCGCTAGCCGGTATCTTGGAGGATTTCGTGATGTGCTCGGCCAACAACGCCGTAAAAGTTGCGGGCATATGCTGCGTAATCAGGATGGGCTGTTTGAAATCGGCGCCGATGTGGCCAAGCACTTCGAATAGTGCCTGCGGCCCGCCGGTGGAGCTACCGATGGCGATTATATCGGGCATCTGCGTCGGGGCCGGGCGCAACTTCAGATTTGCGGGAGCGTACGCGACCCCGACCTTCCGCGGCGCCGTACCGACGGCGGGCTTCTGCGGCTCCCGCGCTACAATCCGGCGGCGGCCGCCTCTGCCAGCCTCGGCCAGGGCCTTGATCTTGTCCACCAACTCGCGCTTGAAATTATCGGCCGAGTGAATTTCGCTTGTGGAACTCGGCTTTGTAACGTAGTCGGCGGCGCCGTCTGTCATGGCCCGCAAGCTGATCTCCGCATTCTTGCGGGTCAGCGTCGAGGCCATGACCACCTGCACGCTGGGCTTGGCTTTAAGCAACAGCGGCAGAGCCGTCATGCCATCCATCACCGGCATCTCGATATCGAGGACGATGATTTCGACGTCATGTTTGACAACGGTCGTCAGAGCTTGCTGGCCATTGGCCACAGAAGCGATGACCGTGACCGCCGGGTCAGATTCGAGAGCGCGCTTAAGCAATCCGCGAATAACTGCGGAATCGTCGACGATCATGACGCGGAAGGGATCGTTCATACTTCTACCTGACAACCTACAGCCACACCTGGCCCGATATCTTAGAGAAGGCCAACTTGAGTGAACTTCGATTCGATGATTTCGCTGTCGAAGGGCTTCATGATGTACTCGTCGGCGCCGGCATCGATCGCCTCTTGAATATGCGTCATGTCATTTTCGGTCGTGCAAAAGACGACGACCGGCTGATCGACATCCGACATGGCGCGTAACTCACGAAGGAACTCGATCCCACTCTTAACCGGCATATTCCAGTCAAGCAAAACGGCCCCGGGCATGTTGCGCACACAGGCCTCGATGGCCTTTTGGCCATCCTCGGCTTCATCAATCTCGAAGTTGAGGCCTTCGAGGATTTTGCGTGCGACCATGCGCACGACCTTTGAGTCGTCGACGATCAGGCAGGTTTTCATCACGAAGCTCCGGGGTGCATCCTACGAAGTCGGTTATGGAAACAGGTCACTACGCCGCGCTCTTATGGCCATAGTCGAGCAACCGCTTCACATCTAGGACGACCAAAAGGCCATCATCGAGGCGGTAGATTCCGTCGGAATAGGCGCGTAGCTTGGCGTCCAGGGTTGGCGGATTGCGATCGTGGTTGCCGGTCAATAGCGGCANAACTTCNCCGACCGAATCTACCATGAGNCTGTAGAGCTCCCCCTCGGTCTCGGCCACGATGCTCATGCTTTCCGCNCCNTCGGCGCGCGGCTCCAGCCCCAGGCGAATTCGGACATCAACCGCCGTAACGACCCGGCCGCGCAGATTGAGTGAGCCTGTAATCTCCGGCGGCGCCAACGGGATGCGCGTAATCTGATAGGAACTTAGGACGTCCTGCACTTGGAGCACCGGAATGCCAAAGAGCTGACCGGCGATCGTGAAGGTCACGAAATCCTGAGTCTCGCCGTCCGTCATATCAGCGTTCTTGGCGGACTGTTTCTCGCTCATTTGTGTCATGCCGCGCCTCGAACCTCGTTAAGGGTGTCATGCAGCGTATTGAGAAGCGTTTCTCGATCGCTTTTGGCCACGTAGTCCAAGAAGCCAACGGCCCGGCCGCGAGCGAAATCTTTCTGTGTGGCAAATGAGGACAGCGCCACCATGGGAACATCGCTCCAGCGGGTGTTGTTTTTGATCGCCTCTGCCAACTCGAAGCCATTCATGCCGGGCATCTCAATGTCGGAGATGATGACGTCGAAGTCCCGACCGGCCTCGCAGAGCTCGAGCGCGTTGTGGGCGCTTTCAACGGCCGTCACATCGTAGCCAGCGACCGAAAGCAGCGGCGACAGAAGGTTGCGGAAGAACGGGCTGTCATCGATCAGCAAAACCCGGCTGCCGTTCGCGTCCTCGAACGCCTCGGTCGAATCACCGCCGAACCAGTCATGCAACGCGTTTGTCAGATAGTGGCCGACATCGACAATATCCGTAGCCCGCCCAGCGATCACCGCGCTACCGACATATCCGGTCCGCTTCGATTTCAGCTCGACCTTGACCCGGTCTTCGACGATGTCCACGATTTCGTCGACGACCAGACCCATCGCCCGGTCGTTGTCTGCGAATACCAGAACCGGCTGGCGCCCCTCGTCCTTCAGGTCTTCGGCGCCTTCCATCTGAATCAGTGGCATGATTTGACCGCGATACTGAACAACATACTGGCCATCTGAAGTTTCGACCTTAGTCAGATCGATCTCCTCGAGGCGCGCTACGAGGTTCAGCGGGACTGCCTTCGGCGCGTCCTCGACAGCGCGGAAGACCAGCATGGAAACCGTCTCGGTGCCGCGGGCCGTATGGCGTTCCGTCGCGGCGTCGTCAGCGTCTTCAGCGAGCTCGACTTCACCGGTTGCCGCGGCGATCCCGTTGGGATCGAGAATCATCACCACGCTACCATCGCCCAAGATTGTGTTGCCTGAGAACATTTGAATGTCCCGCAGGATACGAGCGACGGGCTTAACGACGATTTCCTCGGTATCGAAGACACGATCGACGATGAGTCCAAACGTATAGCTGCCGACCTGGGTTACGACGATGAACTGATCGTCGGCATTCTCGGTCACTGATTCCGCGGGCGCTGCCTCGACCTTTGTCTCGGCATCGAGTGCATCCACGTCGTCCTTTGCCGCTTCAGCTTGGGTGGGTACGGCGGGATCGTCGAGGTGCATCAACGTGCGCAAGCTAACCAGCGGCAGCAGCCGGTTCCGCAACCGCAGAACCGGCGTGCCGTTGATGCGCTCGATGGTATTCTCTGAATTCGATGATGCCCGAACCAGTTCGAGAACGCTGATTTGCGGGATCGCAAAACGCTCACCGGCACACGCGACAATCAAGGCCGACACAATGGCCAAGGTCAGCGGGATCTTGATGGTCAGCGTCGTCCCCTTACCTTCGACCGAGTTCAGCTCGATCGTGCCGCCGATCTTTTCGATGTTGGTGCGCACAACGTCCATGCCGACGCCGCGCCCGGAGACCGACGTGACCGCAGCGGCCGTCGAGAACCCAGGCTTAAAGATGAATCTTTGGATTTGCTGCTCGGTCATCGACTCCATCTCGGCCTCTGTCGCCAAGCCGTTCTCGATGACCTTCTTTTTGATCTTCTCGGCGGATAGCCCACGACCATCGTCGGCGATCCGAATGATAATATGGCCGCCCTCGTGGAATGCCTCGAGCGTGACCTTGCCAACCTCCGACTTGCCGGCCTCAAGGCGGTCCGCGGTGGTCTCCAGGCCATGATCCGCCGAATTCCGAACCATATGCGTCAGCGGGTCCTTGATCAGTTCAAGAACCTGCCGGTCGAGTTCGGTGTCCGCGCCCTTCATCACCAGATCGATCTTCTTGCCCAATTCGATGGATAGATCGCGGATGATGCGTGGCAGTTTGGCCCAGGCGTTACCGATGGGCTGCATCCGGGTCTTCATGACACCTTCTTGCAGCTCAGACACAACATGGTTGAGGCGCTGCAGCGGCGCCGCGAATTCGCTGTCCTTCTGCCCGCGCAGGATCTGCAGAAGCTGGTTTCGCGTCAGAACAAGCTCGGAAACCATGGTCATCAGGTTCTCAAGCAGTTCGACATTGACTCGAATCGATTGGTTCGCGACCGACGATTCTTCGGACTTGGCGGCGGGTGCGGGGGTCGCAGCGGCCTTCTTCGCTTCCGGTTTCGGCGCCTCGGCCTTCTCAGGCTCCGCCGTCTCGGCAGGCGCCGCCTCAAGCTCTGCGACCGGTTCCGGCGCTTCGGCGAGCGCGTCCTCGGCGGCAGCGTCTTCGGCGGGCGCCTCTTCGGTGGGCGCAGCGACCGTTGCCGCTTCAAACGCCGCTTCGAGGTCCTCAGCGCTCGCCTCGTCGTTCGAGCCCCCGCCAGCCTCGGCGGCTGCGTTCAGGCGCGCAATGAGATCGGTGTCTTCGCCTTCGGGCTCGGACTCCGTCTGTTCAAGCGAGACCAATAGAACACGGATCTGGTCAAGGCATTCCAGAATAAGAGACACCCCGTCGGGGGTGACGACCAACTCGCCCGAGCGAAACTTACCAAGGATGTTCTCACCGGCGTGCGCGACCGACTCAAGGCGTGGCAGGCCCAGGAACCCGCAAGTTCCCTTGATGGTGTGCATGAGCCGAAAGATGCTGCTCAGTAATTCGGCGTCGTTGGGGTTTTGCTCAAGCTTGACCAGTTCGACGTCCAGGACCGCCAGGCCCTCGTTCGTCTCGGTCAAGAACTCGCTTAGGAGATCGTCCATCACCACACCTGCGGTTGTATAACCATTGCCCGCCGCTTTCAGGCTTGCGCCGTCTGTTAACCAAACGGAAATTTGCTAAGGCACAGTGACAAAAAGACATTAATAACTGCTTACTGCGCCGCTTTGCGGCCTTTACAGCGCTATCGGCATATCTCGCCATACGGGAATTTTGAGTTATCGCTCCCGAATAGGTTGCTTTTCTAGGTGTTCGCGACATGCACCGAATGCCCCGCCGGCATGCCCACCCGACGTGCCCCCGACGTGCCCCCGACGCCATGGGTTGCGAATGATAACCGTTTGCAACAAAATCGCGGTGAGCGACCCGCCGCCGAAAACTCTTGACCGGTACCGCTGCAAACGGAGAAACAGGGAACGTGACCGCCACCGTACAAGGCCTGCCGCCGATCGAATCACCACCGCATGCGCGCGCCGGTGCGTTGCCGCAGCGGCGGAGCAATGTCCTCACCTGGTCAGCCCTGGCGATTGCGGCTCTGTTCGCGATCCCTGTCATCAGCGTTCTGGCGAACATATTTGTCCCCAGTGGGGACGTCTGGCAGCATCTGGCCTCCACCGTGCTGCCGCACTACTTGGCAAACACCCTGTGGTTGGTGCTTGGGGTCGGCACTGGCGTGCTTATCGGAGGTATCGGCACCGCTTGGCTGATCACCATGTGTCATTTTCCCGGCCGCCGGATCTTCGAATGGGCGTTGATCCTGCCGCTCGCGGTCCCAGCCTATGTCATGGCCTACGTCTACACGGATTTTCTTCAATTCAGCGGGCCGGTGCAAAGCCTGCTGCGCGACATGATGGGATGGGGACCGCGCGACTATTGGTTCCCGGAAATTCGCTCGCTCGGCGGCGCTATCGTCATGTTGACCCTCGTCCTCTATCCCTACGTGTACCTCCTTGCTCGCGCCGCATTCCTGGAGCAGTCGGTTTGCGCCCTTGAGGTGAGCCGTACCCTGGGCTGCGGTCCTTGGGCGAGCTTCTTTCGGGTGGCCTTGCCGCTTGCCCGGCCGGCCGTTGCCGCTGGAACATCGCTCGCTCTGATGGAGACCATTGCGGATTTCGGGACGGTCTCGTTCTTTGGCGTACAGACTTTCACCACAGGTATCGTGCGCACCTGGTTTTCGATGGGCGACCGCGTCGCGGCGGCACAACTGGCCGCGATTCTTCTCACCTTTGTGCTCCTGGTCTTGGTGCTTGAGCGGGCCAGCCGTGGCCGCGCCCGTTACTTTCATACCTCGGGTCGATACCAGCGCCTGCCCGGATATCCCCTGCCCGGATGGCGTGCCGCCGTGGCCATGATTTTCTGTGTCCTGCCGCTTGCCCTCGGCTTCCTGCTGCCGGTGGCCATACTTGTGTCCATGACATTGCAGGCCGGCGACAATCAGTTTGGCGGGCGTTTCGTCCTGTTGGCTTTCAATAGCTTTACGCTTGCTGCTGTTACCGCGGTGCTCGCCGTGCTGCTTGCGGTGGTCATGGCCTATAGTGTCCGGTTGCGGCCCAATCACCTTAGCCTTGCCGCGAACCGGATCGCCGCCATGGGCTATGCGGTGCCGGGGACCGTCATCGCCGTCGGCGTGCTCATCCCCTTTGCCCTGTTCGACAACGCCCTGGACGCCTGGATGCGCGCGCAGTTCGGCGTGTCGACGGGGTTGCTGTTGACCGGCTCCATCGCCGCCCTGGTCTTTGCGTACCTGGTGCGATTCCTGGCCGTCTCACTGCATGCCGTCGAGGCCAGCTTGGGCAAGATCAAGCCGTCGATGGACGACGCGGCCCGCAGCCTTGGCCACGGACCGGGCGCGACCTTGGCACGGGTGCACGCCCCGCTCATGTGGGGCAGTCTGTTGACAGCTGGCCTGATGGTCTTCGTCGACGTGATGAAGGAACTTCCGGCCACCTTGATCATGCGGCCCTTCAACTTCGACACCCTGGCGGTGCAGGCCTACAACTTGGCCTCGGACGAGCGTCTGATCGAATCCTCCACGGCCTCGCTGGCCATTGTCGCCGTTGGGATCTTGCCGTTGATCGTACTCAGCCGGGCGATTGCCCGGTCGCGACCCGGGGCGGCAGCACCCTTCCCCTGACCCCTGAGGGCGCGCGCCACGGTTCTAGGGCCAACCAGCTCGGTCAAAGATCCGCTGTGCCAGAGGCTGGTTCTTGCCGAGACTAGCAACGTTCAACGTATCCGCCTTGAAGTCCCCAAGGGCCGAGAGCGTCGCGTTCGGGGCGACACCGGTGACCACCGGATACTCGTTGTTACCGGCAGAGAAGAAGTGTTGGGCTTCGTCGCTCGCCAAGTATTCAAGAAAACGCACCGCGGCTTGCGGATGGGGTGCGGCCTTCAGAACCCCGCCGCCGGAAATATTGATGTGTGTCCCTCTGTCCTGTTGGTTGGGGAAGACGACGCCCACGGCTTCAGCCGCCGCGCGATCGCCCTCCTTGCGGCTCCTGAGAAGCCGCGCGTAGTAGTACGAATTGGCCACGGCAATGCCGCACTCCCCAGCGGCAACCGCCCGGATTTGGTCGGTGTCACCGCCCTGTGGCGAGCGGGCGAAGTTCGCCACAACACCCGTGGCCCAAGCCTCCGCCACCGCCTCGCCATCGGCCGCGATCATCGAACCGAGCAATGACAGGTTGTAGATGTTGCTGCTTGACCGGATACATACCTGACCGCGCCATTTCGGATCCGCCAGGTCCTCGTAGGTTCCGATCTCGCCCGCCTGAATTCGCGTCTTGTCGTAGAAGATCAACCGCGCCCGTTGCGAGAAGCCGAACCACAGCCCGTCGGGATGCCTTAGGTTTGCCGGCACCCGCTCCTCCAGAACCTTCGAGCGCAGCGGTCGCAGCAGTCCCGCTTGCTCGGCACGCCACAACCGCCCGGCATCGACTGTGATCAGCACGTCCGCCGGGCTGTTGGCGCCTTCGCTTTTGATCCGCTCGATCAGGGCGTCATCTTTGCCCTCGATCCTATTGATCTTTATGCCTGTTTCCTTCGTAAAGCCGCTGTAAAGCGCCTCGTCGGTCTGATAGTGGCGCGAGGTGTAAAGGTTCAGCACCTGCTCCTCTGCCCCGACGCTGGAGGAGCCAGGAATCCCATGCACCAGAAGCGCGGTCACAATCGCCACCACAGGCCATCCGTGAAAAACAGAACGCATCAAGTTTCTCCTACTCTTGTGGCGCACGTTTCTGCGCGCCGCTGTCCGTATTCATTACCGCAATCCCGATAGCATCGCACAAGCCAATCCAACGCCCTTCGAAAGCCTGTACCACGGCAGACGCATTCAGGCGCCGGTGGACACGGGGGGGGCTGACGCCAATGCGCCGGTGAAAGAATGTCACACCGCCCTCTCCTTCGACGCCTCCGGCCATGGCAGGAGATATCGGCGCCCCTCCGATCGAGGCCCCTCCGATCGCTGCTTAGGCTCTTGCATAAAATGCGATTGCGACGCATTCTCAACTAATAGCCATTGGCAAAGCGGTTGTCAATCGAGACATCTGGAATGGCGCGGCAGGTCGTGGCAGTGCCAGAACAGTTGGCCGGCCGGAGGTGCGCCGGCAGCCAGTCGGCTATCTGTCCGCTCAAAAGGAGAATCGTTGGTCGGTCCCCAGGCCCGGCCATAGGGACGAGTCAGCCGGCGGATCAGGACGGCAGGGTGACGCTAACGACCAAGCGCTCGGATTGCGCCGTATCGACTGTCAGATCGCCCCCGGCCCGTTGCGCCAAAATACGGGTGAAATAGCCCTGCACGTTGCGCGGTGTCAGGTCGCTCACGGGAACATCGGGGCGCAGTGCGGGCGCCGACTCCTCGCGAAGTCTTGCCCCTGGGCCGGCGGCGGTAACGGAGACCTCCATCCCGGCGGCGCCTGGGCCCACCGCAACGCTCACCTCACCTCCCTTGGGAAGGGCTTCGGCAGCCAAGGCGACCATATTCAGCACGAGCTTCCCCAGGCTCTCGGGCGCCCCGGCCGGGTCGGTCTGCACCGACCAGCCGAGCGAGGTCTTGCCCGATCCCAGGTACCGGGTCACCAAGTCACGCAGCTCGCTCAGATCGCCGCCGACCCGGCCCCCGGCCATACCATAGGCCAGNCGAAAAAATTGAAGCGTATTAGCCGCTTGCTGGGCGCTGTTGGCCGTAAGCTTCAACGCCTCATCGATCATGCCGGGGTCTTCGTCTTCGATCAGTTCCATGCCGTTGTTGACCGCCCCAATCGGCCCGACCAGATCGTGACACAGGCGTGACGCCAATAACTCGGCCACCCGTAGGTCAATTTGCACATCCATGGACTTCCCTCCGTTGTCCCCGTTCTGCGTCACCCTCGATAGCAGGTCCTCGTTAACAGATTCGCGTCCCGAGCGCGTCAAATAGCGCTTATCCACCAGGGAATTGACCTTAGGGAATTGGCCCCTTGGAAAAGACCCGGCCGATTGTTCGAGCCCGTCCTGTGGTATACAATACGCCACAATGGCGCTAATCTTCCGATACCTGAAATCCGATCTCAGAACGTGGCTACTGCGATTATCCGGTGAACAGTGACCGAGAATCTTGCACCCGGCGTATTCGTCCGCCACCCGGCCAGGCCGGATTGGGGCCTTGGCCAAGTTCAGTCGGTCATCGGCCAGCGCATCACCGTCAATTTCGAACACGCCGGCAAACTCCTCATCAATGGCGCGTCGGTGACCCTGGAAATTGTCGGCGACAACGAACGGTAGGGCGTCGTCTCGCGACCTGAGCACGTCGCATCGGCCGGTGTGTTCCGCCGGGACCGGTGCTATAACGGCCGGCGCAAAAAGGAAAAGGACGGGGCCGAGGAATGGCAAAGGGCGGCGGGCGCGATGGGAGTCCTGTGGAGCGAATGATTCATCCGGGGTCCGGCCGGCGCAAGGGGCTCTCGTTCCCGAAGGGACGGCAACTCGACCCGGCGGCACAGGACGAGGTGCAGGCCCTGCTGGACGGGCAACCGCGCCAGCGCGACCTGCTGATCGAATATCTGCATCTGATCCAGGACCGCTACCACGGCCTATCCGCCCGGCACCTGCAAGCCCTGGCCGTCGAAATGGGCCTGCCCATGGCCGAGGTCTTCGAGGTGGCATCTTTCTATGCCCATTTCGATATCGTCCTCGACGGCGAGGATGCCCCCCCGCCCCTGACGATCCGGGTTTGCGATAGCCTGACTTGCGAGATGATGGGGGCGCAGGCCCTGCTGGCGGCTCTGCCGAGCGCCGTCGGCGCCTCGGTCCGGGTGGTGCGCGCGCCCTGCATGGGCTACTGCGATGCCGCACCGGCGGTCGAGGTCGGTCACCGGCAGATCGGTCACGCAACCATCGAGACCGTGGCCAAGGCAGCGCAAGACGGGCAAACCGAACCCGAGGTTCCCGCCAGCCAAGACCTGGCAGCATACCAAGCCGAGGGCGGCTATGGCTGCCTCGCCGGTTGTCTAGCCGGGCGATTGACCGTCGAGCAGGCGATCGAAACGCTGGACAAGGCGGGCCTGCGCGGCCTGGGCGGTGCCGGTTTTCCCAGCGGCCGCAAGTGGACCTTTGTCCGCAATGAGCCGAAACCCCGTTACGTCGCCGTCAACGCCGACGAGGGCGAGCCCGGCACCTTCAAGGACCGGGTGTATCTGGAACGTCATCCGCACCGCTTCCTCGAGGGCGCCCTGATCGCAGCCTGGGCGGTGGAAGCCGACGCCGTCTACATCTACCTGCGCGACGAATACCCGGCGGCGCGGCATATATTGCNCACCGCGATCGCCGCCTTGGACACCGCCGGCTTGGCACCGCATACGACCGTGCATCTACGCCGCGGCGCCGGTGCCTATATCTGTGGCGAAGAGTCGGCGATGATCGAATCGATCGAGGGCAAGCGCGGCCTGCCCCGCCACCGCCCGCCCTATGTCGCTCAGGACGGCATCTTCGGCCGGCCGACTCTGGTCAACAACGTAGAGACCTTGCACTGGGTGCCCGAGATCCTGAGCAAGGGCGCGGCCTGGTTCGCCGACCAGGGCGCAAATGGCAGCAAGGGTCTGCGCAGCTATTCCGTTTCCGGCCGGGTGAAGGAACCCGGTGTCAAGCTCGCCCCCGCCGGTCTGACGGCGCGCGAACTGATCGACGGTTACTGTGGCGGCATAGCCGATGGCCACACGTTCAAGGCCTATCTGCCGGGTGGTGCCTCGGGCGGCATTCTGCCGGCGGCCATGGCCGACATCCAGCTCGATTTCGGCAAGCTGGAACAACACGGTTGCCTCGTCGGCTCCCACGCGGTCATCATATTGTCCGACAAGGACGATTTGCGCGCCGTGGCGCTCAACCTGATGCGCTTTTTCGAGGATGAAAGTTGTGGTCAGTGCACGCCCTGCCGCAACGGCACCGAAAAGGCCGTGGCCCTGATGACGAACGCATCTTGGGATACGGCGCTGCTGGAGGAGTTGTGCGCGACCATGCGTGATGCCTCGATCTGCGGGCTCGGCCAAGCGGCGCCCAATCCGTTGCTCAGCCTGCTGAAGCACTTTCCGGAGGATGTGCGATGAGCGATCCGATCACCTTCTCCCTGAATGGCCGCGAGGTTACCGCGACACCCGGCGAGACCATCTGGCAGGTCGCCGATCGCCTGGGCATCGAAATCCCGCACCTGTGCTATTCGCCGGAACCGGGCTATCGGCCTGACGGTAACTGTCGCGCCTGCATGGTGGAGATCGAAGGCGAACGGGTGCTGGCCGCCTCGTGCATTCGCCAGCCCGCGTCCGGCATGAAGGTGGCCACCGCCAGCGAACGCGCCAAAAAGGCGCGCGCCGGCGTCTTCGAGCTGCTGATCGCCGACCAGCCGCCGCGCGAGCGCGCACACGATCCGGACTCCAAGTTCTGGCAGTGGGCCGACAAGGTCCAGGTATCGCAGAGCCGCTTTCCGGCCCGCGCGGCCGTCGCCCCTGACCCCAGCCACCCAGCCATGCGCGTCAACCTGGACGCCTGTATCAATTGCACCCTGTGTGTGCGCGCCTGCCGCGAGGTGCAGGTCAACGACGTGATCGGCATGGCCTATCGCGGCCACGGCGCCAAGGTGGTGTTCGACTTCGACGATGCCATGGGCAGCAGCACGTGTGTCGCCTGTGGCGAGTGTGTGCAGGCGTGCCCGACCGGCGCCCTCATGGAGACCAGCCTGCTCGATGCCGCCGGCGTGCGCACCGGCTTCGAAGATCGCGACGTGGACACCGTATGCCCCTACTGCGGTGTCGGCTGCCAGATTACTGTGCATGTCAAAGACGATAAAATTCTGTACGTGGACGGGCGCGATGGGCCGGCGAACCGGAACCGCCTGTGCGTCAAAGGCCGCTTCGGCTACGACTACATCAGCCACCCACACCGCCTGACCAAGCCGATGATCCGGCGAGACGACGCGCCGAAGGCGGCCGATACTCAGATCGATCCGGGCGATCCCTGGACCCACTTCCGCGAAGCCACCTGGGACGAAGCGCTGGATGCCGCGGCCGCCGGCTTGACCCGTATTCGCGACCGGGATGGTGGCAATGCGCTGGCCGGCTTCGGTTCGGCCAAGGGCAGCAACGAAGAAGCCTATTTGTTCCAGAAGCTGGTGCGCACCGGCTTTGGCACCAATAACGTCGATCACTGCACGCGGCTGTGCCACGCCTCCTCGGTCGCGGCGCTGATGGAGGGTATTGGCTCGGGCGCGGTCACGGCACCGTTCTCGGCCGCCGCCGACGCCGAATGTATCGTCGTCATCGGCGCCCGGCCGGCGCAGAACCATCCGGTGGCGGCTACGTTCCTGAAGAGCGCGGCCAAGCGGGGCGCTAAGCTGATCGTCATGGACCCACGCGGCCAGGCCTTGTCCCGCTACGCCACCCATACGTTGCGCTTCAAGCCTGGACAAGATGTGGCCCTGCTCAACGCCATGCTGCACACCATCATCGAGGAAGGCCTCACCGACCGGCAGTACCTGCAAGCGCACGCGGAAGGCTTCGAGGACTTGCAGGCACGCATCAAGGCATTCTCGCCGGAGGCCATGGCCGAGGTCTGCGGCATCGACGCGGCCACCATCCGCGAGGTGGCGCGCCTCTATGCAACCGCGCGCACCTCGATCATTTTCTGGGGCATGGGTATCTCGCAATCGGTGCACGGGACGGACAACGCCCGCTGTCTGATTTCTCTGGCCCTGGTCACCGGCCAAGTGGGCCGGCCGGGAACTGGGCTGCACCCACTGCGCGGCCAGAACAATGTGCAGGGCGCCTCGGACGCCGGTCTGATTCCCATGGTCTTTCCCGACTACCGTTCCGTCGAGGACGCCGATGTGCGCGCGACCTTTGAGGATTTCTGGGGCACGCAGCTTGACCCCAAGCGTGGTCTGACCGTGGTCGAGATCGTCAATGCCATCCTCGCCGACCAGATCAAGGGCATGTACATCATGGGCGAAAATCCGGCCATGTCCGATCCGGACCAGGCACATGCCCGCGCCGCCCTGGCGAAGTTAGAGCACCTGGTCGTCCAGGATATTTTCCTGACCGAAACGGCGTGGCACGCGGATGTGATCTTCCCCGCTTCGGCGGCCTTCGAAAAGGCCGGCACCTTCACCAACACCAACCGCCAGGTTCAAATTGGCCGGCCGGTCATCAACCCGCCGGGCGAGGCGCGGCAGGATTGGTGGCTGATTCAGGAGTTGGCGCGGCGCATCGGCGTGAACTGGGACTACAAGCATCCCCGCGACGTGTTTGGCGAAATGACGAAAATCATGCCGTCCCTGAAGAACATCTCCTGGGAGCGGTTGGAGCGCGAAGGCTCCGTCACCTATCCGTGTGACGACCCGGGGAAACCAGGCAACGAAATTCTTTTCGGCGACGGCTTCCCGACGAAAAGCCGCCGCGCCCGCATCGTCCCCACCGATCTAACACCGCCGGACGAGCTGCCCGATGCGGAGTACCCGATGGTCCTTTCCACCGGCCGCATGCTGGAGCATTGGCACACCGGCGCCATGACCCGCCGGGCCGGCGCCTTGGATGCTCTGGAACCGGAAGCCGTCGCGTTTCTCAATCGCGCGGATATCGGCCGCTTGGGCGTGGCGCCAGGAGAAATGATCCGGGTGGCGACCCGGCGCGGTGTCATCGACATCAAGGTACGCCAAGACGGCGACGTACCGGAGGGTATGGTTTTCATCCCCTTCTGCTTCGCCGAGGCGGCGGCCAATGTGCTGACCAACCCGCAACTCGATCCGATCGGCAAGATTCCGGAATTCAAGTTCTGCGCTGCCCGCATCGAGCCGATGCACGCTGCGGCGGAGTAGCCGCCTCCCAGCCTACAGACTCCGGGCCTACAGACTCTGGGCCTACAGACGGACGTCCGTGCTGGTGTAGGTTTCAGCCGTCGTCATGTCCATGGTGTTCAAGATCAAGCCAGCCACGATAGCGATCACGATGATCGCGGCCGTTCCCACGATAAATTCTCTCATGCCAGTCTTCCTCTCCCGCCAGTCTGCTCAGTTCGTCGGCGCCGTAACCCTCTTTAGATAGGCGATTAGCTCCTCACGGTCGCGCGCTTCGGGCATTCGCTGCAACGGCATCTTGCTGCCGGGTATGAAGCGATGCGGCCCCTCGTCGAATAGCGCGTCGATGGTATCCGCCGTCCAGACCACATCGCTGCCGCGCAGCGTTGCCGAATAGTTATACCCCGGCACGGTTCCGGCGCGGCGGCCAAAGACACCATACAGCGTCGGACCCGCCCGATTGCGGCCATCTGCACTGACCGTATGGCAGACGGCGCAGCGGCGAAACAGTTGGGCACCGCGATCGTCTGGATCGTCCGCGAGCGTGGTCGGGGCGTCGGCCATACGACGACCACCGGCGGCGCCAATCTCCTCGCCGCTCTGTAAATCCCAAAGACGCACAACCTCGTCCGACCCGGCGGAAAGCAGGCGCGCCGAATCCGGTGTGAAGGCCAGGGACCAAATCGGTTTGGTATGACCGTAGAAGGCGCGAACAAAAGTCGCCGTCTCCAGATCCCACAGGATCACCGTATTGTCGACACCGGCGGATGCCGCCAGCTTGCCGTCCGGCGAGACGGCAACCGCGAGCACGGGCCCTTCGTGGCCGACCAACCGCGACTCCTCGGCACCGGACTCCAGATTCCAGATGCGNACCGTCTCGTCCACCGACGCCGAGATGGCGCGCCGCCCATCCACCGTNAAGGCGACCGAGGTAACACCGAAGTCATGTCCCGAAAGGGTNNCCAGTACAGCGCCGTCCGNCACNCGCCACACCTTCAACGTCGAGTCGTAACTNCCGCTGAGNANNCGCGNNCCATCNGGCGAAAAGGCNACGGCGTTGACGTTGTTGGCATGCCCTTCAAGAACCGCGACCTCCTCAAGTGTGTCGAGGTCCCACAGCCGGATGGTCCGGTCCCACCCCGCCGAAGCGGCCAGCTTGCCGTCCGGCGATACGGCGACAGCGGCGATCTTGCCTTGGTGTCCGGCAAAGGTTTGCAGCAGCTTTCCGGTAGCGGTTTCCCAAAGACGCACCGTGCTATCGTCGCTCACGGAGACCGCGTGCATACCATCCGGTGTCAGCGCGACGGCGTTCACCGCGCCCTCGTGCTCGTTAAGAGACCGTATCTCTGATTGCGTGGCCACATCCCAGAGGATGACCTGGAGGTCGAAACTGGCGGATGCCGCCATGCGGCCGTCGGCCGAAATCGCGACGCCCTTGACGAATCCGCCGTGACCGACGAATTCGGCGTGCGCAATTGAATTTGGCACAAAAAGAGCCGCGCACGTACCAGCTATGCCAAGAAACCGCCCCACGACTCCACTGGCCACGGCCAACCGCCTTGACGGGGCCTAGCGCCAAGCGCCCGAGCGCATGGCCTCCGGGCGCTGCTCGAGCCTTGTGCCACGTGCCTGCCCCTCCGGCAGGCTGAAGCCGCTGGCGCCATGCCGGAACGCGGGTACCAGTTTGCCGCTTTCCTGATCGACGGCCAAGGTTGTCACCTGAAACGCGTCGTTGTTGTTGCCGCCGGGTGTCATGACCGTAACCAGCCAGACCGGTGTGCTGTCGAGCACCGCTGCCCGCACCCGCAGGACCTTGACGGAGTATTGCTCGGCGACCTTGCGCGCCGCTTCATCGCTGCTTACCGCCGCCGCCGCCGGTGTTGGGACCCACGTGGCGACAGCTACCATTGCCATGGCGATCACCGGCGCAACCCACATCCGACACAACGAAATGTTCAAGCCGTTCATGGCCCCTGCTTTCATTCGGCGGGATGGACGGAACCGTCGCTCGCCTCGCCTTTGACTTCCGCCACCCAGAGATTGTGATGTTCACGCGCCCAGTTCTCATCGACCTGACCGGTGCCCATGGCATCGAATGCGCCTTCCATGCCCAGCGAGCCGATGTAGATATGCGCCACGATAATGGCCATCATCGCCAAGCCGACGGCCGTGTGCCACAGGTGCGAAAGTTGCATTTCCTGGATCGGTCCCAGATCAGTTGCCAACCCAAGACCGAAAACGTTGAGGACTGAGAAGGTCGCTGCGAACATCGGGATCTCGAATGGAAACAGGAGCGAGATTCCTGAAAGGGTCATCGATAATCCACCCAAGACAACGATCCAGAACTGGATCTTTTGCCCGGCGTTGAATTTGTGCGACGGCGGATGTACGCCCTTGACGAATAGCCCACCGCCTTTCGCCAACCACACCAGGTCCTCGCGCGTCGGCAGATTGTGCCGTACCCAGATAACCACCATCAGGACGACGCCGAGCATGAAGGCGAAGGAGACGAAGTTGTGCACGTATTTGCCGCCCTGCGTCAGCGTGGCAAAGACGTCGGGTCCGAAAATCGGCAGAAGGACATGGCGACCGTAGAGCATGTTGAGGCCGGTCAGCGCCAACAGGATGAACGATACCGCGGTCAGCCAGTGCACAAACCGCTCGATGCTATTGAAACGTTCGATCGTATGACCGCTCGGGCCCGCCTCAATGCGAATCCGGCCGCGCACGACAAAGAACAATGCCAGAAGGCCGACAATCCCCAACAGGGCCCACGCCCCGCCGACTGTCATGGGGCCGTTTCGCCAAGCGCGCCAGTTGTCACCCTCGGATTGGATCATTACCCCGGCTTGCTTGTCCGGGATCGAGACGTTGCCCTGCAGGCCGCGCCGCACTTCGCGCCAAATCTCGGCATCGCTGATCGTACCCAGATGGCCGCCCGGAACATTGCCCGCTTGTGGGCTTGGATCATCGACGGCGCGACCCGCGGTCTGCGCCAGCGCCGTGTCAGGGGCCAAAGCCGATCCGGCAACCAGCAATACGGCAATCGCCAAGGCGAAGGCACCGACAAGACGCGCAATCGACTTTGTTGTCATAGTGATCTCCAACATTACCCGGGACGGCTTGGACCGGTATCTATCTAGTTCCCGCCTGGCTAGTTCCCGCCTGGCTAGTTCCCGCCTTGCAGACCAGCCCGCGAGCGCAAAACGTCTAGCGCTTCCGGCGAAAGCTCGGTGTCTTTTTGGCCGAGATAGGTCCCCTTCTCGTAGCGCAGGATCCGCCCTTGCTCGGCCTCGTCACAAGCCGCCAAACTCAACCCCAGGCCCGCAATTGCGGCGACCAGGAGAACCGATGGCGTTGTCTTGGTGCGCATGCCGGCACCCTCCTTCGATACGTTGCGCCAAGCCAGAGGCGCCGCCAACCCGTACGTTGCCAGCCCACACCACGCCGGGGCAAGCCCGGCTTGCGTACGAGAAATTCAAGGCCGGGATGGCGCCCAGCGCCATCCCGTACCCTCGTATTCGACCTGTGGCCGGGCCGACCGGCGTTCCGACTAAGAGCCCGACTTCTGCTGATAGGCGGTGCCCCAACCCCAAGCGCCCGAACCGAAACCGCGGGCGACGACGCGCTCGCGATAAATGTCGGAGACGATGTCGCCATCGCCCGCCAACAGCGCCTTGGTCGCACACATCTCGGCGCACAGCGGCAACTTGCCCTCGGCCAACCGGTTCCGGCCATACTTGGAGAATTCGGCCGACGATTGGTCCTCCTCGGGCCCGCCCGCACAGAAGGTGCACTTGTCCATTTTGCCGCGACTACCGAAGTTGCCCGCCTGCGGGTACTGCGGCGCCCCAAAGGGACAGGCGTAGAAGCAGTAACCACAGCCGATGCACAGGTCTTTGGAGTGCAGCACGACGCCATCGTCAGTCTGGTAAAAGACATCGACGGGGCAAACGGCCATGCACGGCGGATCGGAGCAGTGCATGCAGGCGACCGAGATAGACCGCTCACCCGGCTTGCCATCGTTGATCGTGACAACCCGCCTGCGGTTCACGCCCCACGGAACCTCGTTCTCGTTCTTACAGGCCGTGACGCAGGCATTGCATTCGATGCAGCGTTCCGCATCGCAGAGGAATTTCATCCGTGCCATAGCTCAGATCTCCTTACGCGGCCTCGATGCGGCACAACGTGGTTTTGCTTTCCTGCATCTGGGTAACCGAATCGTACCCATATGTTGTGGCGGTATTTGCTGACTCGCCAAGCACATATGGATCGGCCCCCTCGGGATACTTACTGCGCAGGTCTTTGCCCATGAAATGGCCGCCGAAATGGAACGGCATGAAAGCCGTACCGGCCCCAACCCGCTCGGTCACCATGGCCTTGACCTTGACGTTGCCGCCTTCCGGCCCCATGACCCAAATGGTCTGGCCGTCCTTGATGCCGATGTTGTTGGCATCGCGCGGATTGATCTCGCAGAACATCTCCTGCTGCAGCTCGGCCAACCATGGGTTCGACCGCGATTCGTCGCCGCCGCCCTCATACTCGACCAAGCGCCCCGATGTCAGAATCATCGGGAAGTCCTTGGAGAAATCCTTGTCCTGGATCGACTTGTACAGGGTCGGCACCCGCCACGACTTGGTGTCCGCGTAGGTCGGATAATCGGCCACCAGGTCTCGCCGCGGCGTATAGAGCGGCTC
>JGI24023J19991_10001156_pt1 | contig 20577 bp, 21 predicted proteins | sample Cruoilmetagenom1_FD_19991 | JGI IMG/M metagenome (IMG submission 19991) | reverse complement strand
AAAAAAAGCGCAACTTTAACGGGTTGGAAAACTATTTTTATAAACCAAACCTCCAACGAAAATCAAAAAAGATTTGTATGGAAAAAACGAAAAAAATGCCTCTTCTTATTGTAACTATAATGATACATTTATCTCCTATGATCAGAATCGCCAGCCCAATGGTTTAGAGGACATTTTACACATTTTTGAAGAAACCCGGATACCTGTTGAAGAACAAGTAGTTTTGGAAGGTGGTTCTGGTACAGGTGCATACATAGATAGGATCAGGCACCATATCAAAGAAATCTACGGGGTGGAGGGATCTGAACAAGGATATGAAGAAACTCAACAAAAAATTGGAGATGTCACAAATGTGCATTTAGAGATAGGGAACATTCTGGAGCTTTCCTTCTCCGATGATTTCTTCGATGCCTAGATGGTTAACCAAGTGCTGCACCATCTTGACATAGAACCGTCCTATCCAAGCCTGATACTTTATCTAAAAGAGAGCAGACGTGTTATGAAGCCAGGCGGGGTCCTGACTGTCAATATGAGCTCACAAGAATAACTAAATCCGTATTCCGGTGTATATTGGAACTATAAATACATCGAAAAAGCAGCCCTTGAGATGCAGGCAAGATGTGTTTCCGTCCCAAAATTGTTATCCAAGCTTGGGGAGTTAGGATTTACAGATATTACAACAACTATACCGTCTGGGAGACTATTTCAGGAACAATATTATCATGATCCCCCAGTTAGCCTTAGATACTGATTTTCAAAAGGCAGATTCAATCTATTGCTTCTGCTCGGAAAAACAGATTAACGAAGCAAATGTCCTGATTCGCTCGAGTATAGATGACGTATCAGTGCATCAACATATGGAGCACGCGGCCAAACAGGCGGAAAAAATTGGCGAAACCGTCATTGTCTCGGCCCGTAATCCTTTGTAATCAATAAGAATTGGGATAGGGCAATATGAGAATACGAACAACAACCATTGGTGCCTGGCCAAAGCCGGCTGAAGTGCCAATACCAGACTGGTTTCAACAAGAGAGTACAACGGCTGCCAATCCCACAGAAGCTATGGATGCATGTGAACGATACTTGGATGATGATTTGTCAGAACTGTTGGACAGGGTTACCCAGGAGGTTGTGAAGGAGCAGGTAAATGCTGGTATTGATATCCCAACAGACGGAGAAATACGCCGGGAAAACTATATTCACAGCCATTGCCGCCATATTGAGGGAATTAATTTTGAACGTTTGACGAAAAAAGTCATGAGATCGGGCGCCTGGGAAGCCTTTGTACCGACAATAACCCATCCCGTCAGACCGGGAAAATCTTTTTTGGTTCGGGAATGGCAAGTGGCTCAGGCTGTTACCCATTGCCCCGTGAAAATAACATTGCCCGGTCCCATGACGATCATGGATTCTGTTGCAGACGAGTTCTATGGGAGTGAACGTAAATTGGCTCGTGCTTTGGCTGAAACATTGAATTTCGAGATCAGCAGACTTGCCAAGGCGGGTTGTCGATGGATACAAGTGGATGAGCCTGTGTTTGTAAGATATCTGGAATCCGCACTATCTTTTGGTATTGAAAATCTGGAACGTTGTTTCAATGGTATAAACCGGGAAGTCACCAGATGCACCCATATTTGTTGCGGCTATCCAGATAAGGTAAATAGCACGAATTATGTCAAAGCGCCACCTAGTGCTTATTCCCTTCTGGCACCTGCCTTAGATGGGGCCGCTATTGACGCCGTTTCTATTGAGGATGCCCATAGGCCCAATGATCTGTCCCTCCTTGAGTTATTTGAGAATACCATTGTGATCCTGGGTGTTATCGGAATTGCCCGGACACGGATTGAATCCATTGAAGAAATTGAATCTCGTTTACAAGATGCTATGGGTCATATCGAAAAAGATCGTCTGATCGCGGCCCCTGATTGTGGCCTTGGATTGTTAAGCCAGGAAACGGTTCTGGCCAAACTGAGCCATTTAAGACTGGCTGTGGAAAGGATTGGATGATTCTTTTCTGTGCTTAATAGAAAAAACAGACCGAAGGTACAAAACGGCTTGAAACAAGGGATCATATCACAAGGACAAGAGACATAGCTGACAAGCAGAAAATCATTGTAGCGCTTACAGAAAAAGGTAAAGCAATACTCAATACAGTTTCTCTGCTTCTCCAGGAACAGTTCGCCGAGCTGTTTTTCGAATTAGAGAGTTGGGTTAAGCCATTTCGGGGAAACTTCTTAGGTAGTCAGACTTGAGCAGGTGATTCCTTTGCTTCCTTGATAGGTATCTGTTACCCCGCCAATGATATGTTTCTTGCCAATCTTGATAATCTCGTAAAAAGTCTCCCTTGCCGTCATTCCCGCGCAGGCGGGAATCCAGAAGATATTGAAATAACTAGATTCCCGCCTGCGCGGGAATGACGGGATAACGAAGAATTCGATTTTTTACGACGCCATCAATCTTAACAATTTAAGAAAAATTGCAATTTACCTTCTTCCTGTGTACAGATTTTCTACGGAGAATTTGATGGGCGAAGGAAAAAGCGGGTGCTGGTGAAGATAATTGGTGGGTGAGGGTGATTCGGGTGGAGAAGAGTGTTGAAGAACAGGAATAAATGAGTATTCTACACGCGATAAGCAGGAATTGCTTAATTTTGAAATAAATGGACGGGAGTTGGCCTCTTACTCTCTAACCCGAATAAATCGGACTTTTAGAATGCTTGGATAAGTGCCATGGAAGTATATTCAACAATAATTTTTTAACGACCTTCCTGAGTCTCTTGTTTTTTATAACAGAAGTTCTGGAGTAAGGCTCTGGAGGAACAGGCAAAGAGCAACTCCGACAGATAAATGAAAACAATAAATATATAGAGCAAAAATGAACGACAACGCAGTATTTGAACAACTGGTGTCAGTGGTTCAGAACTATCATACTTCCCAGAGAAGTGGGAAATTTCTTGAATATAAATCACCAGATGAATTGGGTCGGATTTTAGAACTGGATAAGTTCGCCGATCCCGGTGACTGGCAGGAAATTTTTCACTGGGTTGAAAAGTATTTTGCTTATTCGATCAAATCCCATCACCCTTCTTTTGTAAACAGGATGTGGGTCGGGGCAAATCTTCCCTCGATAGTTGGAGAAATAGTTGCCGCTGTTTCCAACACTTCTGCCTGCACATATGAATCGGCACCGGTCTCAACCCTGATGGAGAAGTATATGATCAGTCAGATGCTTGACCTTGTCGGTTTCGTCAACGGGGAAGGGCAGATGACCACCGGTTCCAGTAATGCCAATATGATAGCCATGATGGCTGCCAGGAATATGTCCAATTCTGCTGTTAAAAGGGCGGGCCTTTTTGGCCAACAGGAGCTTTTCGCCTTTGCTGGAGCTAATGCCCACTACTCGATGGATAAGGCAGCTAATATTCTTGGCATAGGTATCGACCATCTCATTAAGGTTCCCCATAACGTGAGAGGGGAGATGAAGGTGACCGAGCTTGAGCTGGCGCTGAATCAGGCGAAGGCTAATGGCGGGGAACCATTTTTTGTCGCAGCCACGGCGGGTACCACGGTTCGGGGTAGTTATGACGCCATTGAACAGTTGCTGGAACTTCGTAAAAAATATCACTTCTGGCTCCATGTTGACGGTGCATGGGGCGGAGCAGCGGTAATGAGTGAAAAATTGCGGGAAAAATATCTGAAAGGGCTTGAGTATGCCGATTCCTTTACCTTGGATTTTCATAAAATGCTCGGGGCTTCCCTGATGTGCAATATCCTGCTGATAAATAATAGAAGTCACACACTTGGTACTGTGCTTTCCGCTGGAGACGGCAGCTATCTTTTCCGGAATGAACATGATAATGAGGTTGACGATTTTGGCGCAGTATCGCTGCAGTGCGGCAGGAGAGTGGACAGCCTGAAATGGTTTCTGGACTGGAAATTTTTTGGCCGGGAAGGATTTGGTAAACGTATTGAGAAATATTTAGAGCTCTGTGAATATGCGGAAGAGTGGGTTAACCAGAGTGAGGAACTGGAGATGGTTGTACCCCGTACATCCTTTAATGTCTGTTTCAGATTCAAAGTGGCTGAAGAGGAGAGTAACAGTTTCAACCTGGCACTTAGAAGTCGTCTTTATCAAGAGGGTACAAGTCTGGTGGGCATTACATATATTGAAGGCGACCTTTTTATGAGGCTCCTGATTACTAACTCCGCTTCAGATGAGAGTGATATTGACTCATTTTTTCAATCGCTTATAGATACTGGACGGATTATATCAAGGGAAAGGGATAACTAAAAAATGATCCGGATATCCCTGATTTTCTGGCTTATCGTTTACTGTGTTCGAAACCGTGTTGCCCCGCACCATTTTTTCCAGCTTAACAGCGACTATTTTAACAGTACTAAGAACATCTTTTCAAAACTTGATATGGATCGCAATATTCCTGAGAGATGGCGGCTCAGCCAGCTGGAAGATGATGGCAGGACTGTTCCGGCTCTACCGGCTTTTTTGAAACCGGAATGGGGACAGAACTCACATGGTATATTTTTTATAAGGAATACCAGCGATCTTCGCAAGGAGAGGAGAAAAAGAGTTGTAAAAATAAATCCTTACCTCCTGCAGGAGGTGGCGTGGGAGGAGATAGAATATGATATTTTTTATATTCGGTCTGCCGATGACAGCCGGAGTTTTGGCTTATTGTCCGTGACTGAAGTGAGGAACGGTGGTCACTCGGATCCGGTTATTAATGGAGTACACAATAAAGATTCAAGTTACCATGATATAACTGAAGATTTTACACCAACAGAACAGGAGCTGTTGTGGACGATGCTGAAGGATGTTGGCAGTTTTCAGATCGCCAGAGTTGGTCTTCGCGCCAACTCAAAGCATGATCTGTTGGCCGGAAACTTTCATATAATCGAGGTGAATATTTTCCTGCCACTCCCATTGATCTTGCTGGATGAAAGTGTATCCTTTCCTGTGAAATATCAATTTGTCAAAAAGAGCATGGCTTTAGCTGCTCTTTTAATAGCAAAACTCCCTCGGAAAGAGAACCATCGTGCTATATTTTTCAGACAGCTTATCGCCCACTATAAGGTGAAAGGATGTTAACTATTAACCGGTTGGTTTATAAATGGATTGACAGCCGGTTTCTTGGTGGCTGCAGCAGCTATAACAGTCTTGATATTCGTAAAAGCTGCCGTTCTAAATTGCAGGCTCGCACCGTATTTGCAACGCATAATATCCCCCATGCGGAAGGGGAAACTTTTTTTAGCCCATTTAAAGCCGTCAGGTTTGCCCGAACCCATGGTTTTCCCCTTGTGGTTAAACCAAATGTCAGCGGATTTTCTCGTGGCAGTCACTTTCCTCTCACCAATTATAAAGAGTTGCTGCTGGCCATGTTCTGGGCAAAAATGTGGTGGCCTGTGTCTGTAGTTGAAGAGTATCTGGAAGGGAAAAATTATCGAATTGTTGTAGTGAAAGAGGGGATCATGTCCGTTATTCGAAGATACCCTCCTTTCATCGACGGTGATGGTAAATCGTCAATCAACCTTTTGATAGATAGTGAGAATGAATTGCGTAAGAGTATGGATCTTTACCCTGTAATTCATCCGATTCCAAAAGATAGAAAAATAGTCAAATATCTAAAAAAGAAAGATCTGAGCCTTGATTCTATCCCCGTCAAAGATGAGAGGGTGCAGCTTTTTAGCCGGATTTCGCTTGCTCCCGGTGGGGTGGTTGAGACTATAGATAAAACCAGCTTGACTAATGATAACAGACAACTTTTTGAGGGAATTCTTGAGCATTTCGGCGCCAACATTCTTGGTATAGATGCTATTTTTGAAAAAGGTATTGACCAGAGCTACCAGCAGCAGAAAACTATCTTGCTTGAGGTTAATTCCCGTCCATATCTGAAAATGCATGATGTCCCCAGGTATGGGGGGAGGGAAGACCTGAAACCTTACTATGACAGGCTCAACAGTCTGGCGGTTAAGCAGCAGGATATCTTTTGAAATGAGGGATCTTTCCCGAACTTACTACCTGTTCCTCGGGTTTCACGGTTTTTTGCTGGGACTCTTCCCTTTTTTTCTTCCTGTCTATCTGTATAAAAATGGCAGCCCGTTGTCAGATATTGCGCTGTTTATAGCTCTGAGCGGACTTGGCTTTATTGTCACTTTATGGGGATGGGATCGGTTACGTTCGAATTTATTTCGCCGGATGATCATCGTCTCTCTGTTGCTTGAATTATCAGTGGTGTTGTCAGTTTATTTTGGTGTTGACCTGACCATAGTTGCACTTCTCAACGGAGGTTATAACTGTCTCTACTGGATGATCCAGCGCATCCTGTTTTTTTCAGCGGTTTCTCCTGGGAACAGTGGGCGAAAATTTGGTAATTTCCAGATTTTTGTCCTGGTGGTTCTGAAGTTGGGGATTTTTGTCGGCAGCATTTTGCTTGGACGGTTCGGCCTTATTGCAATCGGTATTCTCTCGTTGATTGTCACTTGTGTCGCTATCTTGATTTTTTCGTACAGGAGTGAGGATTGTCTGGAGATACCAGCTCTTTTGCAACAGCGGCCCTCAATTAGAATATTGGATCTGATCTCCTTTAAAGACAGATACTATTCCCGGCTGATATTTGCAATTGATGGAGTTTTCCTTTACCTGGAGAGCTATTTCTGGCTTATTTCTCTCTTTCTTCTTGTTGGGGAAAGTTTTGTAAAACTCGGTATGGTGGTGATCGGTCTGGCACTGTTTCTTGGAGTGCTCTTTTTTATCATAAAAAACAGGATAGATCGGCTGCAGGTGCAGAAGGTATACCAGGTGGCGGTTTTGTTATATGCGTTGTCGTGGGTAATGCGTGGTTCAATCTCAGGTGATATGAGCTACTCCCTGCAGATGTGTATGATAGTGTTGATTGGCTTTAGCACTTCTCTTTTTCGGCTGGCTTTTAATAAACGGTTCTTTGATCTGGCCCGATTGTCAACCGGGTATGAGTACATATTTCTTAAAAGCTATTATTCACAGTTTTTTTTAGCATTCGTATTTTTATTTTTTGCTGCTATTTTAAAAGAGTTCTCAAAGAGTGTTGAGCTGTTACCATTTATCTATTGGCTTGCAGCTGGTTTGACATTTTTTTACTTGAAATATAGAATGGATTCGTGAAAAGTCATTTCAAACTTTACGCCCGCCTGTGCGGGAAAGACAGGAATATAACAGTTAAACTTTTTCGATACCGTAGGAGATAAGTCATTTTATGGGTAATTCTTTTCAGGATCAGTTTCTTAAGTTGGGCCTGGTAGACAAAAAGCAGGTAAGCAAGGTCAAGAAACAAAAGCATCAGAAGAAAAAGCAGAAGAGCGCAAAAACACAGGTGGTTGTGGATGAAAATGCTCTTCTGGCTCAGGAAGCTTTGGCAAAGAAAAAAGTGCGTGCTCAGGAACTTAACCGGCAACGGGAAGAGAAACTGAAAAAAAGGGAAGTGACTGCATCTGTCAAACAGATGGTTGAAAAAAATAAGCTGGAAAAAGATGACAAAGGTGTTGCCTTTCGGTTCAATGATCTGGCTAAAATACAACGAATATTTGTAAAGAAAGAGATGGCAGATCAGCTCAGTTCAGGACAATTGGGAATTGTCGGCTTTGGAAATTCCTATGAGGTTGTACCCCGGACTATTGCTGAAAAAATCAGGGAATTAAGTGACAAAACATTCATTCTCATTAACAAGTCACTTAGCCCAATAGAACGGGATCCTGATGATCCCTATAGTGACTATGAGGTTCCCGACGATCTTATGTGGTAGCGCAATGTGTCGACAATGTTATCCGGGATATTTACTATTTTTTCTGTGTTCTGGATGTAACTGATGGAGCCAGTTTGAGTTGAAGGAGATCCTGTTTTGCCTGAATGTTCACTATTTTTGTTTTAATTGTAACTGTTTTTCCACCAGCATTTGCAATCAGCGGGTCAAGTTCCTGCATGGATACTGGAAATTCTCTGCCGTTTAGCAGCGCGATAAGGGCTTGACCTATCTCTCCATTATTATCGTCTCCTGTTGCAGTTACATCATTTACCACAGGTTTTACGTAAAGAGTTTGTTTTGCGACATCAAATCCCACAGCAGCACTCGCTTTGAAATCAATCTCTACTGACCCTACTTTTAACTTGATCTCATGACCTGCAATTTCTGTAAGGAATGCGAGGTTGTTTCCGGCGAGGTGGAGTTGGCAGGCAAGGTGCTGGTCTGTGATTGCCAGCTGACTGATGTTCACTATTGTTATATCGCCCTGAATGCTCTTCGAGTGGGCATCAATCTTGAATGGGAGCATGGCGGTGATTGCCTGGGCAATAACTTTTTCCGGCAGATTAAGGGTAATATTGTCATCTGCTATGACCGGCCTTAGAAAAACAGAGAGTAAGGCAAATGTGAGGAAAAGAGTGAAAAATTTTCTGCTCATAAATCTATGTCCTTAATTGATGCGTTGTAATAACGTTTAATCAGCCGTCATTCCAGCGCAGGCGGGAATCCAGTACAGTACTACGGGTAAAGACGACTGGATTCCCGCCTGCGCTGGAATGACACGAATGTGACATTACATAGTTGACACAACACTAGTTTGAAATCGGACTAGTAATAACGACTGCGGCAATAAAGTGCAAGCCATAAAACGTTCATGAGAAATCCGGGTAAAACCGAGGGAACTGCAATGAAACCAACACTTACTGTGAGTAGCGACTGTCTTTTGTCGGGGATCAGTTTCGAATTTGAAAAAGCACTTAAAGCACGATTGACCATCGAAAACCCACAGTATGCGGCAGCAAAAAAGTATGGTCGATGGATTGGCAAAAAGCTCAAGCCCTGGTTGAAATATTATGAACCGGCGGTGCAGGGATTACGGTTTCCAAGAGGTTTTGCCAACCAGGCAGTTATCATGTGCCGTGAATATGCGGGAAGAGATCCGGAAATTATTGACAACCGGAGGGCGTTGCCTGAAGTTGAGCAGTTTTTTACCGGAAAATTACGTCCTTATCAGCAACTTGCAGTAGATGAGGCGAGGAATAAATCTTTCGGAGTCATTGAGTCGGGAACCGGAAGCGGTAAAACAGTTATGGGGCTTGCTCTCATTGCAGCAAGAAAACAACCCGCACTTGTGGTTGTGCATACCAAAGAACTGCTGTACCAGTGGAAGGAGCGGGCAGAGCAGTTTCTTGCATGTGAGGTGGGATTGATTGGAGACGGAAATTTCTCCGTACAACCCCTTACCATCGGTATCGTTAACAGTGCCAGAAAACGGGTGGACGATCTGGTGCCCAATTTTGGCCATCTTGTGGTTGATGAGTGCCACAGGGTTCCGGCGACACTTTTCACAGATGTTGTTTCAAAATTTGACTGTCGATATCTTTTGGGGCTTTCTGCTACCGCATTTCGCAATGATAACGAATTGACGAAGCTTATTTATTTTTTTATGGGAGACAGGATTCACCGGGTTGATTCCGATGAACTGAAAGCAATCGGGGCAATACTAAAACCGGAAATCATTCGTAATTCCACTGCATTTACCTATCGATATCGTGGCGACTACCAGCCACTTATAAAGGCACTTACAGCCCACGAAGGACGGAATATGCAGATCCTTGAGGATATTTGCAGGGTTGCGGCGGAGCCTGAGGGCGGTACCTGCCTGGTGGTGTCAGACAGGGTCAGCCATTGCAGCTTTTTTGTTGAAAAGTTGAAAGGCAGGGGGATTGTGGCGGAACTCCTTACAGGACAAATACAACCGGAGAACAGGAGTGCAATAGTCGATGCAGTGCAAAAAGGAGAAGTTCAGGTACTTGTAGCGACGTTGCAGCTTATCGGTGAAGGTTTTGACTGTTCCGGTCTCTCAACTCTATTTCTTACCACTCCTATTTCCTTTGAGGGCAGGCTTTTGCAGGTGATTGGCCGGGTAATGCGTCCGGCAGAAAATAAACGGGCACGTGTTTTTGACTATATCGATGAAAATATTCCTGCTCTTCTGCGCTCAGCCAACAGTCGTGGTCTGATCTTGTCAGGACTGTAAAGTTGGTTATCGTAGTCCTGGTTCGTTGAAGTGTTGCGAGTTTTCTTGTGCGATATATAATTGTGTGTTATGCTGTGAAGTTTGCATGCTGATTTTTGCAGTTATCCCGCCTTTTTTACCGAATCGGCCGTAGAATAATACTAGATATGTCCCAAACAACGTTGGGTTTTTAAAGGATAAATGATGGAACAGAGTAAAATTCGTAACGTGGCAATTATTGCCCATGTTGATCATGGTAAAACTACACTGGTCGACCAGCTTTTTAAACATTCAGGTATGTTTCGTGATAACCAGGAGGTCTCCGAGCGGCTGATGGACTCCATGGATTTAGAGCGTGAACGCGGTATAACCATAACTGCGAAAAACGGTTCCTACCAGTATCAGGATTATTTGATCAATATCATTGATACTCCGGGCCATGCCGACTTCGGTGGACAGGTCGAGCGGGTGCTGCGTATGGCGGATGGGGCAGTGTTACTGGTGGATGCCCAGGAAGGACCGATGCCGCAAACGTATTTCGTTCTCAAAAAGGCCCTCGAGAATAACCTTCCGGTCATAGTTGTCATCAATAAAATTGACAAGCCGGCCGCCCGATGTGAGTGGGTTGTAGACCAGGTTTTTGATCTTTTTGTGAAACTCAACGCTCCTGATGATATCCTTGATTTTCCAGTGGTCTATACCTCTGCCAAAGAGGGGTTTTCTCTTTTAGACCCTGGTGATAAGGTTGAAGATGGCGGCAGTATGCACCACGTCTCACAGATGATTGTAGACCATACACCGGCCCCCAGCGGCTCCCCTGATGAACCGTTGCAGATGCAGGTTGGTACCATTGACTATTCACCCTATTTAGGGAGACTTGGAATTGGCAAGGTAGTTAACGGCACCATGAAGATTAACCAGCCAATTGTGGTTGCCAGGCGTGACGGCTCAATAAAACCTGTGCGGATAACAAAAATTTTTCGTTTTGAATCTGATGGCAAGTTAGCTGTTGAGTCCGCCGGAGTGGGACAGATAGTTGCCATTGCCGGTATGGAAGATGTGATGGTGGGAGTGACTTTCACCGATCAGGAAAATCCAAGACCTTTGCCTCTGATTAATATTGATCCACCAACTATCTCTATGAATTTTATTCCTAATGATTCACCCTTTGCGGGCAAGGAGGGGAAGTATGTTACCTCCCGCCATATTGGTGACAGATTGCAACGGGAAATTCTCGCAGATGTGGCTCTGCAGTATGACCCGTTAAAAGATGCGGTTGGCTTTAAGGTTTCAGGACGTGGAGAGCTTCATCTTTCGATTTTAATCGAAAAGATGCGAAGAGAGGGATATGAACTCCAGGTGACCAGACCCCAGGTCATCCTCAAAGAGGAAAACGGCCAGACTCTTGAACCCTATGAAAAGCTGACAGTGGATGTTGATGAGCAGTTCCAGGGACCTGTCATAGAAAAACTTGGCAAGTTGAAGGGACAACTTGAGGAGATGGGAACCGAAACCGGCATGGTTCGGATGGTTTTCAATATTCCAACCCGTGGCCTTCTCGGGTACCGCTCCGAGTTTATGACGGATACTCGTGGTATGGGAATGATGTCATACGTATTTTCGGAGTATGGGCCATATGCGGGGGAGATTATCAACCGGGTAAATGGAGTACTTGTCGTCAAGGAGCCTTGCACTGCAGTTGCTTATGCATTATTTAATCTTCAGGATCGCGGTAAAATGTTTGTTAAGCCGGGGGCGCCGCTTTACCAGGGGCAGATTGTCGGTGAGCATTCACGGCCTGCAGATCTGGTCGTTAATCCGGCGAAAGGAAAAAAGTTGACTAATATGCGGGCTTCCGGATCTGACGAGGCTGTCATTTTGACTCCTCCGGTTGCCATGACTCTTGAAGATTGTATCGCCTACATAAATGATGATGAACTGGTTGAAGTAACGCCGCAGTCTATTCGTCTGCGGAAAAAACCAGGGCTTCGGATTCGGGGATAATGAAAAAATGAAAGATCTGGTTATAATAATAGCGTCAGGGCTTGTCGGCCTTGCAACTTTTGGTTTTATCGCCAAAAAATATGGTCGTGACTGTATCCCCTGACTCACACTTTATGGCTCCATAGGTATGGGTCTTTTGAGTTTCTGGTTAATTAATATTGTTTTTTAGATATTACTTACTCCCGAATTACTTGTTTTTTATAACAGAATATAAATATTCTTTTTTGATATCAGAATGTTAAAAGCACCTTCAAGGTACTTATCCCGTTCATCGGGGTTAGTGCCTTACTCCAGAACTTCTCCAATAAAAACAAGAGATAAGCACCCTTGAAAACCAGGGCATAAACTCCGACTTCGAATCGAGGAAGGTCGTTTAAAATTCCGATTTATTCGGGTTAGCCTCAAAATAGTCAGAGAGAATCTGTGCATGATCAAAGGCCAGCTCCGGCAGATTCTGTTGAGTAAAGAGCTTTGCCTGGCTGGCATCATCCCCGGCAACCGGTTGTCCTTCAGCCTTACCTGTAAATACCGTCGAGGCTGTATGGTGTCTCTTGTCCCGGGATGGGTCGGAATAGGTTCGAAATTGAAGCAGGTGGGTGACCTTCAGGCCAGTTTCCTCTTCAGCTTCTCTCAGTGCCGCAGTTTCAAAGGATTCGCCATAATCGACAAAGCCGCCGGGTAGTGCCCAGCCGGAGGGTGGATTCTTTCGCTCAATCAGGACAATCTCATCCCCGATTTCAATGATGATATCAACTGTAGGTACCGGATTTTTGTAAACCTGGATTTTACCTTTGCAATGTGGACATTCCATGGGTTTTCAGGGTGAAGTGGCGATCAGTTGCCGAAGATCATTCCAATTATCAACGCTTTGCAGGTTGTGACGATTCCGGTTCCAGGGCTGGCTGAAAACAAAAGGGATAATATCTTCTCCGGCCAGCTGCATGCATGTCTCAGCCCGGTCATCGACAAAATATTTCAAACCGTGCTCATGGATATACCGCACCTTGTCGCTATGATCTCCGGTGGCAACCACCTTGATCGCATCTCTCGTTTCGGCAGGGAAAAAGACATCAATCCAGTCGAGTACAGGACGACGAAGCGGACGTGCTGTAATAACAGTAATGGTCGATTCTACGGCCATCGAGGTGAGTGTTTCTACCGCCCCCTCCATTGGTTTGAGTCCTGTACCCAGGGAGTCCACGAGGATTTCAGTAAAAATCTTGTCCACCAGATCCTGGGGGATGGGTATACAGTCCTCCAGTTCGAAGTTGGTGATATCCTCATGGGAGAAGGAGCAGTAATTATATTTTGTACAGGCTATATGGAGGAAGGTCGTTGCAGTATCCGCAATGACGCCGTCCAGGTCAAAACCTATCTTGTCTACGGGTATTTTCACTTTATAACCATAGCTTCTTCTATTATTACGGCATATTTATATCCTGCGCCGAAATCTTTTTCTGCTGCCACAATCCCTTCAATGGTGATTTCAGCGTTTACTTCCGGGTGTTCGGAACTGGTTGCTACTATATCATGGCTGTTCTGCATCGGGTTGCCAGTACCATCCTGCAGGTGAATCCAGTTTCTGCCCATGATATTGGCACTGACTTTCGTTACAACTCCCCGTAAAGTGACTTTCTGGCCGTTAAGTTCTTTGGCCTTAGAAAAAATCTCGTCAACACTGTAACCGTTTACAGCCTCTGCCTTGGCAACAGTGATTTCCTGGTACGGGGCTATTGCACCGGAGCTTCCCCCGGATGCCTCCATGGCCGGAGCAGAAACATCAGCTTTTTTCTGTTCTGTCTTGACAGCTGATGCAAAAGAATCATCTGTTGCTGCACCATGGGGTGGTACGTCTTTTTCTCCCATAAGGCCTGGAGAGAAGATAATAGATTCAAATGTGCGGTTAAGGGTCTTACTGTCAAAGTTCTTCATGACCATTCCGGAAATATAGGTAACCTCTGCCCCTTTTTCTATTTTGGTTTCCGGGATTGCCACCCAGGTTTTTTCTGCACCGGAGTCTATCAACATATAGGTGTATCCGGAAGAATTCATGGTTTCAATGACGGTTCCGGTTGTACCTTGTGTGTTTTTTGCAAATGCCTCGGCATCAGCTGAACCAAAAGTGGTGTAAACAGAAAATAGAAGAAAAAATGAAATTACCAGGGTATGTAGCTGACTTTGCTGCATTGTATAAACTCCATGTTATAGGAAAGGGAAACAACAGATATTAGCGCTTCACCACGTTAGTCATCTTCGATTAGAAAAGCAATATGCTCAAGCAGGTTGCGGGCCCATATTTCATAAGCGGCATCAGTGATATGGACTCCATCGTTTTGAAACATTGCAGCCTCACTGTTGAGAAATTTGATATGGGTGTCGAGATAACAGCATCCGGTCTGCATTGTTATTGCTTCAATGTGAGTATTGAAGCTGGTGATAGCGTTATGGGGAAGGTGGGGAAGGTGCATGGGAAAAAGGTTGTTCACCAGTATTTCAGCTATGGGGTAATCTTTTCGCAGTTGAATGACGATTTTTTTCAAAGTCTGGATAAACTGGTAGTTATCGGAGAGCAGGTCATTTGTGCCAACCATCACCATGACAACATCAATTACCTCTGTCCGTTCTTTAATATGTGGAAGCATGTTCAGAACATCGTTGGCCGTCGCTCCGGGAACCCCGAAATTTTGAACCTTGTGTGGTCTCATGCGTGGCTGCCAGTCGTTATCTGCGACGAGTGAATCTCCAATAAGTAAAATCTGTGTCATTGTATCAGGGGCTTATTTTTGTTCTTAAATGAGATTGCTTAACCGTGTTGAAATAACAGTATCATAAGTGCGTAATGGTGCCAAAGCTTTTCTCTCTTCCAGGCTACTTTGAAAAAGAGCTGCCATCCCTGTCAGATGAGACAATGATCGTCCTTTTTAACTTTGGAAATGCCTGGTATCAAGGTTTGGGTCGATATTACACCCGGCCATTTCCTGATGGTGGTAAGAATAAATTCGGAAAGGAGTTCTCCATCGGAGGAGAGCAGATCCCTGACCAGTTTCACTTTGACAATCAGATCGATTGAACCATGGACAGAGTGTACCTCTTTCACTTCGTCAAGGGCTATGAGCTTGTCAAAGATGCGCTGCTCATGCCTGCCGTCGACATTGAGGAGAATGAAGACTGTCATCTCCCGCCGCATTTCCGGGTATTCCTGTTTTGAATGTTTGGCCATTTTTTCTCTAAATTCTTCCATGTTTCTGGGAATGAGTTTATCTACCCCTATACCGTACTTTCTCCTTTTCCCCATTTCCCACTGGTGTATGGAAATATAGAGATAAAGATCATCTACTGTTCTGTCTGGAAAAGATCGGACAAGATTACTCTCCCTGATGACAGTTGCCAGGGGCTGGTAGATTGTGTCATACCAGTCACCGGCGGCTTTTTGATAGCTCACTCCTGTGGTACTCTCTTTTATCAGGAATTTTCTATGGTCATTAATCTGTTTCACCAGAAAATGAAACTGGCCAAGCTCAGTCAGGTGGATGCGATGGGGAAGTTTCGCCTTATCCCTGAACTCGGTTTTCTCTCTGTAAAGCCTGTTTTCAAGAGTATTTTTTGATGGCAGCAGTTCAAGAATGTGGGAGCGAATTTCACTATAGCCAAGTTTTTTTGCAGCCTGGAAACGATGATGGCCATCGAGGATAAAATAGTCGTCTTTAATCTGGTAAAGTGAAACAGGCGGCATGTTTTTGCCGGCTTTCATGGCAGTCAGGATGGAGGCGAGTCTTTCATCCATCCGGACGGAATCGGTCTTGAACTGTTTATCAAAATCATGATATCTGCCCACGCTGCCAACAATTTTGTCAAGGGGAACCATGGAGGTTCCCCGCTTTATAGATTCATATGCCTCCTCTTTCTCACGGCGGACGTTGAAGCTGTGGAGATTAGCCTCTTCATTTTGTTCTTTACCATTGTGCAATACATTTTTAACTGCCTGTAATGGGTTAAATTTCGAGAACATAGAAGCCATAACAGTTAATTACCAGAGTAGTATTGACAGTTGAAATTCGTTCAGAGTCATTGTTAAATGATGCGTGGATGTGGCCATGGAGGAAATAGGGTGGATTATATTTATCGATGAATCTTTTGAACCCCTTGAACCCTTTATGACATGGGTCTTCTGCGTCATTGATATGACGAGGTGGTGCATGGGTTATGACCAGATCAGGTGTTCCGCTTCGCCACAGGGAAAAGCGCATCCCGCCAATGAAACGCTTCATCTGCTTTTCAGTATATTGATTTATCCCGCCATTATACCATCTGCTGCCTGAAAATCCGACAATCTTCCGCCCAGTAAAAGTTACAAGCTGCCGGTCAATATTACGGCACCCGGCAGGAGGGGAGGTTTTGTAGCGTAGATCATGGTTGCCAAGTATAAACATCAGCGGCACATCGTATCTGAATGTTAAATTACTGAGATATTCGGGAGGGAGGTCCCCGCAGGATAAGATGAGGTCGATATTCTGAAGAAAAGGACCTCCTCTTACAGGTTCCAGTAATTCATCGATGACTGTATCTGCAACTATAAGAATGTTCAACATATTCTGAGATTATCAGGGCTGTTCCTTTCGCAATGAGATTAATTCCCAGGGCAGCCTTTGCAGGAAGTGGATAGACTCTTTTTATATCCGCTGATCCTTTATACTCGACAAAATAATAATGATTATTACAATTAAGGCTGAAGGAACCTCAATCCCGGATCTGAAGAAAAATAAATTTTACTCCAGTGATGAAGATAAGGGAATAATTATTTGGCTGGTGAACTATTTGCAATGAGGCACCTTCCCAAGGTAGCTTCAAAAGGAGATAAAAATGGGGATATTCCATAAGGTAAAGGTAGGAGAAAAAGAGATTAGTCCCATAGACTGGGAGATGAGCCCCGATTTAACCTTTGGTACTTTTGAGTCGTGGGGCGGCAGGGAGAGGGTAAGAGATAATGATGAACGTGTGTATTACTTTTTTGTTGATAACTGGGGTGAGGAGCCGAAGCTCTGCCTTATGGAGCGGGGAGTAAAGCATGCGAAAATTATGGCTGAAATCACAGCACCCCAGGAAATTATAAAAAAATGTGTCGAAGAACGGGGGCATTCAGCTATTTTTGAGAAGAGCTACGCTATTAATGACCAGTTGAAGGAGTGGTTGATTGAAAACGTGCTTGACAATGGTGACTCCAGCCTCGTTGTTCCTCGGGTTGATCTGGAATACGAAGAAGATATGGGGCGGGATCTTCCCTTAGCAGGTAAAGGTCCATATTCAGATGAAATTATTCATTTGCCGGCGGAGTCTGGAATCATTAATGATGATGAAATCGCAGGAATCCTCAAAAAATGGGATTTCTTTGATGCTGAAGTCAATCCGGATGGGCGGTTTGAAAATGAATTTGTTGGTGGCGGGGACCCCTTAACTCTCATTGATCAGAAAACAGCACTTATGTGGCAGCGGGGTGGGCTTGATATTGCCTCCAATCGGACAATGCAGCGGGAGATAGGCGAGTTGAACAAGCAGGGTTTTGCCGGCTTCAGAGATTGGCGCCTGCCTACCATGGAGGAAGCCATGTCACTTATGGAGCAGGAAAAAAATCAAAAAGATGTTTATTTACACCCTGCCTTCTCAAAAGAGCAGCCGTTCATTTTTGTGGCAGCTAAGCGCAAACCCGGGGGATACTGGTTTGTCGATTATAAACAGGGCAGGGCTTTTTGGTCGTCAGGCACTATTCCCGGAGGTTTTGGCCGGGTAGTCAGATCTCTTGGTTAAAAAATAGCTTTCACTTTATTCAAAAGTGACCTGGAACCTTTTCCAGTCGGAGAAGGTTTTTTTTCACATCGAGACCCCCGCCAAAACCGGTTAAAGAACCATCATTGCCAATTATGCGGTGGCAGGGAATAATAATCGGGATCGGGTTCTTATTGTTAGCTCCCCCAACGGCTCTGCATGCTTTGGGGTTGCCGATCTGTTTTGCGATTTCTCCATAACTTGCAGTTTTGCCGTAAGGGATATTCAGCAGTTCCTGCCAGACCCTGACTTGGAAGTCAGTTCCTGCAAGATGCATCTTTACCTTAAAGTCCTGCAGACGACCGGCAAAATATTCTTTAAGCTGATGCAGAACATCTGCAAAACATTCTTCGTCCAGGTTCCAGTCTTCTTCAATTACTGTATACTCAGCAGATTTCGGGAAATGAAGCTTTTCAAGCAAGCCATTTTCCCCAACTAAAAGCAGTCTTCCTATGGGGGTATGGCAGTAGCAATACTGTTTCATGGTAAGAGGTCTCCGGTTACAAAAGAGGTTACTTTACTTGAGGTGTCGTCCACAGGAGAGATTACTGATATACTCTGTTTCTGTATTTTATCCAACCGTCCGGGTGGCGTTTCCCCGGATCGTGATGGGTCCAGTGAACAGTACCTCCTTTCGAGGTCCACTCATATTCGCCGAAAAAGGAAATTCTTTCGCCCTCTTTCAGGGAATTGATTCGTGGGGCAAGGTCTATGTTATGGGCAATGAGGATTGTCAAATCAGTAGTAATTTTGACTAGAAATTTCTGGTGCTTTGCACCTTTAAGGTCATCAGGGAGCAGTTTGACTACAATCCCGCTGCTCTCAACCTGAACATTGCTTTTTCTGTCGGCATACGCCTGGATAATTTGTTGTGAGGGAAAATCAGGTAGATAGCTGTTTTTTTCCTGGTAGAAGAATTTCCCAAGAATAAGCAGCAGCAGAAGCAGGAAAAAAAAGATTGTTTTTTTGGTGATCTTCATAGGGCTCACGGCGAGAGAAGAGTACTCTAAGTCTACGCTTATCGGAAGTCTACACTTATCGGAAGGCTGTGTTATCAACGACGTCATCAGTATAGATATGTATGATATCAGTGTAAAGAAATTATATCGCAATTCTCTCCTTGTCTGTTTCTCAATATATCAATACGGGAGCATAATGACAGTTTCAGTTCAAATTATTGAAATCATAGGCTGAACATGGTTTTATTAAGTAATCCATCCTGACTATTGCGGCTGTGTCCATGGGAATCGCGGGAAACTAATTACGACGCCATCAATTATACTCAATTCTGGTACGAGTGAATCTATGTCTTTTATACCGGTAATAGGAAAATCGATAAAGAAACAGCTGGAAGAGCGGGAAGAGGTCATTCTCTCGCCATTTGCAGCGCTCAATAAGAATTCTTCCGGCCGTCAGATTGTTGAAGAAGAGGATATGTGTGATATGAGGCTGCCCTTTCAGAGAGACAGGGATCGTATAACGCACTCTAAGACTTTCAGGCGACTCAAACATAAAACCCAGGTTTTTCTTGCTCCCACAGGGGATCATTATCGGACACGGTTGACACATGTTCTGGAGGTATCTCAGATAGCCCGGACCATTGCTGCAGCTCTTTGCCTCAATGAGCCCCTTACCGAGGCTGTGGCTCTGGGGCACGATCTCGGGCACACCCCTTTCGGTCATGCGGGTGAAGCAACGCTGAACGAGTTGCATCCTGGAGGATTTCGTCATTATGTGCACAGCCTTCGAGTCGTAGATTTTCTGGAAAACAACGGTAAGGGATTGAACCTTACCTTTGAGGTACGAAACGGTATTGTCAGGCACTCGAAGGGACAGGGTGATATTTTGCCGAAAAATAAATCTGAGCTTGCAGTAACCCTGGAGGGTCAGATCGTTCGTCTGGCAGATATTATAGCCTATGTAAATCACGATCAGGATGATGCCCTGCGGGCAGGTATCTTACAGGAAGGGGATCTTCCCTGGAAGATAGAAAAAGTTGTGGGTGAGCGTCATTCCAAGAGAATCGAAGCAATGGTTCGTGACTTAATAGTAGAGACGCTGACAGCGGATGATGGCGAACTGCATATCAGTGAAGGTATGCTTGAGGCAATTACCAACCTTCGCAAATTTCTCTATGATAATGTCTATACTTACCATAAGGTCCATGCCGAGTTTGAAAAAGCAGAGCGGATAATCCGGGATCTCTATAGCTATTTTATGCAGAACGGACTGGTTCGACTGAGAGGTGAAAAGCTGGAGAAGAGGAATATGGAAGAGGAATGGACAGATGAGACGGTCGCCCACCGCAGGGTGTGTGACTATATAGCCGGCATGACGGATCGATATGCCCTGTCGATTTATAAACGGATTTTTCTGCCGGAGCCCTGGAGTTTCAAAGATTGATAGAGGGTATTCTATGGAGAGTCCGGTCTGTCCCTGAACCACTCAACCTGTTTTTTCAGAGGAATGTGTGGAAAACTGTTGAATTAAAGCTATGTCGTAGTTAATTTTGGACCGATACGCCCGGCTTTCGTGGAGCATACTCTTTTCATATAAGCCAAAGATGATGAACTCGTAAAAAGGTCGATTGCCGCTATAGATGGCTAAGTTAAAAAGTCTGGTATACAAGGCGCAGTGTTTTTATCAGTGCCGAGGCCATACATATGGTATGCCTCGGTGCTGATAAAAACCTGCAACGCCGTAGATCGGACTTTTTACGACG
>JGI24023J19991_10001155_pt1 | contig 20609 bp, 15 predicted proteins | sample Cruoilmetagenom1_FD_19991 | JGI IMG/M metagenome (IMG submission 19991) | reverse complement strand
CGCGCAAAAATAACTTCACATTTTCGCATCTCAGCTTCAGCCCATCTTTGGCTGATACCTCACTCTCAAAATCCTCGAAATAGCTCGCTATTCCTGTGGTTTTGCTCTCTCGGATCAGCCAAATCTGGACCAAATCTGAGCACCAATTCTGCGAAGTTATTTTTTCGCGAACCCTAAACGTTTATCGGTCCCGATCGTTGGCCCGACGGCGCATCAGCGGATGGTCTGTCTATCATCCCCTCCACCAAAAGGCAATTGGCATTCCCATTTGCTATTGTTCAAATCCGCCGATGCCCATCAGATTGATCATGAAGGAGAACTTTTTATCATCGCCTTCCACGGTATAGAAGAAATCAGCAGACCAGCATTGGGTTTTGTAGAAAAAACCGGCCCCTTTGCTGATGTCCCTTTGGTCGAGCAGGTTGCGCTCATACTCGCCCTTGGCGATGAGGCGGTCGGTCAGCCTGACGGACAGGATGCCGCGGATGGTTTCATTCGTGTCTTTGTTGTAGCTGTGCGTCACCCACAGCCGGTCCCCTCGACGGTCGGCGATGGTGGCGCCCAAATTGTGTGATGAAAAATGGGTTTCGTATGTGTCAAAACTGGCGTCGGAATCAATGTATACATAGCGACCGAGATTGAATTCCAATTCGCCATAGATGTCGGAAAAGGGTTCGGACGCATTATCCCCGGCCGCTGCGATGTCATAGCGTTGCTCCACATAAAAGCGGCAAAAGCGATTGTAGTCTGACATTACCGGCATCGGCGGATCTGCCTGCATCCAGTCCGGTCGTTCGTTTCCTTTTGCAGAAACGGTATCGTCACCGGCGGTGGTTGTTTTTGTGGTGGTCGTGAGCCGGTCCGCCTCGGCCATTCTTGCCGTAAAGGTGTTGGTTAGGGAGTAGGTGATCTCGTTGGTCTCGTTGATGCGGTCTATGTTCGTGTCAAAATCGGGCAGGTCGGATTGATCCTGGTTCGGAACGTATTCATAAACCACCCTGGGTTTGAGGCTGTGGCGGATCCGATCCACGGCTGCCGCCGGGGAATCCATTACCTTGGAAAACTCCGTGGAGAGGTCCAGTTTGGCGTCGTAAATATGACGATAGCTGGAACGGTCTAAGGTTTTGTCTTCCCGGCGGTCCATGACCCAGGCGGTCTGTCGCCAGCCGGCCGACGGTTCCAGCGACAGGTAATTTTTCCATTTGAGCGGCAGATAGACCCGGGGATAGACGTCGGCGCGATGTCCCCGCTCGCCGTCCGGCTCGAAAAGATAGGTATACTCGGAGTCCAGATCCCAGTAAACCAAGCTTCCGAAAGCGTTTTGCTTGGCGCCGTCAAATTCGATTGCCGGGAGTTGCTGCAGGGTGTCGTCGGTCTCTTCCCATCGACGGTTGGTCACATTGTCGTTCCATAAGAGACCGCCGTTGAGGGAATAGCGCGCCCACGTGCGGTTGACGTTCAGCCGGTTGGTGCGTGTGGATTCATCATCGGTGTCCAGATCGCGGCCGAATGCCTCCAGGAAATAATCCCGGGTTTCGTTGAATCCGCTCCGCCCATCTTTAAATTCAATGAGGTAGTCCTGATCGCTGACGATGTCCAGATCCAGTCGTGCCTTGGCGCCCCAGGGCAGTTCCTGGTTGGCTTTTGCCCTCAGCCAGTAGCGATCCGTGTTGGGTCGATCATAGGCATCACCGGGGTAGCCCCAATCTGCCGTGGCTTCCGGGGTACCATCATCGATTTTGCGGTCGCGCAGGCCGTCAGCCATGATGGCCCCATAGGACTCGGTGGTCCGGGCATAGCGGTATTCCAGACCGATTTTGGTGCCCCTTTTCTGCATATAATGGGTATATAAGGTGGCATCGCTGCTGTCGTTGATGGCCCAGAAGAGCGGCTGGTCCCAGGAAAATCCCTTGCGGTCCGAGTAGCCGGCCTCCGGGATGAGCAGGCCTGTCTGGCGTTTGATTTTTGCCGGGAACAGGAGGTAGGGTGTATACAACAGCGGCATATCCCGGGCCCTGAGCACGGCGTGCGTGGCACTGCCGTAACCCTCGATGGTCACCTTGACCGTCCGGCCGGTGATGACCCAGTCCGGTCGGTCACCGTCGCAGCTGGTGATGGATCCCTTTTCTGCCCGATAGGTATCCTTGCCGGTTTTTTCGATGCGTGCGCCACGGATGTAAAAATGGTTCTCCTTCAGGAAAACGCTGCCGCCGAATACCACACCGGTTTCCTGATCCAGATTCAGCTCCAGTCGATCCCCGGTCAAGACGTCGTCACCCACGGTCATGACAACATGCCCGGCGGCCGAGGCGGTCATGGCTTTGTGGTTGAAGGAAACCGTATCGGCAGCCAGGCGGGCGGCCTGCTTTTCGATGATAACGTTTCCCCTGGCATGATAGGTCGTGGATGCGGCATCATAGTCCACCGAATCCGCACTGATCTGCCAGGGCACCTTCGGGCTGCCGGTGAGCCGGTCCGTGACGGACTGGGCGCGGGCATTCGGGCCCCGGATCGTCCAGAAACAGAGCGACCAGAAAAGGACGGCCAGAATCACGACAAAATGGCGTACGGCAGGAGGCGATGAACCGAACATGAACGACCGCATCAATTAACTAAAGGCATAGACGTTCCGGGAAAGAGGTGGTTTTTAGTATGGATACCGCCGAGGCGGATGCGGGATAACCGCTTGCACTTAAATAAAAAATTAAATATAAAGCTATCTTGCGTAAAATTGCAACAACAGTTTTGCCGTCGTTCATCAACGGGCGCAAGGCGTATTTGTCCGGCGACATATCAGATTAAAATGAGCGTTCATGCGAGTACTGCCGACCGATGATGATGGCATCCATGACTCCCATCAAATGCGATATGACCGACTATGGCACCCCGGGGGCGATGGCCCGGTGGGACATTCCGCTAACCCATGAACGATCGGTCGTTGAATGTGCAACGGCCGGGAGACGGTGATTCTGATGAGCAAACGTTTTGTCTCTGAACTGGTCGCTGGCGACGCCATTGACGAGGTATTTCTGCTGGCCCAGCGAAACATGGTCCACAAGAAAGACGGCAGCCCTTTTTTAAACGTGACCCTGTCGGACCGCACCGGACAGGTGAAAGGGGTGGTGTGGGATCAGGTGGCGCGCATCGTTGCGGCGGTGGCTGAGGGAGATTTCGTACACGTCAGGGCGCAGGTGGGTGAATATCGGGGCAGCCTTCAAATGGTGGTCAAGGATATGGCCCGGGTGCCCGAGGAGAAGGTGGATGCCGGGGACTTTCTGGCGGCCACCATCCGTGACGTGGCCAAGATGTTCGAACGGCTCCGGGAGATGACCAGCCGGATGCAGACCCCGTATCTGAGATCTCTTTTCGATGTTTTCTGGGCCGATGAGGCCTTTGTGGCCGCCTACGTCCGGGCGCCGGCGGCCAAGTACATGCACCATGCTTACATCGGCGGGCTTTTGGAGCACACCCTGTCCATGGCCGTTTTGTCGGAGATGATTGCCGGGCACTACAGCGGCGTGGACCGTGACCTGCTGCTGGCCGGGGTGATTCTTCACGATGTGGGCAAGACCCGGGAACTTGAATATACCCGCAGCATCGACTACACCGATGAAGGCCGGCTGCTCAGTCACATCGTCATCGGTCTGTCCATGCTGGATGAAAAACTGAAGCAGGTGCCGGATTTTCCCGAAGTTCAGGCGCTGCTGCTCAAGCACATGATCGTCAGCCACCACGGCGAGCGCGCCTTCGGCTCACCGGAGCCACCCAAAACCATCGAGGCGATCCTGCTCAACCATATCGACGAGATGGATTCCCGGGTCAACAGCGTCCGCGAATATGTGGCCAAAGACCCGTCGGACGGATCGTGGACGCCCTATCACCGGCTGCTGGAGCGTCATTTTTACAAGGGACCCGGCGCGGTCTGACCTCGATTGAGCGGCCATTCGGTTGGATGTTCTTACCCATGGCGATTGGGCCCTTGGCGTTGAGGAGATTATGTTCATTACCCTTGAAGGTATCGAAGGTTCGGGGAAGACCACCCAGATCCGAACGATTGGCCAATGGATGACGGCAGCCGGCCGGGACTGCCTGACCACCCGGGAGCCCGGCGGTACCCCCATCGGCGGCCAGATCCGTTCCGTCCTGCTCCACCCGGACAACGGTGATCTGGCACCCGCGGCCGAACTGCTGCTCTATGTGGCAGACCGGGTCCAGCACCTGGAAACGGTCGTCCGTCCGGCCTTGGCCGCCGGTAGGGTAGTGGTCTGTGACCGCTATTTCGATGCCACCATGGTCTACCAGGGTTACGCCCGGGGTCTGGACAGGGAGATGATTCGCAGGCTGCACCAACTGGCCTGCAAGGCCTTGATGCCTGATCTGACCCTGCTATTGGACCTGGACCCCGAAGCCGGATTGGCCCGTGCCTGGCGTCGGATTCGCACCGATGCTCTCCACGCGCAGGAATCCCGCTTCGAAAAGGAGCGGTTGGCTTTCCATCAACGGGTGAGGGCCGGATACCTGGACCTGGCCCGTCGAGAACCGCAACGCTTTGCCATCATTGATGCCGCCGGCGACCGGCATACGGTGGGGGCACAGATCGAAGCCGCACTCGAGGCACACTTCGAGGGCAATGCCTCATCTCAACGCCCCAATGGCAAATAGAGGGTGGGGATTATTTTCATGAGCCACAGCATCCTGAATCATATCGGAAATACCCCGCTGGTGGAGATCCGGCACTTGAACCCCAATTCCCGTGTCCGTTTGCTGGCCAAGCTGGAGTACCTCAATCCCGGCGGCTCCATCAAGGACCGTCCGGCGCTCTCCATGATCGAAGAGGGGGAACGGTCGGGCGAATTGAGACCGGACAAGACGGTTATCGAGGCCACCAGCGGCAACACGGGCATCGGCCTGGCCATGGTCTGCTCGGTCAAGGGGTATCGGTTGCTGCTGACCATGAGCGAAGCGGCCAGCGTGGAGCGGCAGCAGATCCTCAGAGCAAGGGGTGCGGAGATTCTGCTGACCCCCGGCCATCTGGGCACCGACGGCGCTATCGAAGAGGTCTACCGCCTCGCCCGGGAGAATCCCGACCTCTATTTCATGACCGACCAGTACAACAACCCGGCCAACTGGAAGGCCCACTACCATGGCACGGCTGTGGAGATATGGGAACAGACCGGGGGGATGCTGACCCACGTGGTGGCTACCATGGGCACCTCGGGTACGCTGATGGGGTTGTCCCGGCGGCTTAAGGAATTCAACCCCGCCATTCGGATTATCGGTGTGGAGCCCTATCTGGGGCACCGGCTCCAGGGGCTGAAAAATATGAAGGAGGCCTATCAGCCGGAAATATTCGACAAGCATCTGCTGGACGAGAAGGTCAACGTCGAGGATGAGCCGGCTTTCGAGATGACTCGGCGCCTGGCCCGGGAAGAGGGTCTCATGGTGGGCATGAGCAGCGGCGCCGCCATGGTGGTGGCCGCCGAAGTCGCCAGGACCATGGATCAGGGAACGCTGGTGATGGTTTTCCCCGATGGCGGCGAACGCTACCTGTCCACCCCGCTCTTTGCCGTTCGGGAGAAGATCAACCTGCAACTGTTCAACACCATGACCCGCAAGAAAGAGCGTTTTCTGCCGGTGAATCCGGGGAAGGTTTCCATCTACGTCTGCGGCCCCACGGCCCATGCCGCCATGCATGTGGGGGAGGGGCGCCGCTTCGTTTTTTCCGACCTGCTGGTCCGTTATCTGGCCTACCGGGGATACGCGATCAAGCAGGTGATGAACATCACCGATCTGGACGACAAAACCATCGATGGATCACAGCGGGCCGGCATGTCCCTGGAAGATTTCACCGGCATGCAGATCGATGCCTTCCACAAGGATCTTGACACCCTGGGCATTCAGCCGGCGAACCACTACCCCAAGGCCAGCGAACACACCGACGATATGGTGAACCTGGCTGACCGACTGGTCAAGAAGGGTTATGCTTACGAAAAACTGCGTTCCATCTACTTCGACATTTCACGGTTCAAGGAATACGGCCGCTTGTCGGGAATTGATCTAAACAAGATCCGCCTCGGTGCCACCGTGGATCTGGATGAGTACGAAAAGGACAATCCTCGCGATTTTACCCTGCTCAAGCGTACCCGGCTGTCGGAACTCAAACGGGGCATCTTTACGAAGACCGAATGGGGCAACATGCGTCCCTCCTGGCACCTGCAATGCGCCGCCATGTCCATGCACTACCTGGGGGATTTTTACGATATCCACTGCGCCGGCCGGGAGCTGGTCTTCCCCCACCACGAGAACGAAATCGCCATTGCCGGCGCATTGACCGGCAAAACCCTTGCCAAATACTGGATCCACTGCGACCGTGTGTTGGTGGACGGCAAGAAGGTGGACGAAAAGGGTGATGCCCTGACCATTCAGGCCCTGCTGAGCATGGGCTATACGGGAAGAGAGATTCGCTTCTGGCTGCTCTCGGTGAACTATCGCAAACCGGTTATATTTTCCGCGGCGCGCCTGGACCGGGTGCGCAAGACCCTGGAACGGTTGGATGCCTGCGTCCGTGCCCTGAAGAACCTCCGCCGGGGAAATGCGCACGGGGAGCTGGATCAGCTGTGCTATGATATTAAAAATGGCTTCACCACCGCCATGGACGACGACCTGAACATTTCCGCCGCCATGGCCGCCCTGTTCAGCATGGTGAAGCGCATCAATACCCTGATTTTAAAAGGTGAAATCGATTCTGTCGGGGCTGAAAAAGTGCTGGAGAACCTGGCCCGCATCAACGCCGTGGTGAACATTTTCGATTTCGAGGATGAGGCCCGGGACTCGGCCGTGCAGCAATTAATGGAACGGCGCACCCGCGCTCGGCAGATCAAGGACTTTTCCCTTGCGGACCGCCTGCGCGACCAGTTGTTGGAGATGGGGGTGGTACCCCGGGATGATCGTGTCCGCTCCTAAATGGCATCTTGCGGCCAAGATCTGTTTTTTCACATATTGGAGACCGTTATGACCCCCGCATACATGCCGTTTACCCATCTGTCGGAACCCACGGCCCGTTTACTGACCGCCCTCTTGGGACCGGTGGTGGTTTATCAGCCATTGAAAACCGGTATTCCCGAAGGTCTGCGTGCCTTGGCATCACAAGGACTCATCGAGATCCGGACGCCGATCGTCCATGATGATGACCGACTGCGTGCTGCGCTGGTGGAGTTCACGGCGTGGGTGCGGTTGAACCCGGGGAGATCGACGGCGGGGGCCGGTTTTTTCAGTGTCCGGCAGGGGGAGATCCCTTTTTTCGACGAAACCACCATTAATCGGATCCGTACCGACATCAAGCGATATCATACACCGGATCGTCGATCGGGTGGCTCGGACGCGGGATTCAGCACCAGGCTGTTTCTGGCCGTGGCCCAGGAGAATGACCTGTCCACCGACCACCTGGCCCATGACCTCCATCGCTTTAAAGCGCTGGAAAAGGATTTTCTGGAGAGCTTGAAGGGCGCCGATGAGACGGCGTTTAATCGTGAGTCACCCCGCGCAACGATCTGGCAGGAAGATCCGGGCGCAAAACTGACCGGGCAGCGTATTCGTGCCTGGGCCACCCTGGCCGCCGCCGATGCCGCGATGCCGGCGGTGCTGGTCACCACCAGCGCGTCGGTGATGGATACATTGTTGGAAACCCATGCTGAAACGATCAATCTCGAGCGGCTGGCCGACATTCGAATCGGCCTTCCATCGGACGGCGAGGCGCCGGTATTTGGCCGGGTGCTGGCGGATCTTGCCGTCCGGGGCACCCTGCCATCTACGGACATTGCTTCCTTGACGTCATTTTCCGCCGGTGCGGCCGCGCAACAGGCCGTCACCGTCACCCTATTTGTCGCCGCGAATCGGACACCCGCAACCGTGATCAGCCGGATGGCGCCTTCAGCCGCCACCCCACCCGAAGAAAATGAAAAGCCGAATTCAGTTCGCCATACCCCGTTTGTTCTGGTGAACAGTTGGTCCTAAAATCAATGAAATGCCCAACTGACGTGGTTTTGAGAACCGGTTTGAGACCCGCTGAAAAAAAAGGCTTCAACGCTTGACGGAGTGTTTTTTTTGGTATAAGCCCTTTTCCATAATAGAGCGATTAGATGTTGATAATTGGATCAACACGAATTGAACTTCATTGAAAGGAGACTATTAAGATGGCTTTTAACCCGATCGTTGACGAGGCCAAATGCGTTGGCTGCGAAGAGTGTGTCGATGTGTGCCCCGTGGAAGTGTTCGAAATGAAGGATGAAAAATCCGTTGCGGTAAACGCGGAAGAGTGCCTCGGCTGCGAAAGCTGTGTGGAAGTGTGCGAGGAGGGTGCCATCACCGTGGAAGAAACCTGATCTTTTGCGGCGATAAAGATGTGCCCCGCCCCCGTTGGATTCGTCCGGCGGGGTTTTTTGTTTCCAAGGGAAATCCCATTTCTGTGAGAGCGGGCCATGCCCGCGAAAATAATGGTCTTTAATAAACTATTCTGACAGCCGTTTCAAGATCGTCGCCCGATCGGCGTCGGGATTCTGGTTGATAATTGCGGCCACGCGGCGGGCGGTATAGGCGGTAGCGATGGATGTGCCGGCATAGACGCCCGGATCGCCGTTGTATCCCACCGGCAGGTCGGCCAGGCCCGGTGCGGACACGGCCACGAAATCGCCGTAGTTGGACTGGTCCCATGCAGCGCCCTTGGGGGTTAGTGCGCCCACGCCGATCACGTTATCGTAGGCGGCCGGATAGACCGGTTTGCCTGTGGGGGCGTTACCGGCGGCCGCCACCAGAATCAGTCCCTTGGAAGCGGCATAGCTCATGNCCGATTCCAGNAGCGAACTTGGCGTCTCCGACCCCCAACTCAGGCTCAGGACCCGAGCACCATTTTCAATCGCATAGTCGATGCCGCGGATTAGCGTGTAGTTGGAAGTAAACCCATTGTCGTCAAATGCACGGATGGCGACCACCGGGCTGCCGGCGGGTGTATCGGATCCGGTCCCCAAAGGGTTGATCGCCCCCGAGGCAATCAGGGCCATCTGTGTGCCGTGACCCAATTGGTCACCGAGTTCGATGCCNGGTGCGACGGCATCATAGGCGGCATGGACGAACGGGTTGCCGGCATAATCAGCATGCAAACCACTGTCCATTACCGCTACGATGGCATCACCGGTTGATGGGGCACGCGACGGCGGGGGAGATGGCGGAGGCGTGTCGATTCGGGCGGGGCTGCCACCCTCCAGCGGGTAGGCATAGTCCGGTTCGGCGCTCCGGATACCCGGGGTGCCGGAGATGGTTTCGGCTATCGCCGTTACATCACTGCCGTGGGGTAGACGCAGGCGCACGATGCCCAAGGGCAAATAGGTATCGATGATTGTGGCGCCCAACCGATCCATAAGGGCCGCCAGGGCGGCTTCCGTCATCTTCGGGCCCAACCGGATCAGCAGAATATCCTTCACGTGGTGGGTGCCGTCATCTTCCTTAACAACGATCAAGTTGACCCTTTTTTGCAATGGCCGGATGCGGGCTTCCTGACCCTTGAAAAAAATTCGAATCTCCCAGAGTCGTGGTTCTCCGGCGGTTGATGCTTTGTCCTTTCTCCAGATGAGGGCATAGTCGACTGATTTCGAGATGCCGGCGATGGCGGCGCCAATGGGCCGGTTTCTGAATGATGCCGTAACCGTTGGGTTGATCCGCGGATCGATGCGGATGCGAATCCCCTGGTCGGCCAGCATTGTCAGAATGGTCGACAGCGANTGTTCCTTTGCCTCCAGGCTGAGACGGTCACCGTCAAGGCGTACCANCGGACCGGATGCCATTGTCGGGAAAGGTGGCGTTGTCAGGCCGATCATGAGACTGATGATTACCGCAATAAGCCGTTTCATTGCATGGTTGCCTCGTTCTCTCATGGACCCTTTTGTGTGGTGTCGGGGGGTGGTGCCACCCCTTTTTCGGCTTCCTCCGAGGCCAGCTGCGCCACCCCTTCCACCAGCTTAAAGGGTGCCTTGAGTGTGCGCGCCATGATGCCCAGCAGGCCTTTGCTCACGGCCGCCGGCGGCATGGTCACAACGGACGGGTCGCTTATCTTACCCTTTACCCGCAAGGGGATGGAAACCAGTGAACCACCGATGATGTAGTTGACGACGGGCAGCTTGTTGACAATGCGATCGACGGTTTTCAAGGGGGCGACCAGCAAGATAATGTCAGCCTCCTGGTCCTTCAGATCGATGCTTCCCTGGCCGGTGATCTTCAGGGAATTCCCGTCCATCAGGATTTCGTTGAACTGCACTTTCCCCTCACCGATCTCGGCCATGATATGGGCTCTTGCATACCCGACTCCCGTTTTCGTGAGATCGGAATGCCCACCGGTGAACGCTTCGGTGACATTGAGAATAGAAAGGATCTTCATCAGCAGGTTGCCATAATCGATCCTGCCGTTGATCGATGAGAATTCCATCTGTCCGGACAAGAATTGGGCCGGGGCTTCCCGGGTCGGCGGCAGGTTTATTTCGCCGGTGAGGTCATACCGGGCATCGGCTTTTATCTGCTTATCCCAGAGGCAGCCGATCGTCTCCTGGAGCGAAACATTCGTTGCCGTGGGGGTGATTTGCAAACTCATGCCCTCCGGTGAGAACCCCAGCGCTCCGGTGGTGGAGATGCCGCACAGGTTGGCTTGGTCCAATTGAATGTGGATGTTATCGTTGTCGACCCGGATATCGGCTTTCACCGGGGACCAAGTAAAGTCGTTAAAGGTGAAATCGGTGGCCTTGAGGTGAATGTTTCCCCCAAGGAGAAGCGTGGATGAAGGCTTTTGTTTCTCCTTGCCGGGGTTTAAGGTGTGGATCAGTTCCGCGTCTAATCGATCCGCATCCACGTTGAGATCAAATGTCAGGCCGTTGTTGCCACGGTCTATTGTCCCGTCCACAACCAGCAGATTGTTGCACAGGAATACTTCCGAGGGTGCGATCTTCAGTTGGCCGCCGCTGCCGTCGATGGAAAATTGCTTCACGTCGATGGATTCAGAGAGCAGATGGTGAATATGGAGTCCTTCTCCGGCCAGGTTTCCGGTAAATGAGGAATTCAACGGCGCATGGGTGTTGATGACGGCGTGAAAATCGCCTTCGAGACGGCCGGACAGGATTCGGTTGTTCCTGAGCAAGCGGTCGGCGGTTTGTTTTTCAATATTTCCCGAAAAGGTCAATTCGATCGCTGAATCCAGTTGGCGTGCCGACACCACGACCGTCGAGCGGTCGTCTAAAAAATGGATCTTGTGGATCTGCCACCCGTCGGAGGATCGGGTGACATCCGTGTAAAGGGTCACGCCGCCGGCGGTTTTCAATTGACCTTTGACGGAGACCGTATGGGGTTGCTTTTCTATGATGGTGACGTCCAACAGATCCACGGGCGGTTTCATCTGCAGATGCTGGGGGATGGGCAATACCGTACTCAGCCAGTCCAGTGTGACCTGCCCCATGGATCCGTCGATTCGCCAGGCGGTATATTCAGGATCGATGCTCCCTGGGGAGTGCCATGAGGAGACAAAGGATCCGTCTAAAAAAGAAATTTTAACGTCAATTGCCCGTTCCTTCCCGGGAATGTATTGGATCTCACCGCCGGAGAGTTCGACCTCAAAGGGCACCAGGGGGCTGGTTACCCGGATTGCTTGCGGTGTACCGGAAATGTCAAAAGCCCAGTTTTGCGGTTTCGTGAGCGGACCATCGACATTCAGGGCAGACAATCGTACGCTACCGACGATCGAACCAATAATTTTTTTTAGTTCGGCAAGGTCCTCGAAGGCGGTAAGCCAGTTGTAAAATGGCGCCATATCGACCTTCACGGATGAGGACGCGATGGACAGGGTCGACTCTTTTTCCCAATCGATGGCGGCATCCAGCTTATTAAACGTCGCGCCCTTGAAATGGCCGCTGGCATTGTTGAAGGCCACATGTTGATCTTCGTAAGCGACATCCCCATCCATCTCTTCAAGATCGGCATCGATGCCCGGGATGGTGACCAAGCCCCGGGTGATGTGGCCCGAAGCCTTCATTTTGGTCAACCGTAAGCCGTTGCCGGCAGTTTCAAACTTGGCGAGATAGGTGGCATCGGTCAGATCGCCTTCCTTTGCAACCGCAAAGGCCGTTTTAATCGCCTCCAGGTCGCCGGCGATCGCCTGGGTGATGAAACCGGCGGTGGCCACATCCAACCTGCCGGCGGCGGCGTGGACCTCGACGACGGACATGCCGGCCTCACCCACGGGCGCGATGCTGGCAGCGGCGGTGAGGTCCAATGCCGGTTGCGCGGACTGCAGGGTGTCGATGGACACGGACAGGCTTTCGCCGGCATAGTCAACGGTACCTGAAATGGCGACTGTTTCCAGATTCAGCTTCAGATTTTTGCGCATGACCGCCAGTGTGGGAAACTGAAGGTCAAACCGGCTGTGTACCGTTTCGGGTCCGTTGAGGGTGAAGGTGGTATTGATCGTTGCCCGGGTATCTTCGGTGGCGATGCCGCCGGGAAGGGCGGCATAGGCGAACAGGGGGCGCACATTTATGCCGGTCAGGGTTGCTTGCCCACTGGCCTGCCCGGCGGCAATGTCGGCTCTGGCATTGAGGTCAACCGTTGCGCTTAAGTCTGATCGGCAGTGCAGGTTCAGGGAGAGGTCGCCGCTATCATTTTTCACAACGGCATTGATGCCGGTCATCCGGAGTGCCGGGGCATCGGTGAAGGCCAGGGTAACCACGCCATCCTCAATCCGCAGATCCGTTCCCGGATCGATGGTCCCAAGGGCGCCAAAAAGGCCGCCAATGGTTGTCCTGATGCCTTCCTTAAAAGAACGGCCTTCTTTATCCGTCGGCGAACCCGGGGTCTCCAAGGGTATAGACCCTATGCGAACATTGATGTCAGGGGCAACCAGGGAAAGCCGGCGGATGCTGACCCGGCCTTTCAACAGCGGCAGGATCCGGGGGTACGCAGACAACTCCTGCGCGTAGACTTCAAATGCCTCCGGCCGATGCAGGCGAATGTCGCGGGCTTTCAAATGAGGCAGGGGCAGAAAGCCGATCTCCAGTCGGTCATAATCCAACGTGTCGCCGGTTGCCTGATCGGTTTTGGCGACGATGAATGATTTCACCATCTCCCGGTTGGCCAGCAGGTGGGCGATCAGGGCAACCGTCAGCAGCAGGGCCATGAGGATGCCGGCGCACCCGATACTGACCATGAATAGTTTCCGGGTTCGGTGCATTTATTTTCCTTCGGATCGGGCCAGGAACTTGCCTATCAGCATGGCGATGAGGATGGTCATGTACAACTGGCCGGTAATGGCGATGAGCACTACTATGGAACGGGCCAGGTGGGCCGTCGGGGTAACGTCACCATAGCCCAGTGTGGTGAGGGTAACCAAACTGAAATAGAGATAATCGTTGAATTGCGGCTGGCCTGTGCCGGGGAAAATGATGCCGGGGCTTCCTGAAGTAAAAAAATAGTGATGCGCCACATCTGACAAGGCCAGTAACACCCCGCCCAGTATACCGAGCAGCAGATATCCGTTGATGGCACTGAGGATGATGGTGGCGGTCACGTTTTTGCTGCGGGCGATGTGGTCGATCATCAGCGTGACGATGGCCACCATGAAGAGAAAGGTTGTGGTGAAATCGATCAGGAAAACGACGTCATTGCTAACAAAATGCCCGATCCACGTGGTGGCTGCCGTTGCCGTTCCCAACGGAAGAAGTATCTTCAACGATTTGGTGGAAAAATCCAGCGAGAAAATGCCCGAGAAAAAAATAGCGGTCAACAGCAGGTCCCGCACCAGTGAATCCCGTTCTCCGAAGATGGGGAACAGGATGATCTGGGACAGCAGGCAGACCAGGAGGATAATGTTGTTGCGCCTCAGGTTTTTCAGCTTCATCCATGTTGAATTCCGTTGCATCGGTCACCCAGGATCTCTTCGAGAATGACTCTGGTGATCAGGTAGGCGGGCTTCAAGACAATGGAACGTATTCCGGCTTTCTTGGTCGGGGTGCCCTGAAATAGCGCTCAGGCGCCGAAGGCATCGCGCCAGCGCCTTGCCCGTTTTTCCGATTGGACGATAGGACCCCCGGATGGCCATGGCGCCGGTCAGGGTCTTGAATTCGCGAACGGCATGACGAGTTATCCGGGCTTCGGTGAATTCCCTCACAATACCGCCTCCTCTATCGACTTCCGTTGGGGGAAACCCTTGCTTGATGATCGATCGCATCGTGCCCTTTTGCGATAGACAGTCGTTGGATTGATTGGGAAGACGGTATCTTCATGCCGCGACCCCTTTTCGAAGTGGGTTGTCGGGGTCAAATGTGCATTGAGATAGACGGGTGCACATCAAATAGAGATCGCGTTCACCCGTCTTTTTCGCTCAATGAAAAGGTGCTACTTGAGATCGGACAGCCAGGAAGGGTCTTCGATCCATTTGACCTTCAGCTTGATCAACTCGTCGGACTCCCTCATGGTGTTGAGGAAGTTGGTGGCCCAGTTGACCAAGTGCGCATCTCCCGGCGGCATGGCGATGCCCAGCGGTTCGTAAGTAAACGGGGTGATCAATGAAACCAGCCCCGCGTCGGGGTGGCGCAGCAAGGACAGCACGCAGACGTGATAGTCGGCGACCAGGGCGTCCACCTTGTTGGTGAGAACCATATCCACGGCATCGTCGTAGTTCTTGGCCGTGACCAGTCGGGCTTTGGGCATCAGGGTTTCCACCAAGGCGGCACTGGTGGAACTTTCCAGAGCGGTGTAGGCGAAGGCCTCAGAATTGAGCTTTTCGATGTCCTCGGAAGTCACGAGGGATTTGAATTTGGTCAGCAGGGCCTTGCCGGAAATATGATACGGTCCCACAAAGTCCGCCTTCATGTTTCTTTCCGGGGTGATCGTCAAACCGGAAATTACCATGTCCACCTCACCGGCTTCCAGTGCAGGCAGCAGGTCCGGGAAAGGTTTGACCACCATGCTCAATTCAACCCCCATGGCGCCGGCCATATACCTGGCCAGATCCATATCCAGTCCGATGGGGGTGCCGGATTTATTCAGCATGTTCAGCGGCGGCATACTGGCTGCCGTGCCCACGCGAAGGACGCCGCTTTGGACGATTCGGTCCAGGTTCGATGACGGCAAGGTATCGCTGTCGGTATGGGCACACGCGGCGGTAAACACAAGAACAACAAATAGCAGCAGACCTCGTTTGAACGGCTTCATTTTTCCCCTCCTTTTGGTTGTGAGCGTTGATTGAAATGTTTTTAATGACTGTATGCGGTTACTTTGATCGGTCCGTGAGATCAGGTCGTTCAACCAATAATGAGATTGGATCCGGTTGACGACAGGGCGCCGAATGAAAATCGGTCGGCATTCAATTTGCGTGTGGTTCGACGCCTACCAGCACAGGAGAAAGGGCAAATTTCACCCGAGATAACTAACACATTACCCTATGGGGGGTCAATGACTCCGATCCGAATTTGTTCAACGGATTTTTGACGGTGGGCCATGTTTGCCGACTACAGCGGCCAGAAGAAAGGCAGCACCAGCATCAGCACGATCAGCACCACCAGCGTCAGGGGCGCGCCGACTTTGACGTAGTCGATGAACCGGTACTCCCCGGGGCTCATCACCAGCACGTTGGCCGGATGAGAGATGGGTGAGGTGAAGCTGGATGACGCGGCCATGGCAATGCCCATCATCAGGGCGTAGGGGGAGATGCCCAGGCCGGCGGCGGTCTTCAGGGCGATGGGCACCATCAGGACCACCAGGGCCGCCGTGGGGATAATGCTGGTGCCGATGAAGGTGATCACCAGCAGACCGAACAGCACCGCATGGGGGCCGAACGGGCCCAGGGTGCCGACGACCCCCTCGGCCAGCAGGCGGGCTGCGCCGGACTTGTCCAGGGCGGTGCCCAGGGGCAGCATTCCGGCGATGAGAAAAACCGCTTTCCACTCGATATAGCGGTAGGCCTCCTCCATGGTCAGGCAGTGGGTGAGCACCATGAGGGCGGCGCCGATGACCACCGCAATGTAGATGGGCACCCAGCCCATGATCACCGGGATCAGCACGGCGGCCATGATGCCTAAGGCCACCTTGGCTTTTTCTTCCCGGGGGACCTCCTGCGCCGTCTCGGTGAGTACCAGAAAATCCGGTTCACGACCCAGCAGGTTCAGTTTGGCCCATGGCCCATACAACAAAAGGGCGTCACCGAACTGCAGGGCCATGTCGCGCAGGTCGTTTCGATAGGCGGTTCCCTTGCGCCAGATGGCCAGTACGGTCAATCCGTATTTTTCCCGGAAATTCATTCGGCGCAGGCTCATTCCGGACAGGACGCTGTGGGGTGAGAGCATCACCTCGATCAGCCCCACCTGATCATCCTCCAGAATGGACGGGTCCGGCTGGTGGATAGAATCTTTCACAAACATGCCTTCGAGGCCCTGCATGAGAAGAATGGAAATCATGTCTGCCGTTCCCGAAACAATCAGCCGGTCTTCGGCCTCGAAACGGTCGTTTGAGGTGGGGATCAGGGCCCTCCCGTCCCGGCGTACAATGCACAGGATCTGGATATCCACGGCATCCCCCAGGCGGCTTTCCCTGAGGGTCAGCCCGATCAGTTTCGACGCGTCGGGAACCCGGAGCTGGCGCAGGCGTTTGCCCAGGTCGGCGTGCCGCGCCAGATCGCCGGCGGTGATCATCTCCGGCGGAAGAAAATGGGAATCGTTCCCCAGTTCCGCCAGCTTTTCCAACGGGCCATGAACCACGAGAATGTCGTCGGTTTTCAGGGGTTGAACTTTCAGGTCCTCATTCACTTGCCGCCCGGCATGGTCTATAACCAGCGCATTGAGGCCGAACCGGTTGCGAAATCCGATGTCCGACAAGGTCTGATTCTCATAGGCGCCGCCGGACTTCAGGCGAAGCCGTGCCACCTGCATGCCGTGGTCGAACAGAACGCCGGTGCCGATGGGATCGGTTTCGGTGAGCAGTTGTCCCCAGTGGTTCAATTCCCGGATCTGATCCATACTCCCTTCTACGATCAGCAGATCATCGGTTTGAATGATTTCGGTGATGGGCGGTACCGACAGCGATGCGCCTTTCCGGGTGATGCCGACCACGTTGAGCCCCAGCGCGGCCCCCAGTCGGCTTTTGGCCAGGGTTTTGCCCACCAGGGCGGAACCATCAGGGATCTTGATCTGGAACAGATGCTCTTGCAGCCGGTATTGGGACCGGAAATCCCGGCTGTGCCCGGCGGTCTCTTCGGCAATGTTGGGTTTGGGCAAAAGGCGTGTGCCGATGAGCGTGACGAAGGCAATCCCGCAGATCATTACCACCAGGCCCACGGGTGAGAAGTCAAAGAGCCTGAACGGCTCCAGACCGTTGTCGCGCAGTGCTTCGCTGACCAGGATGTTGGGCGGGGTGCCGATCATGGTGGTCAGCCCGCCCAGCAGCGACCCGTAGGCCAGGGGCATCAGCAGGGTGGACGGTGAGCGGTCGGTCTTGCGGGCGATGTCCATGACCACGGGCAGCATGAGTGCGGCCACGGCCACATTGTTCATGAACGCCGAAAGCACACCGGCGGTGAGCATGATGATCACCACCAGCGTCGATTCCCTGCGGCCGGCGACCTTGAGCAGCTGTCGACCGAGAATGTTGGCGATGCCGGTCCGGGTGAGCCCGCCGCTGAGGATGAAGACCGCCCAGATGGTCACCACCGCCGGGTTGCTGAACCCGGCCAGCGCTTCTCTGGGAGTGACGATATCGGTGACCGCCAGAACGCCCATGACCAGCATGGCCAAGACCTCCAGGGGTGCCCATTCGGTAACCAAAAGGATGATGACCGCTATCAGAATAGCCAATACCATGATGATTTCCGCTGACATCAACGTCTCTCCGTCCTGTTTTTTTAGTCGTATCCCAAACGTTATGCATGATGCTGATCGTCATCGGCGAATTGGATAAGATCACCGACGGAACGCTTTTGCCTCAATATTCCGAACTGGAAAAGCTAAGGATCGTGAACTTTATAAAGTGAACCCAATTACTTGTCTATCACGGTTCCTTGACCCGGCAGCGTGTCAGGTCCTTGGACCGGCGGATAAGGGTTTTGTCGACGGTGAGGAACGCGTCGTGTCGGAGGCTGGCCGCAAGATGCATGGCATCGGCGAAATCAAGTCCCTTTTGATATAACCGAAGAACGCTGCTTAGCGTTTCCGGGGCGTTGACATGGACGTTCGGAAGGCCAAGCAGCTTGGTAAGAGCCATTCGGATTTCATCCGGTTTGAGTCCATAGGCAAAACGAAGCACCCACTCGGTTTCCAGGATGACCGTGTCGGCGATGAAAATTTGCTCTTTGGAAAAAATTGCTTTGGCTTTCAGGAACGGCTGTTCATCGTCCCGAGTCAATAATCGGACGATGATATTGGTATCAACGCCGATCATGGTTCGATTCCTCGGCGCTTTGGCGAACGGCCTTATCCATATCTGCGAGGGTCTTTGCCGAGCCGCTGTAAGGGAGACAGGAGGCCACCTCTTCGATATCGGTTTTTGGAAAAGGGCTCGCCGGTTTGAGCAGTACACCATTGCCGGTATCAATGGCCTCGAACCGCTGGCCGGGTTCCCACCGGTGGACCGTCCGTATGGGGTTGGGGATGATGATCTGGCCTTTACTCGATAGAACCGTGGTTGCCATCTGCACGCTCCTTGTAAGATTGGGTAAGAAAAAGATATGATACGTGGAGATGGCTGTCAAGAATTTCAGGACGGGATGTCCAAAAATAAGATCGGATCAAATGAGCGTCAAAAGAAAAAGAGGACATGGCCGGCATGATATGTTAAGATCTCCACAGGTGAGCGGTGACCGACCTCGGGTCCAAGTACCAGGTACATGTCTTTGCCCTGGGGCGTCAGGACATTGGTTATCGACCAGATGGATCCTGTTATCAGGAGCGCCGACATGATTGATGGCGGCACCGCTCACCGTCTTCGACTCTTATTTTCGGGGTTATTTGCCCAAACCCTCGAAAAGTCCGTTCCAAAAGGTGATGGTATGAGATCTCGCAATCGAGGCTGGCCCGAGAGGGTTCCGCGACCCAAGTTGGCCAAGCTGTCCAAGGAGGAGCTGCAGCGGCTGCACGCTCGCGCGAAGCAATTCGTGGAAGGGTCGGTTATCCTTCGCGAGCTCGTCGAAGAGGTACGCCTCGCCCGGGGGCGTTTCTACCTCTGGCGCGCGCCGGAAGACATGATGGCGCGAATCACACCGCTCGGCCGGCGATCGATGTTGCTCGAGACCCCCCGACGAAACTCCTGGACCGAACACAAGCGCGGTCAGCTCGCGACCGTCCTAAAAACTGTTGAAAGCGACACCAGGGGAACCTTCCACGGGCTCGGCTTACTCGTCGCGAAGAAGCGCGGCGCCACACCGTCGGCTCAAGAGGTTCTGCACCGCGACCTCAAGATCCCCGTCCGCATCCTCGCCGAGCCAGGGTACTGGTATTCGATGCATCGCAAACCGTTGATCGCCGAAGTCAACGACACCAAGGACCGAGCGCTTGTCCGCTTTGTCGCGCACGGAATGTCGGACTTCTTTCAGGGCACCTGCGTCTACGCTCAGCGCGAAGGTGAGTGGGGTTGCTACACGGTCAAGCCAAGTGCCTCGGAAACCATCGCTACCGCCGAAGCCTGGCTGAGCAAGCGCGATTGGGAGGCCTGGGGATGATGGGGCACAATAGGGACGGAGGCATAAAAGACCCCTTGCTTTATAGTATTTTCCCGTAACAATCGGCTTACGGTGGAAGCAAAATCGAATCTACGACACCTCATTTCGCTATGCATGCACCCTTTCAAATGCCATTGCCCCCTTCAATTTATTTCTCGATCCCATCCCGTGCTTGAATGCCTTTCTGGTAGTAATGTTTGATTTCCTTCATCTCGGTAACCAGATCGGCTGCCTCTATAATTCTGGGGTCAGCCATTCTGCCGGTGATGATCAGCTCGACGTTTTCAGGCTTTGTTTGGATCAGCTCAAGGAGATCATCTACCGAGAGCAACTTGTAATAGGTCGCGATATTGGCCTCGTCGAGAATGATAACATCATATTTTCGGGATTGCATCAGTTTGGAGACTTCTTTCAGTCCTTCCTGAGCAACTCGAATATCTTCCGCCTCGGGGTCCTTAAAGATAAAGCAATCCCGACCGTATTGCTTGATCTCAATGAAGTCAGACAACTTCTTAATAGAATCAAGCTCACTATACTTCATCCCCTTGACAAACTGCGCGATATAGACTCTGAGCCCAGCTCCGGCAGCCCGCAGAGCAAGTCCAAAAGCCGCGGTTGTTTTCCCCTTGCCACTGCCGGTATAAACTTGTGTGTATCCTTTCATCTTTTGATCCTCCGAATTAAACATTTACTTAGGGCTCGCGAAAAAATAACTTCACATTTTCGCATCTCAGCTTCATCCCATCTTTGGCTGATACCTCACTCTCAAAAGCCTCGAAGTAGCTTGCTATTCCTGTGGTTTTTCTCTCTCGGATCAGCCAAACCTGGACCAAATCTGAGCGCCAATTCTGCGAAGTTATTTTTTCGCGAACCCTTA
>JGI24023J19991_10001153_pt1 | contig 20616 bp, 18 predicted proteins | sample Cruoilmetagenom1_FD_19991 | JGI IMG/M metagenome (IMG submission 19991) | reverse complement strand
AAGACCTGATTTAAATTGATAAAGTCATTTTCTAGTAGTAAATAATACTGAACAGGTGGCCCTATTTCTGTCCTCATTTTTTGTAATACGCCTTGATATATCATAAATGAAAAATAACAAATTTCAAATACCAAATTACAAATAAAACTTAATATTCAAATTACAAAACATGGATTAAATAATTAACCCTGATTTATAGGGTTATAGATTTGAAAATTATTATTGTAAGTGTATCAATTGTTATTCTGATAGACCTGGAATTTGGATGTTGTTATTTGGAACTAATTACTCTAATGGTTTTCTTTACTTCTTCTGCTATTTGCCTAGCCTGGTTCAGGTCTTTATGAACAATGGTTACATGTCCCATTTTTCGAAAAGGTTTTGTCGTTTTTTTGCCATAGATATGTGGAGTTACACCATCCATTTGCAAGATGGTATCCATATTTTCATAAATTACATTTCCGGTAAAACCTTCTTCGCCAACCAAATTTACCATAATTCCGTTAATTTTACTTGAAGTATTACCTAATGGAAGGTTCAAAACAGCACGCAAATGCTGTTCAAATTGATTCGTATATGCCGCTTCTATGCTATAATGACCGCTATTATGTGGCCTGGGCGCTACTTCATTTACTAATAGTTCATCATTTTGATCTAAAAATAACTCAACGGCTAACAAACCTACATGTTCAAAAGCCTGAGAAACTTTTAAGGCAATTTCCTCTGCTTTTTTTGCAATTTCTTCAGATATTCTGGCAGGGCAAATAACATATTCAACTTGATTGGCTTCAGGATGGAATTCCATTTCAACAACCGGATATGTTTTTACATCACCTTTTACATTTCTGGCTACGATGACAGCCAATTCATTTTTAAATGAAATTAATTCTTCAACAATGCACTCTTCATTGGGTAAGCTTTCCAGATCAGCATTGGTTTTTACAATTTTAACTCCCGTGCCGTCATAGCCGAATTTTGCACTTTTCCACACAAAAGGAGAGGCCAATGATTCATGTTTCAGAGCGGTAGAAATTTCATCTGTATAAGCAAAACGCGAGAAAGGAGCCGTAGGAATGTTATGGTCAATGTAAAACAGCTTTTGACTTATTTTATTTTGGATTGTTCTAAGAGTTTTCGAAGCCGGAAAAACGGTTATTCCTTCTATTTCTAATTGCTCCAGGGCATCAACATTTACATTTTCAATTTCTATGGTCAGGGTATCAACCTTTTTCCCGAACTCATAGACAGTATCATAATCTAATAAATTTCCTTGATAAAATTCATTACAAATAGTAGCACATGGAGCGTCCTTCGAGGCATCCATCACGCAGGTATAAATATCAAATTTTTGAGTTTCGGCCAATAGCATTCTACCGAGTTGCCCTCCGCCAAGGATTCCTAATTTAAAATCAGAAGAATAATAATTGTTCACCTAAAATATTTTGTACAAAAATAAGTATCTTAAACTAGAAAATTTTAAAAATTTGTAATAATAAGCGAGTCACCGTTTTTTATAACCCGGTATTGTCTGGCAGAAAATTGCGTTCCACTTTGTGGGCTTCCATTGAGAATAGAAAAGCGGATGTCATCACATGAACATTCCATCCAAAACGTATCTACTACATTTAAAACACATCTTTTTTGAGGCTCTTCATGCGGACAGGCTCTATCCCAGGCAAAAAATTGATTATCATCAAAATTATAAATAATAATACCTGCAATTCCCCCCGAGATAGTAATTGAACCTGTTGGGAATTTTAAATCCAGTGCACTTGGATTATTCAAAAAAACGGTTTCATTAACAGGTACATTGGGTAAAAGAGTGTTGCCATCATCAGAAGTTCCGCATGAAAGTAAGCTCAAAAAAAATATGGTTATAATTAATTTTTGCATTAATTTAAGTTTTGTTGCACAACGCAAATTACAAATATTTTGTACATTTGTGTACTGAATCTCACCTCATTTTATTTCGGGTTGGGATTTTTGCTTTTATTAAAATACAAGATCATGAGTAAAGTATCATATTACACTGCTGAAGGATTAAAAAAGTTAAGAGAAGAACTGGAGCACTTAGAGCATGTTGAAAGGCCTAGGGTTACTACCGCCATTGCTGATGCGAGAGATAAAGGAGATTTGAGTGAGAATGCTGAATATCACGCGGCTAAAGAAGAACAGTCGTTATTGGAATTTAAAATTGCCCAATTAAAAAATGTGGTAGCTTCAGCTAGAGTTATAGATGAATCACAATTAGATACCTCCAAAATATTAGCATTATCAAAGGTTAAAATTAAGAATGTGGCTAATAATATGGAATTTAATTATACCTTGGTAGCTGATTCTGAATCCGATTTTAAAACAGGTAAAATATCAGTGAATTCCCCTATTGGTAAAGGATTATTGGGTAAAGGCGTTGGAGATATAGCTGAGATTAATGTGCCCAATGGTATCGTGAAATTTGAAATATTAGAAATTTCCAGATAATATAATGAGTTCTATTTTTACTAAAATAATTAATGGAGAGATCCCTTGTTATAAGATTGCTGAAAATGATGATTTTTTTGCTTTTTTAGATGTGAATCCGAATGCAAAAGGGCATACATTGGTAGTTCCTAAAAAAGAAGTGAATAAGCTTTTTGATCTGGATGAAGTAACATATCAAGGCTTGATGGATTTCTCTAGAAAAGTGGCCTTAGCTATTGAAAAAACAATACCTTGTAAAAGAGTAGGAATGTCGGTTATTGGTTTAGAAGTACCTCATGTACATGTGCATTTGATTCCACTTAATACAATGCGAGATATCGATTTCAAACATAAGGTGAGTCTGACCAAAGATGAGTTCGGAGCAATTGCTAAAAAGATTTCTACTTCTTTTATACCCTAAGATGCTGTAATTATATTTCATTGAGTAATACGCTCATAGAAGTACCTTTATCAGGATCAGATTTGTCAACCTGTATCTTACCATTATGATAATCTTCAATAATTCTTTTGGTGAGTGATAGTCCTAAGCCCCATCCACGCCTTTTGGTAGTATATCCTGGATCAAATATTTTAGTATACATACTTTTAGGGATGCCTTTTCCGGAATCTGAAACTAATATTTGAACGTATTTGCTATTTTTAGGCTGGACCTTAATTCTTAGTATACCTTTACCGTCCATAGCATCTATAGAATTTTTGACTAAGTTTTCTATGACCCAACTAAATAACTGTGGATTGATCATTGAATAGATCTTTAAATCTATGTCTGTATCAAAATGAAAATCTATGAGTTTGGATGCTCTTGAAGCATAATAATCAAATGACTTCTTAGTTTCAGCAACTATGTTGTGCCTGGATAATTTCGGAATAGAGCCGATTTTTGAGAACCTGTCTGCAATAGTATTTAAGCGCTCAATATCTTTTTCAATTTCTGAGACAGTCTTTTCATCAGTCTTTTCCATACGTAGAATTTCTACCCAACCTAATAATGAAGACAATGGTGTTCCTATTTGGTGTGCCGTCTCTTTAGCCATACCGGCCCACAATTTGTTTTGCTCGGCAATTTTATTGGATTTGAAAACCAAATAAATAACAGTTCCAAAAAGAAATAAGATCAATAATAAGGCTATTGGATAATACTGTAATTTATTGAGTATGTCAGAATCTCTATAATAAATAGATTCTTTAACCGTCGTACCCCCTTTTTCATAAGACACAATTATAGGTTTATTATCACTTTTCATTTTAGCCAGTTGCCTGGTAAGATACATTCTTTCTTGTGTGGGTAGGTCTTCAAAATTTAATTGGCCTCTTTCAAAAGCTAAATTTGCCCAACGGTTTATCTTTCCATCTTCGGAAGTTACAATCATTGGTATATTTTGATTGCTCTCAATAATTTTACTCTCCAGTCCTATATCAACATCTAAATCAGGAGAACTCATATTTTTATAAGCAATGGCCAATACTTCCATTTTAGCGCGCTCTTCCTGCTTAAATTTTTGAAAAAATGTGTTTGTATTCCATAAAATAAGAGCAACCAACAGAAATGCTGCCGTTATAAGTATCCAACGAAGTGCATTCTTATTTTTGGGGAGATTCATTATAACAAATATAAAATTATCTCTTGATATAACTGCAAAAAATAAATCTTATTATAATTACTAATTGAGTATTTTTGTATTTTAGAGATGATGCTAATATTAAAACCAAAAATGTTGACTATAGATCCAACGAAAATTTCAACCGCCCAACTTCATGGTTATCTATTAAGTGCCGTTGCACCAAGGCCTATAGCTTTTGCAAGTACCATTGATTCTAATGGAAATCCAAACCTATCGCCATTTAGTTTTTTTAATGTGTTTAGTGCCAATCCGCCAATACTTATTTTTTCTCCGGCAAGGCGTGTTAGAGATAATACGACAAAACATACCTTGGAAAATGTATATGCGGTAAAAGAAGTGGTGATAAATGTTGTAAATCATGCTATAGTACAGCAAATGTCCTTATCTAGTACAGAGTATGACAAGGGAGTCAATGAATTTGAAAAAGCTGGATTTACAATGCTACCATCTGATTTGGTAAAACCTTTTAGAGTAGCGGAATCTCCTGTACAATTTGAGTGTAAGGTCAATGAAATAATCGCTTTAGGGAATGAGGGGGGTGCAGGAAATTTAATTGTTTGTGAAGTATTGAAACTACATATCAGTGAGGATGTACTTGATGAGCATAAAGTAATAGTTCAAGAGAAGTTAGATTTGGTTTCCAGGGCTGGAGGGAATTACTATTCAAGGGCAAAAAATGGATTTTTTGAAATACCTAAACCATTGATGACACATGGGATCGGTGTTGACCAGATTCATGAAAAAATAAAGAATAGTACTATCCTTACAGGCAATAATTTGGGAATGCTAGCCAATGTGGAAGCCTTGCCTAATCAACAAGATGTTAATAACTTTGGAAAGGATAATCCTCAATATATAGGTTTAGAAAGGCAAGAAAAACATAAATTTGCACAACAATTTTTAGAAAAAAATGATGTAATGAGTGCTTGGAAAGTACTTTTAATAAAATAAAAACGATGGAAATTACAGGGAAAATTAAAAAGATTGACGATACTAAAACATTTGGTGCGAAGGGATTTAGAAAAAGAGAAGTAGTCGTGACTACTGATGAGCAATATCCACAAATGATTTTGGTAGAGTTTGTACAAGACAAATGTGACTTATTAGACAATTATAGTGTGGCTGATGAGGTGAAAATTAGTATTAATATACGTGGTAGAGAATGGATAAATCCTGAGGGAGAAGCCAAATATTTTAATTCGATTCAAGGATGGAGAATTGAAAAAGTACAATCTGACGTTCCAAATGAAATGCCTCCAATAGAAGCTGTTGATGCCTTCGAATCTACAGATAATATCAGTGATACAGAGTTGGATGATTTGCCATTCTAACAGTAAGAAAATATAAATTTTATGAGCCTTTTAGTAATTTTACTAAAAGGCTTTTTAATGCTTAATTTTATGATTTTCTTAACGGATAAATTATGGTTTCCTAATGCAGAGTCCGCTTCTCCTGAAGGTGTATTAGCAATTGGTGGGGATTTGTCAGTTAAACGATTATTATTGGCATACAAAAGCGGAATTTTTCCTTGGTATAATGAAGGTGAGCCCATCGTGTGGTATAGTCCGGATCCAAGAATGGTACTTTATCCTGAAAAATTAAAGATTTCGAAAAGTATGCGGAGGTTGATTCGTAAAGGAAAATTTAGAGTTACATTTAATACCCGATTTTCCGATGTAATTGCTAATTGCAAAATGATGCATAGGAAAGACCAGGAAGGTACTTGGATAACTAAAGAAATGCAACAAGCCTATACAAAATTGCATGATTTAGGAATTGCAAAATCAGTGGAAGTTTGGTTAGATGATGAACTGGTTGGCGGATTATATGGTATTGACCTGCCTGCCGGGAAGGCAGGTATGGGAAACATATTTTGTGGAGAAAGCATGTTTAGTAAAGTATCAAATGCTTCTAAAATTGGGTTTATCTATTTGGTACAAAAATTAAAAGAAACACATTATAAATTGATTGATTGCCAAGTCTATAATGATCATTTAGCCAGTTTAGGAGCAGAAGAAATATCAAGAATAGAATTTTTGAAGTATTTGCGAAAATAATAGCTATATTACTTCTTATCTTTGAATTTCTAAAATGTTTCAATTTTTAATGGTTATGGACATAAAAAATGCACAACGCATAGTAGATCATTGGATTCAACAACATGGAGTTCGTTATTTTAATGAACTCACAAATATGGCACAGCTAACCGAAGAGGTTGGAGAAGTCGCTCGTATTATTGCACGTCGTTATGGTGAACAAAGTGAAAAAGAGAGTGATAAAAACAAAGATTTAGGTGAAGAATTGGCCGATGTGCTCTTCGTAGTACTTTGTTTGGCAAACCAAACGGGAATTGATTTGCAAACCGCATTCGATAAAAGAATGGAAATCAAAACAAAACGAGATCATAAGCGTCATCACAATAATCCCAAATTAAAAAAATGACATTTTTAGAAAAAGTTAAAACAGCAATTTTTTGGAAAAACGTATTGAAGATCTCCATTCTATTTTTTATTGCATTAGTTATCATATCATTATTATTTAATAGTTTCTCCTCCATACTAAATTTTGATCTGGAAGCTATTAAAACTGAAAATTTTTACAATGGTAAATGGAAACGTTTTTTTATTACCAAATCAGTTGTAAGTGNCCTATACGGAATTTGGGTCACTAATAGAAATATGAAGTAGCAAAGAAGAAGTTTGGNAATAGCAGGAATTGTTTTAAATTTTATTGGAGCAATTGTTCGATGGATATATGGAACAATTTGGAGGACACTATTTAATAAGCCTAAATTTGTGTTTAGTGAATATATAAATGGATCATCAGATTCAAACGATTCCTTTGATGGAATTGCCCATCAATTTAATAATAAAATAATAGGTGCTATTTTTATCGGAATCATAATTTCTATGTTTACTTAATTGATTTCTATATGATTTGAATAGTTTTAAATTATCGATATGATTAAATTTAAAGTACTCTTGTCACTCCTGCGAAGGCAGGAATGACAAATAATCAACTTTTTACTTAGCTTTTTTTCTAATTCAACTGGATCAAATCAACCGTACTCTCTTTTACCTTAGCATTCAATTCAACAACATCAGTTTTAAAAATTGTATATAGATCGGCCAACTCTTTATCAATTTGTTTTATAATTTCATTTTTGAAAGCCACAGCTTGATCTGTCGGCCCAAAATTTCCAATAGATGATAACGAATTTAAATGTCCCAATTTATTATTAAGTCGAATTGGAAAATTAAGGGGATCTTGATTGCTTTTACTTTTTGTTTGATACAAATTGTTTTCAATGACTGTTACCGCTTTAGAAATTTTAGACGCAAAATCTAATAACTCTTTGTGCTTCTTTTTATCGGTAATTGACTTGTTAAGTTGTTTAATTTGCGATTTAACTTTAGTAACATTTTTCAATGCTTTATGTATTTCCGTCATTTTATCTCTAACCTCAATAATAAAATCAAATTGGGCTTTTGTATCTTCATCGGTTGCTTCGCTTCTAGAATCTTTTAGAATAGTGAACTCTTGAGATTTCGTCACATTATTTTTAGTTAGTTCGACAGTATAAGTTCCGGGCAATGCTTTTGGCCCACTAAGGGAAGCCCACCATAATATCATTCCTTTTACTTTTTCGGCATCGGCATACATCATATTCCAATTAAATTGATTGCTACCGGGCTTTACCTTTAAGCCTTCATCTTTTTTATCCTTATCAGGATGATTTGTAAATCTCTTTATTATTTTTTCATTCTTATCAAAAAAGGCTAGTGTGATTGTATCCGATTTAGTGGTGTCTTTTACATAAAAGTTGACAGCTACACCACCATAATGATTTTGACCCTGCGTTTTTGAGCTTTTACCATTGCCACCATTCATTCTATAACTATCCATAGGTTTATATAGGTAAAAATCTTGCTGTACCAGCGTATTGTTTAGTTGGTGTAAAGGCGTCAAATCATCAATAATCCAAAAAGAACGTCCTTGTGTAGCAGCAATTAAATTATTGTTCTTAATAGCTAGGTCTGTAATAGGAACAATAGGTAAATTCAGTTGAAATTTTTTCCAGCTATGGCCATCATCAAAGCTTATATACATTCCACGTTCAGTCCCTGCATATAATAATCCTTTGCGGTTAGGATCTGCACGCAAGGCCCTGGTAAAATCTTCATTCTCAATTCCGTTTACAATGGGTTTCCAGGTTTCACCATAATTTTCTGTTTTGTAGATATATGGTTTGTAATCACCAGATTTATATTTAGTACCAACTAAATAAACACCACCTTTATTAAATGGGTCAATTTCAATACAATTGATCATCATCCATGCGGGCATATTTTTAGGAGTTACATTTTGCCAGTCCTTACCGCCATTTTTAGAAATATGTACTAAACCATCATCAGAACCTGTCCAAATCAAATCTTTTTCAAATGGTGATTCTGCGGCTGCAAAAATAGTCGCGTAATATTCCACTCCAGTATTATCTTTAGTGATAGGGCCGCCAGAAGCACCTAATGTTTTTGGGTCGTTCTTGGTCAGGTCAGGACTGATAATTTCCCATGATTGACCTTCATTATAGGTGACATGTAAATGATTAGAAGCAGCATATAATTTTCGGGGATTATTGGGTGAGAAAAAGATCGGAAAATTCCATTGAAAACGATATTTAAAATCTTCAGCTCCGTGCCCCATCGGGTCATCGGGCCACACATTAATGGCTCTTGCTTCTTTTGTTTTATGATTGACCCTGGTTAAGAATCCGCCATAGCTACCGCCATAAACGATATCATTATTAGTAGGATCAACCGCAATATGGGCGCTTTCGCCACCTGCTGTAGATTCCCAATCTTTTTCAGAAATAAATTGCCCATTGGTTCGATGTGCTATACGGACTGTTGAATTATCTTGTTGTGCTCCATAAACTCTGTAGGGAAAATGATTGTCTGTAGTCACTCTGTAAAATTGTGAAGTGGCTTGATTGTGATAGGTTGTCCAATTTTTTCCGGCATCAAAACTTATTTGAGCACCACCATCGTCACCTATGATCATTCGCTGATTATCTTCCGGTGCTATCCATAGATCGTGATGATCTCCATGAGGAGCATTATGGGTGCTATAGGTTTTTCCTCCATCTTTTGAATGATGGTATCTAACATTTAAGACGTACAATCCGTTTTCATCTTGAGTATCAGCATAAATACGGGTATAATACCATGCACGTTGCCGTAATTTACGCTCGCTATTAATTAATTTCCAGGTTTTTCCAGCATCTGTTGATTTGTAAACACCTCCGTTTTTATTTTCAATCAATGCCCAAACAATGTCAGAATTTATCGGTGAAACGGTAATACCACTAATCCCCCAAAGGCCTTTTGGTAATCCTTCATGAGTAGAAATGTTTTTCCAGGTATCCCCGCCATCAACACTTTTCCATAATGCAGAACCATCACCACCGCTAGATAAACTATAAGGTGTCCTTCTTACATTCCACGTGGTCGCATATAAAATTCGGGCATTATTAGGATCCATAATTAAATCTACCGCCCCGGCATCCGCGTTAGCGAATAACACTTTTTTCCACGATGTGCCCCCATCAACAGATTTGTAAACACCCCTTTCGGTTGAAGATTTATATAAATCACCTAACACTGCAGCATAGACTATATCAGAATTTTTGGGATGAATTTTAATACGAGGCACATGTCTTGAATTTTTCAAGCTCATATGTTTCCATGTTTTTCCGGCATCAACTGACTTCCAAATACCATCTCCCGATGATACATTACCACGAACCGTTTTTTCACCATTACCCACGTATATTACATTATTATCCCATTCACTCACAGCTATTGACCCGACAGAACCTCCAAAAAATCCATCAGAAATATTTTGCCAGGTATTGCCTGCGTCTGTAGTTTTCCAGATACCACCACCGGTTGAACCCATATAAAATAGATTTGCCTTGCCTGAAACACCCGTAACGGCAGCACTACGGCCACCTCTAAAAGGGCCGATGTTTCGCCATTGTATAGCATCATAGTATTTTTCAGCAAATTGAATGGTATTTTGTTGTGTTTTTCTTTTGTATTTTTGAGCCTTGCTAGAATAACTAGTTAGCAATAGTATGCCGACTAATAGGAAAGTTACTTTTTTCATGTTGTTGGTAGTTGAATTAAAAACTAAAAGTAACAATAAAATATAAATATTTGATACTTCATAAATGAATTTATTATTGGATTATACTGATCAACAGATAGGTAAGGCAGAAATTACTATTTCGGGTTCAAAAAGTGAATCAAACCGACTGTTGATTCTAAAACAATGGTATCCTAATTTACAACTTCAAAACGTATCAGATTCCGATGATACAATTCATTTATCGCATGCACTGAGCTCATTAAAAGATACAGTTGATATTGGCCATGCTGGAACTGCTATGCGTTTTTTAACAGCATACTTTTCGGTATTGGATGGGAGAGAAGTTACACTTACGGGTTCTGAACGTATGCAAAATCGGCCAATTCAAATATTGGTGGATGCCTTACGAGGTTTAGGAGCCGAAATAGAATATGAAAGTAAAGAGGGTTATCCTCCACTTAGGATTAAAGGAAAAAAATTGACAAATAACAAAGTTCAAATTAATGGAAATGTAAGCAGCCAATATATTTCGGCATTAGTATTGATAGCGCCGTCTTTAGAAAACGGACTGGAAATAGAATTGTTGGGAGAAATTACTTCGCGACCATATCTTGAAATGACCTTGAATCTTTTAGGCCAATTAGGGGTTTCGACTTCTTTCGAAGAGAATCACATTGTGATTTTACCGAAAAACAGGATTACAGATAAAACGATACTGGTAGAATCTGATTGGAGCTCTGCTTCCTATTTTTATAGTTTAATGGCTTTAAGTCCGGTCGGAACAACCATTGCATTATCATCCTTTCGAAAAGAAAGCTTACAAGGAGATAGTTGTTTGATAGATATTTATGAGAATTTTGGAGTTGAAACTAAGTTTCAAGATAATTCAATAGTATTAACTAAAACAACCCGAAATCCGAAATTCGAAACCTTAAACCTGCAAAACGCCCCTGACCTTGCGCAAACTATAGCTGTAACTTGTTTTGGCTTAGGTTTGGCTTGCAACTTGACAGGATTACACACCTTAAAAATTAAGGAGACAGATCGTTTGGTAGCGTTGCAAAATGAGCTCCTAAAATTAGGTGCCGAATTAGAAATAACTGAGAACAGTTTATACTTAAAATCGTCTACTGCTATTCATAAAAATTGTTCTATCGAAACCTATAATGACCATAGGATGGCAATGGCATTTGCGCCTTTAGCTTTAAGAGTACCTATCACAATAGAAGATGCAGATGTGGTTACAAAATCCTATACTGTTTTTTGGGAAGATTTTGAAAGGTGTTTTGTTTAATGAAGATACGAAAGTAGCTCGACCTTTTTTTTGATGAACGTTAAAGATTAGTTAAAAAAAATAATATTAATATGTACATGTACTAAAGACATGACCTTACGCGTTACATACAGTATAAAATCCCCGTTCAACATGAGAAAAATAGTACTTCTTTGTTGCCTTTTTATGTGCGTACAATTTACTACCCAAGCACAAGAATGGCTTACAGATATTGATGAGGCAAAAAAAATGGCTAGTGAAAAAAATCGAAAAATCGTTTTGGTTTTTTCAGGATCTGATTGGAGCAGCCTTTGTCTCAGGTTAGAAAAAGAAATGTGGACCAATCAAGAATTTCGAGACTATGCTAACGAGCATTTTGTGTTGCTTAAAGCCGATTTTCCTAGAAGGGAAGAAAATAGATTAACTGAGGAACAACAGGAAAAAAATACTAAGCTGGCTGAAAAGTATAATCTGGATGGCGATTTTCCGCATGTGGTGGTTTTAAATAAGGAGGGTGAAGTTTTGGGATTTACAGGTTATAAAGACGTGAGCCCCTATTTATATACCAAATTACTAGATTCTTTTTAGGTCGCTTAATGAGCTGCTATTTTTTCCAATTCTTTGATACTATTGAATTGCTTTTGCTCCTGGAATTTTTTATTAGTTATTGAGTCGGTACCTTAAAGTAAATTCAAAACTCTGAAAGTTTTTCACATATCATTTGTAACGGATCAACTCTAAACAATTATATATTGCAAATTGTTACCTTCCATTTTGTTCGATTTGTCTGAACGGGAAAAAATGACAATGGAAAAATTAATGGATGTATAGATCTTATTTCTTAATGCCAAATTGAATTGTTTAAATAGAAGGTAAATCTACCGTATCTTTGTGTTATTCATAAGAGTAAAATTATCAAGAGATACAAGTTGGTTAAATTTTTTTTGTCTGAACTAAATTCTATGAAATATTATCACAATACTATCATAAATTTAATATTCACCATAGTTGTTTCCATTCTTTGCTTTGTATTATTTCATAAATCAGGAATACTTAACGATGCAGGAATGGCTGCAATTTTTATGAATTGGCTTCCATTGATTATTGGAATTTTTACGATTGTTGTTTATTTATTGATGAATTTATTGACGAAAAAATATTCTTGGATCGTTACCATGGTTGGGAATCTCATCAATCTGGTTCTGTTAGTCAGTGCATTTCAATAGTAAGACTCTCCGTTGAAAATTCAAGTAAACAATTATTTTTTTTATCCTTAAAGCATGTTAGTTTTTTTTATAAAGGGCAGCTAAATTCTTAGACAAAACTATTTTAAATGTTAAAGTTCGTAACACAAACTTATTTTAGGCGTCTTTAAGTATAGGCAATGCTTTCGAATACTTAAATCAAAAACGAAACCAATAGTTATGTTGGGGTATACATCAACCATCAATAAAGAAGTTTTAAACGATCGACTCGCTAAAATTCGCTTTTTGATCGGTGATTTTACGGTGGTTGCTTATAGTTCAATACCATCGCAAGGTTGGTTTAAAACAGGCAATGGTTTCGCTAATTTCTCTATGGAAGATACCTTTATTAAAGAAAGTGTCAATATTACCAAAGATGATGGTATTATTGTTATGGATAATACTATGGGTTGTGATATTGAAAAAGATTCATACAAGATGCAAACCTTAGATATCAACTCTGGCGTTATGGATATTTATAAAGGGACTGTAACCAATGAAATATTAATTTTCAACAATGTTGATTCAGGAATAAAAACAAAAAATCAATATGGAGATTGGCTTACCTTCAAATTAATATACAAACAACTATCACTGTTAGAAAATGAATTGGTGATAGGTTGTTCTAAGGATAATGGTAAGACCTGGTTTCCTTTTTTGAAAAATTATTATAAAAGAAAATAAAATCCAAAAGAACCTCCATTTGAGGTTGTTTACCTTCCTTTCTTTTAATAGCTGTTTAAAATATAAACCCTTGTTTGAAAAAGGGGAAAAATCCCCTTTGATTTTTGATTTTAAATAAATTAACTTCGTAAAAACTATTTTTAACGATGCTACATAGCAACGTTTTAAAATTAATTTCACACTTATGTCAAACGCTTCAAATTCGCCACGCCCGTTAAGCAGGAAGTTGAAAGGCTATGCTTTCGATCCTTCCTTATCTCTTAAAACAGATACATCAGATTTTAATGAAATAGTGTACAATATACCTTGGGAAGATGATCTATCTCCCGGCCCAACCGGTGAATACCTTGAAGTTATAGATTATGACCCCACTATAAAAAAAAGAGATGGCAATTATGGCGTTTTTTATAAAAGTGTCAATTTGAACGATCCATATATTTTAGCTGAATATGGATTGACACCCAGTGACAGCAATCCCCAATTTCATCAGCAGATGGTGTATGCGGTGGCAATGAAAACCATTAAAAACTTTGAAAAAGCACTTGGACGGAAAGTGATTTGGAGAGAAAAAGCCTGGGGAGAAGATTTCAAATCAACTTATGTACAGCGCTTGCGAATCTATCCTCATGCTATAAGAGAACCCAATGCATATTATAGTCCGGCCAAGAAAGCCTTGCTTTTCGGATATTTCAGATCGACACCGAGCGAAAAACACATTCACATGCCCAACTCCTGGGTATTTACCTGTTTAAGTCATGGCATTATTGCCCATGAAGTTGCACATGCCATTCTTGACGGACTAAATCTGCATTATAATGAACCTACAAACCCTGATGTATTGGCTTTTCATGAGGCCTTTGCCGATATTGTAGCTTTATTTCAGCATTTTACCATGCCGGAAGTACTTAAAAGTCAAATTGCCAAAACTAAGGGAGATCTTGAAAATCAAAACTTATTGGGGCAACTCGCCCAAGAGTTTGGGAACGCTATTGGCGGATATGGAAGTCTTAGAGATGCTATTGGATATTTTGATAAAAAAGAAAAAGTATGGAAACGAATAGTGCCTGATACTTCGGAATATGAAACAATTCTTGAGCCCCATAAACGCGGCAGTATTTTAGTAGCAGCTGTATTCGATGCCTTCTTGACCATATATAAGGCAAGAGTAGCCGACTTGATAAGGATTGCCACAGGAGGAAGTGGTGTGTTGCCTGATGGTGAATTACATCCTGATCTGGTCAATAGATTGGCAAAAGAGGCCGCAAAAACTGCAGGTCATATATTGAATATTTGCATCAGGGCACTTGATTATTGCCCTCCTGTTGATATCACTTTTGGAGAGTATCTGAGAGCCATTATCACCGCAGATTGCGATTTGGTTGCCGATGACAATAATAATTATAGATTGGCCTTTATAGATGCTTTTAAGAGAAGAGGTATATACCCTAAAGGTATTAAAACGTTAAGTGTTGAGAGTTTGAGATATCCCCGGATTGTAGTTGACAATACATCGGAAGAGACAGTTCATGTCATCACCAAAGTTTTAAAAGAATATAGCAGGAAGATGAAATTCAATCAGCAAAGAAAAGATGTTTTTATAAAAACGAAGGAACATATTGAGGGAATTAAAGGTAAAGCACCTGGCTTGCATAAAAAGATATATGATCAAATAACAATGAATGAAGCTTTTGAAAAACTGTCTGGTATTATTATTCAAAGTAGTTTTTATAAATGCGGAATTAATAAAGGAAACTTTAACGGTAAAGAAGAAGATAAAATACCTGATTTTAAGATTACCAATCTAAGAGAAATTTCAAGAGTAGGGCCAACAGGTAAAAAAGTAAATCAAATAAAATTTTCTATTGTCCAAACGGCAAGATTGGTTTTTGAAAATGACGGAACATACAGAAGCAAAAAAGGCACAGAAGAATACATGCGTTTTAGAGGCGGAGCCAGCTTCATTTTTGACCTCAATTCAGGATCTTTAAAGTATTCAATTCGCAAACCTATTTTTGATAGTAAGGATCATACGAAGCTTGATGAAAAAAGGCTGAACGATCAGTATAATTATCAGTATGATTCAGAAATGAATGGGATGTCTGAACTAGAAAAATACTTTGACCTCAATAGGCATACAGAGTTACAAGAACCATTTGCACTATTGCATAATCACTAAAAAATCATAAAATGGCAAAGAAAATAACAAGTTGTGATGTTCGAATGTATACTATGGGTACCGGAGATTGTTTTGTACTTTCTTTTAAGAGTGATGATGATCAAAAACCCCGGTTTCAATTAATGATAGATTGTGGAGTGAAGAATATTTCAGGCCAGAATATGGAACCTTTTACCAGGGATATCATTGATCATACCGAGGGTGAAGTAGATGCCTTATTGATCACCCATGAGCATCAGGACCATGTATTGGGTTTTCAAAGAAATGAAGAGATTTTCACTAATGAATTTAAGGTTAAAGAACTTTGGCTTCCTTGGACAGAAAATGAAAGCGACCAATTGGTAAAAGAATGGAAAAAGGACTATGGGAAAAAGAAAAAATCGTTGGCAACTGCATCTGAAATGCTCAGCAACAGTATTAAAGAACCTTTATATGCTGAAATTTATGGGGTTGGGCCTCTCGGAGAAAGGGCCCTTAGTGCAAGAAAAGGAATTTCAGATGCCTTAATTGAACTCAGTAATCTCAACACTGACCCTATTGGTGCAGCCGGTGAATATATCGGCGGGCTAAAAGGAATGAAGATTGTCAAAGAGAAGTTACAAAAGGAACGGGTTAGATTTCTGGAAACGGGAAGTGTTATTGAAGATATTGAAGGGCTCGATAATATTAGAATGTATGTGTTGGGACCTCCTAAAATGTGGACAGATGTAAAAAAAGAAGAGGGTAAAGAAGGAGAAACCTATAAACACAATAAAGAACTCGAATTGGTCCGCGGATTTTCTTCCCTTCCTTTTGACGAAGATGAATCGGAATCTTCTCCTTTTATTAATGATCATATTTTTGATTTCGAGCTGCAAGGCAAAATAGCTAAGAAAGAAAAAAAGATGGTTAAAGAATATCAAAATCCTGAAAATAATTATAGACGTATTGATTATGATTGGCTGATGAGTGCTGCCAATCTTTCTTTACGTTTGACTCAGGGCATTAACAATTTGAGTTCGGTATTGGCCATTGAGTTTATAGATTCAGGTAAAGTAATGCTCTTTCCCGGAGATGCAGAATTTGGAAGCTGGAAAAGTTGGCACGAAATAGAATGGGATGAAAAAGGCAAAGATGGTACAACACATTTAACTACAGATCTATTGAATAGAACTGTTTTTTATAAAGTAGCCCATCATATGAGCCATAATGGTACAGCCAAAGAAAAAGGAATAGATTTAATGACAGATACCAGCCTGGTTGCAATGGCTACACTTGACTATGAGGTAATTCATAAAACATGGAAAAACACTATGCCAAATCGTGGTTTGGTAAGAGACCTGCTCAATAAAACCAAAGGCAGATTGATTATTTTAAACCCAAAAGGGCTTCATTTTGACAAGGCCAAAACAATAAAATTGGAAGATGAGATCATTCATAGATTCGATAATCTAAGCCGGGCAAAACAAAAAGAATTTAATGATAATTTTGAGCGCAAAGAACATTTTGTAGAATTTGTTGTAGATGGTAAATAACGATCTAACATTTTAATTTTTTAAGATTTATTATGTTTAATTTGTTCAATTGAACAGATAGTAAATGAATTACAACGAGCTGAAAATAACAAACCAACAAGCTGAAAATATAGTTTTTGAGCTTTTCAATATACGAGGAGATGCTTCCTTATTACCCGGGGAAGTTGATTTCAATTTCAGAATTAAAGTTGAACGTGAAGAAGGGTATATCTTAAAGGTTTCTCGCCCAGATGAAGACGTAGATTATTTAGAATTTCAACAACAACTAATACAGTCTATTGAGAAAAACGATCAGAAATTAATCGCCCCAAAAGTTATAAAAGACAAAAATGGAGATCCTGTTTCAAAGATTATAGATGAATTTGGCCAACACCGAAAAGTGCGTTTATTGAATTGGATTCCAGGCCGTGTATGGAACAGTGTTAATCCGCAATTAGATGACTTACGTTTTAGTTTAGGAGAACAATTTGGCCGTTTGACAAAAGTCTTACAAGGTTTTGATCATCAAAAAGCACATCGTGAATTTGTTTGGGATATAGCGCAATCGCTATGGACCAAAGAACATACCCATTTATTTGAAGATGATAACAAAAAAATAATCGAATTTTTTCAAGATAAATTTGAAGCTTCTCTAGCTTCCTATGAAAAACTTCGAAAAGCTATTGTGCACAATGATGCAAATGATAACAACATTATTGTTTCGCCTGAGCCAATAAATCCTGAGGTTAGAGCTGCTATTGATTATGGTGATGCCATCCATACCCAAATTATAAATGATGTTGCGATAGCTTGTGCCTATGCCATTATGGATCATAACGATCCATTAGATGCCGCCTTACCAATTGTCAAAGGCTACCATTCAACTTTTCCACTGAAAGAAGATGAATTAGCTCATCTATATAACACAATTGCTATACGATTGGTAATCTCAGTCACCAAATCGGCTATCAATAAAATCGAAGAACCAGGCAATGAGTATTTATTGATTAGTGAAAAATCGGCTTGGGAAGTGCTTAAAAAATGGCATCAAATCAATCCAGAATTTGCACATTATAGTTTTAGAACAGTTTGTGGATTTAGTACCCATCCTAACAAGAACAAATTTAAAACTTGGGCTGATAAAAATAATTTCAAATTATCATCTTTATTCCCAACCATCAAAAAAAATAAAGCACATCATTTAGATTTAAGTGTTTCCAGTAAATGGATTGGGCATCAACAAGATTTTAATGACCTGGACTTGTTTCAATTTAAAATAGAACAACTTCAGAAATATATCCCAAATAAAATTATTGCCGGAGGTTATTTAGAGCCTAGATGTCTTTATACCTCAACCGCTTATGATAAAACGGGGAATAAAGGAACTGAAAGTAGAACGATTCATTTGGGCATCGACTTTTGGGTGCCGGCGCAAACTTCAGTTCATGCATTATTAGATGGGGAAGTCGTTGCTGCGGTTAATGATATTGGTGATAAAGAATATGGAGGTCTGGTAATCTTAAAACACAGGGTTGAAGGCCTTGAATTTTTTACGCTGTATGGACATTTATCAGTAGATTCTGCTCTAAAGAATAAATTTGGAGACAGTATTAAAAAAGGGAGCGAAATAGCCAGGATCGGCAACTATCCCGAAAATGGAAATTGGGCTCCTCATCTTCATTTTCAGGTGATGCTTTCTATGTTAGATTATAAGGACGATTATCCCGGTGTGGCATATTTTAATCAAGTTGAGGTATGGAAAGGTATCTGTCCTGATCCAAATGCATTGTTCAAATTGAAAGCCCTTCAAAAAAATGAAACAGTTACGGATACTGAATTAATTAAGTATCGAAATGAGCATTTAGGTAAAAGTTTAAGTTTACAATATAAAGTGCCTATAAAAATGGTACGTGGTGCCGGCCAGTATTTGATAGATCAAAATGGAAGAAAATATTTAGATACGGTAAACAATGTGGCCCATGTTGGCCATGAACATTATAGTGTGGTGAAAGCCGGACAAGAGCAAATGGCGCTCATTAATACAAACTCGCGCTATTTACATGAAAATATCAATGCGTTGGCCCGGGAATTAATTGAGACTTTGCCGCCTGAATTGAGTGTACTTCATTTTGTGAATTCGGGTAGCGAAGCGAATGAGTTAGCTATAAGAATGGTTAAAGCCGCAACCGGTGAGCGCAATATTATTGCTTCCGAAATAGGATACCATGGAAACACCAATATGTGTGTTGATATTAGTTCTTATAAATTTGATGGAAAAGGGGGGCAAGGAGCACCGGAACACACGCACATTTTTCCCTTACCCGATGCTTTTAGGGGAAAATACAGAGGAGAAAATTCAGGGGCATTGTATGTAGAAGAAGTTCAAAAGCAACTAGATGTTATTCACTCAAAAGGTCGAAGGGTGGCTGCTTTTATTGTAGAACCGATTATTAGTTGTGGCGGACAAATAGAATTACCTAATGGTTTTTTGGCACAGGCATATAAAAAGGTCCGAGCTGCAGGAGGCTTATGTATTTCAGATGAAGTACAGACAGGTTGCGGAAGACTGGGAAAAACATTTTGGGGATTTCAACTACATGACGTTATACCCGATATTGTCACTATTGGCAAACCTTTGGGGAATGGTCATCCAATTGCTGCAGTGGCGTGTACGCAAGAAGTGGCAGCTAAATTTGCTAACGGAATGGAATATTTTAACACCTTTGGTGGTAATCCGGTGTCCTGTGCAATTGCAACCGAAGTATTGCGCACCATAAAACGAGAAAAATTACAAGAAAATGCTCTACAGGTAGGGGAATTTTTAAAATCTGAATTAAAAATACTTGCAAAAGAATATCCAATTATTGGAGATGTTCGCGGACAAGGTTTATTTCTCGGGATAGAATTGGTAGATATTGAATTAAATCCGCTTACTGCTCAAACCGATTATATGGCCAACCGAATGAAAGACCATGGAATATTAATGAGTATTGATGGTACTGACCATAATGTTTTAAAGATCAAACCTCCAATGGTATTTACAAAAGAGAATGCCAAAGAGTTAATTTACTATTTACAAAAAATACTTGCAGAAGATTTTATGAGATCATTTTAATAGAGGTTAACTCAGAAGTTAAACATGGTATCTGGATTGTTCAAAATCAAGTTTTCTATGGTTCAAATAGGACTTGCCTCCGGCGAGTCCCATATGTTCATTTAGAAAAACAAATTTTTTGAAGGTTTTTGAGGACTTGCCTTGCGGCGAGTCCCTAAAACGTCATGTTGAAAGAAAAAACCAACCCATTTTATGGCTTCTTTTTTTTGTTTCTCGCCGTCCTTTAAAACAAGTTTTACGGATGGCTCCAAACAAAAAAACCAGCACTTTCGTGCTGGCTTTTTCTTATCTGTACTCGAGATGGGACTTGAACCCATACGGGCATTACTGCCCACTGGATTTTAAGTCCAGCGTGTCTACCAATTCCACCACTCGAGC
>JGI24023J19991_10001152_pt1 | contig 20620 bp, 21 predicted proteins | sample Cruoilmetagenom1_FD_19991 | JGI IMG/M metagenome (IMG submission 19991) | reverse complement strand
GACGATTTTTTGTTTCGTTTTTTCTAAAAAAATGAAAGGAGAAACAACGCCACGAGTCACATACAAGGAAAGTGGTGAAATACTAAAAAGTTTTTGGTCGATTATATCGACCCTACCTAAGGGAAATCATGTTAATCATTGATACAAAAAATCTTAAAAACAAAAAAAACCTATTAGCATTCTCAGCAGGCATAGACTCATCAGCACTCTTCTTTCTACTCATAGAAAACAACATCAAATTTGACACCGCCATCATAGACTACGGCATAAGAGAACAAAGTAAAGAGGAAGTAGCCCATGCCAAAGCCTTGGCAAGGAAACATAAACTCTTTTGCCACCACATCAAAGCACCCAAGTTTAAAACACATTTTGAGAAACAAGCCAGAGACTTTCGTTATGGCTTTTTTGACTCACTTGTCACCATAGAAGGCTACGACAACATCCTTACAGCCCATCAACTCAATGACCAACTAGAATGGTTACTTATGCGCCTGAGTAAAGGGGCAGGACTGTCTGAACTCATAGGACTTGAAACCATCGCTAAAAGAGAGCACTATACTTTAATACGACCGCTACTTGCTTTCAGCAAGACAGAACTTCTTGACTACCTGAACAAGAACGACTATCCTTACTTCATCGATGAAAGTAACGCTGATGAAAAGTATGAACGAAACAAGTTCAGAAAACAGTTTTCAGATACACTTATGAAAGAATATAGTGAAGGTATCAAAAGAAGTTTCGACTACCTCAAAAAAGACAAAGAAGCGCTAGAAAAAGACTTCGAGACACTCCTTAGTGAAAAAGAGTTACGTATTATAAAACTACATAGTACAACTGCCAAAGTAAAAGCTACTGACTTAGCACTTAAAGAGCTAGGCTACTTACTCTCTGCACCCCAACGTGAAGAGGTAGCAAAAGAAGAAAGCTTAGTCATAAGTGGAAAATGGGCAGTAGAACTCCAAGAAGATCTACTGTACATAGCCCCATACTTGACAACAGATATGCCAAAGCAGTTTAAAGAAGTATGCAGAGTAAACAAGATTCCAAGTAAGATAAGACCTTATATTTTCAAAGAAAATATCACGCTACCTACTACTTATTAAGAGGATGCGCCTTCATATACTCCTCCATCTTCTTCACAGATCCAAGTTTAGTATAGACCTGTGTGGTAGCCATGGTCTCGTGCCCTAACAGCTCTGAGACATCGGCTATCCTCGCACCATTGTTCAGTAGATGTGTGGCAAAAGAGTGGCGAAGCTGGTGTGGGGTGGCTTTGATGCCCGCTGCTTTAAAAAGTTTGGTGATGATGTAGCGTAGTTGTGCGACATTCATAGGGGCATTACCTTTTTCAAAAAGGTACTTTTTGGGACTTTTATCTTTCACATACCGTGTGATGAGCTGCTGCAGCCCATCAAGTAAAGGTAACTCTCTCACCTTGTTTCCTTTACCAAGTATCTGTATCCAGGAGTCTTTGATACTTTCAAGTTTTAATTCACTCAGTTCAGAGATACGCAGTCCCAAACCATACAACATCGATACAAGCAATTTTTGCTCTAAGTTTGCCATAGCCAACACCTCGTCTATGTAAGTCTGCTCTATGGGCTTAGGAAGGCTCTGAGGTACCTTAATAGACTCATCTCCTATGAGTTTCATAGACAAATGGCATTGATCTTCTAAGTACTTTACAAAAGAGCGTATAGCTGAAAGTTTTTTAACGATGGTTTTTTTATTATTTTTAACGATGTTGAAACGAAAAGGTGTGATATTGAGTACAGTAAAGCCCTCTTCCTCATAAAAATGACTCACCTCCATCATCTGACGTAAAGCCACCTCATAGGTAGTAACCGAATGTGCAGAATACCCTCTCACATCCAAAAGGTAATCAAGAAAATCTTCAGAGTAACTCTCTAATCTCTCATTCACTTCTGCTCCCTACCTAATCTTTCTACCTATAATATAGTGTTCTCCAACATTTTACCCGAAAGATACTCTTTTGCCTCTTCTATCTCCATACCTTCTAACGAAATACTTTGCATATAAAAGTCGATTTGGGTAAAGAGGTAAGGGATCACAAACTTGTCCCAAGACTTTAACTGCCAATACTTTTTTGCTTTATAGTTCATCACAAAAATAGGAAGTTTACTCTTTAGAGCAATCCCTATGGCACCATCATGCATAAAATGTCTAGGTCCCTTAGGTCCATCAGGTGTGATCAGCACTTCTTCCCCAGACTTTATGCTCTTAAATGCCTGAAGCAGTACTTGTTTCCCACCTTTTCTACTTGAGCCTCTTAAAGGACGAATCTTTAGAAACCCTAAAGTTCCAGCTATCAATGTACCATCAAAATGTGAAGAGATGATCGCAGATGCGGGATGTTTTTTGTGTATATGCCTATAGGCTTGTGGTGTCATAAAAAGTTCGCCATGCCAAGTGACACAAACGTGCTGTTCATCTCCCACTGCTTCAGAGTTATGAAAGTTCTTTTTACTTGTCCACCATATAAGACGCATCAATACATATATCATAGGAGGTACAATAACTTGACCTGCTTGTCTTAAAAAAATTTTCATTTCAAAGCTTTAAACAAGCACTCCATCTAAGGCACCACGAGATACTTTAGTGACTTGAACTTCTGCTATTTTTCCTAAAAGTTCTTCACTGCCTTCAACAAAAAAGAGTTTACCATCGTCACTTCGACCAGATACTCTACCATTTGATTTGAGTTCATCAAAGTAAACACTGTGCATGGCACCCATTTGTAAGTCCATGATCTCATCAAGTATCTCTGTATGTCTGGCTTGAAGACGTGTCAGTCTTTCCCCTGCTAGTGCATTGTCAATTTGGTTGTCAAAATTTGCAGCTTCTGTGTGTGGGCGTGGTGAGTACTTAAACGAAAAAAGTTGCTCAAAACGTACCTTTTCCAGTACATCCATCGTATCTTCAAAGTCTGCATCACTCTCATTTGGAAACCCTACGATGATGTCTGTAGAGATCGTAGCTTCAGGGCAAAGCGTACGTATCTTTTCACAACGATTCAGGAAGTTTTCTTTGGTATATCCTCTTTTCATCTCTTTCAGAAGAGAGGTCGAACCAGACTGTAAAGGGACGTGTATCTGTTTACATATCTTAGGATTTGAAGCAAACTCTTTTAAGAATGCATCATCCATATGTAAAGGGTGAGGAGAGGTAAATCGTATACGCTCTAAGCCATCTATCTCAGATATCTTTTGTAAAAGTTGTGTAAAGTCACACTGCTCATCAGAGCTACCAAAACGTCTTCCATAGTTGTTCACATTTTGCCCAAGAAGCATCACTTCTTTAGCCCCTGTCTTCACTGCTTTTGTGATCTCTTGGACGATGAGATCTGAGGGGATAGATATCTCATCTCCTCGTGTTGCCGGCACGATACAAAAAGTACAAGACTTGTCACACCCTATGGAGATGTTGACCATCGCCTTAAAAGGGTTAGATCTATACTCCCCAAAATCATATGTACTCTCATCAAAGTCCGTGTCTATCTCTACTGCATGCTTTTGGTTGATGACCTTAGTGATCTTAGATACATTTCTCGCACCCAAAACAAAGTCTACTGCTGGGGCTCTTTTAATGATATCTTTACCTAGGTGTGATGCTGTACATCCAGCCACACCTATCTTTGCACCTTCTTTTTTATGTTTGTTAAACACACCTATCTCAGAAAAGAGTTTTGCCACAGGCTTTTCTCGCACTGAACAGGTGTTAATGATGATAAGGTCTGCTTCGGAAAGTGTTTCGGTAAGTTCGTAGGGTTCTGTTTGGTTGAGTTCTGCGATCATATGTTCGCTATCACGAACATTCATCGCACAACCTAGTGTTTCTATAAATAATTTTTTAGACAATCAATTTTCTTTTCATTTAATCTTCGCACTTATGCGATAATATGTACTTCGTAGATATATTCATTTTCATCTAAGCCATATTTTACTTCTCTCATGTAGACAGAGAAGGCTTTTTCTTCAAAGTATTCTATCATCTCTTTAAGCTCTTTATGCGAGTTGTCTTTATCAAAATAAAATATTGATTTATTCGCTAGCTCTTCTTCTAGTTTTTTCAACTCAATAGACTTTGGTTTCGCTTTGAGTGTTGTTCTAGCTAATTTTAATTTCATTTACTAATGCCCTTTGATTTTTCTTATTATTGCCTTAAGTATACTTTATTTTCAGTAAAGGTTTGATTAGGTACAATACACTACTTCGAAAAAGCCCTCCCCAAGACGTTATTGACACTGTTTATGTTACCTCTTGTAGCGGTATATTGAAAATAAATTCAAAATGAATAATTAATTTAGGACAAAATAATGGAAAAAATATTAGATATTATAGATGCAATAGCGCACGAAAAAAACATCACAAAAGAGCATGCCTTTGAAGCATTTACCAATGCCATTGTGAACACAGCAAAAAAACTTACGACCTTTACTTCTGAATTTGAAGTGATCATTAACAATGACACAAAAACCTATACTGTCAATAAAGTGATCACCGTGGTTAAAGANGGTGATCCACAACTTTTNGTAGAAGTAGGAAAAGAACCCAACAAAGAAAAAATAGAATCAGATGGATTCATCTCACTGACAGAAGCACTAGAGTTTGATGACTCTCTAGAGGTTGGTGATCAACTGAAAGAAGAGTTTGTCTTAGAAGACCACGGTCGTACTGCCTCTGCAAACTTATTTAGAGAGCTAGAATACCATGTGCAAAGACGTGTTGAGCAAGACCTTTTTGAAAAGTACAGAGAAAAAGTAGGTACAGTCATGTTAGGTACGGTCAACCGTGTTGATGCGGAAGATAATACACATGTTGAGATAGGTGAACTTAAAGGTGTGATGAGTTTAAGAAATCGTATCAAAGGGGAAAAATACAAACGTGGAGATAGCATCAGAGCTTTACTTCGTTTCGTTTCTGTTGATCCTGAGTATGGACTTTTCTTAGAACTTACAAGAACTTCTCCTAAGTTCTTAGAGGCACTGATGGCATCTGAAGTACCTGAGATAGATGATGGCGCAGTAGAGATCATGAACGCAGCACGTATCCCGGGTGAAAGAGCCAAGATAGCCCTTAAAACGGAACAAATGAACATTGACCCTATTGGAGCAGCTGTGGGTGTAAAAGGTGTACGTATCAACGCAGTAAGTCAAGAGCTTGCAGGAGAAAACATCGACTGTATCGAGTACTCACCTATCCCTGAAGTCTTTATCACACGAGCGTTGAGCCCTGCTATCTCTCAAAGCATCAAAGTGGATGCTGATGAGAAAAAAGCCATTGTCAACATCACTGGTGATCAAAAAGCAAAAGCGATTGGAAAGTCAGGGATTAACATTCGTTTGGCTTCCATGCTTACAGGGTACACGATAGAGCTCAATGAAGTAGAAGGTGTAACAGAAAGACAAGTCGATAGTTCAGATACTGCTGAAGCTGAGAAGACTACAGATACAACTGCATTGGCAGATCTATTTAAATAACCTCTCGCTCTTCTCCATCAAATCACGCTATGCGTGTAATGTTGTGGCGAACGCCCTTGAAAGCGAAGCGATTCGAGAGCCACAACGATTTTTTGCTTCGTTTTTTCTAAAAAAATGAAGAGAGAAACAACGCCTCATGTAGAGTAACGGGGATATTTGAATAAAATATATTAAAGGTACATTTGAAAATGTACCCTACGCAAATATCATTTCAGAAAAACTTTTCGCATCAAGTGATGCAGAACCTACTAACACCCCATCCACGCCAGCAATGGAAACAATCTCTTTTATATTTGCAGGTTTAGCAGAACCACCATACAACAATGGCTTGTCATTGATAGCTTGCTTCAAAGCACTGTGTGTGCTAGATATCTCTTCAACGGTAGCAGACCTACCTGTACCTATAGCCCAGATAGGCTCATAAGCCACGATCACTTTTTCATACGTAATGTCTATGCCATCAAACTGTGCAAGTAAGTATTGCATCACTGATTCAAAACCTTTTTCTCTTATATCCAGAGGCTCACCGATACAGTAGATAATCTCAAATCCCTGCTCTTTAAAAAAGTTAAATTTTTCTGCTACTTTTTCTTGAGACTCAAGCATATATTCACGTCGTTCACTATGCCCTATAAGGATGGTTTTAATACCAAACTCATTTAACTGTTCTATACCTATCTCACCCGTATACGCACCATTTTGTGCAGGGTAGGCGTTTTGTGTACCTATGGTAAAATCACCTTCATAACTATCTAAAGCTGTTGAAGGTGGGAAGATATACACTTTATCTTCAGGCTTTTTATCACGCAGTTTTTCATTTAATGCTTCTACATACTCTGCCGTACTTTTACGTGTATGATTTGTTTTAAAGTTTGCTGCATAAATCATAAAAATCCTTTTGCTATTCTAGTGCTTCAAGTCCAGGCAATACTGCACCTTCTATAAGTTTCAAACTTGCTCCACCACCTGTAGAGATAAATGTCATTTCATCCGCATCACCTGCACGCTGAACAACGTCCGCAGTGTCACCACCACCTACGATGGTTGTGGCATGTGTTTGTGCAATGTTGTTTGACATTGCCATGCTTCCTTTAGAGTATCTATCCATCTCATAAACCCCCATTGGACCATTCCAAATGATGGTTTGAGCATCATTCAGTGCTTCACGGAACAATCTTGAGCTTGCAGGACCGATGTCCAACCCCATCCATCCTACTGGTATCTCTTGCACAGGGAGGAACTTAACCGTTGTGTTTTCTGAAAATTCAGCTGCTGCTACTACATCCACTGGTAAATAAAACTTCACCCCAAGCTTTTTTGCTTTTTTTACAATACTATTAGCTTCCTCAAGTAAATCATCTTCTACAAGTGAATTACCTACTTCATGTCCATGTGCCTTCAAAAAGGTAAATGCCATACCTCCACCGATGATAACCTTATCTACTTTAGTGATAAGGTTTGTAAGTGCTTGAAGTTTACCAGATACCTTAGAACCACCCACAACAGCTACGAAAGGACGTACAGGGTTTTCCAATACTTTAGAAAAGAAATTGACCTCTTTACCCATCAAGAAACCTGCTGCTTTATGTTCAGCGTCGAAAAACTTCGTAATAGCATGTATAGAAGCATGCTTTCTATGACAAGCCCCAAATGCATCGTTGATGTATATGTCTGCAAAACTTGCCAGCTGCTTAGCAAATACCTCGTCATTTTCTGTTTCCCCTGCTTCATAACGTAAGTTTTCCAGCAACAACACGTCCCCAGCTTCCATCGCATCTGCTTTGGCTTGTGCATCTGCACCTACCACATCCGTAGCCATGAAGATATCTCTCTTTATCTTCAACAAAGTATGTAATCTTTTTGCCACAAGTGCTAGAGAATACTTCTCTTCATATTTTCCTGGCTCTGGTCTTTCATAGTGTGAAGCCAAAATGATCTTACAATCTCTGTCGATACAATAACGTATCGTCTGTAGTGCTGAACGAATACGTCTGTCATCCGTAATATTTCCAAACTCATCTTTAGGTACATTAAAATCACATCTTATAAATACACGTTTACCATCTACTTCTAAATCTTTAATCGTCTTCACTCTTATACTCCCTTGCTTATGTGTACAGCCATATCAACTAATCTACATGAGTATCCCCACTCATTGTCATACCAAGAAAGTACTTTTACCATCTTGCCACCTATCACTTGTATGGTGTCAAGTGGTACAACAGCACTGAGCTCTTCTCCCACAAAATCCATAGAGACTCTATAGTCTTCATCTACACCAAGTATGCCTTGCTGTGATCCCACACTTGCTGTTCTAAACGCTGCTTTTACATCTTCAACATTGACTTCTTTGCTTAATGTCACAGTCAAGTCCACCATAGAAACATCTGCAGTTGGCACTCTAATGGCTTGTCCATTGATCTTGCCTGCCAAGTTTGGCAATACTTTAGAAATGGCTTTGGCTGCACCTGTGGTTGTAGGCACAAGGTTAGTAGCACCTGAGCGTCCCTTTCTTGGGTCTTTCTTGTGTTTACCATCAAGTATAGGCTGAGAAGAAGTATACGAGTGTATAGTTGTCATTAAACCATTTTCTATGCCAAAGGCATCGTCTAGTACTTTGGCTACGGGTGCCAGTCCATTGGTTGTACACGAGGCATTTGAGACGATGGATTGTCCAGCATATTCATCTGCATTGGCACCCAATACAAACGTGGCTGTATCATCTTTTGCAGGGGCAGAAAAAAGTACTTTTTTCACACCATTGTCAAGGTAAGGCTGTACTGCTTCTGCAGTTAAAAATGCGCCTGTACACTCAAGTACTACATCTACACCCGCACTTGCAAAGTCTAGCTTAGACAAGTCACGCTCTGCAAATATTTTGGCTTTTGTATTACCGATATTTAAAAATCCGTTAGAGACAGAAACATCATTACGTGTACCATGTACAGAGTCATATTTCACGTTATACTCAAGCATCTCTTCTGTACCTGAAGCATTCACTGCAACAAGTTCTATGTCTTCTCTATCTGCAATGATGCGTGCCACACATCTACCGATTCTTCCCAGTCCATTGATTGCTACTTTTACAGCCATTGTATACCCTTATGATTATTATGCTAAAATTCAGTAATTTTACAGTAAATGAGGTTAGTATTTGGTTAATCAGTCTAAGCCTAGGGTAGCTATATTTGGGGGGAGTTTCGACCCTCCACACTTAGGTCATCAACATATCGTTGAGCTGGCTTCTCAAAACTTAGACATCGACCGCCTGCTTGTAGTCCCAGCATATCTTAACCCTTTCAAGTCGTCTACTTTAGCCACACCTTCTCAGCGTCTTGAGTGGTGTCATACATTGTTTGATGGTCTAGAAAAGGTTCAAGTCAGTGACTATGAGATACAAGAAGGCAAAAGTACCTTTACCTCACAAACTGTAAAACATTTTAACATAGCGTATGATGTCAAGTATCTTATCATTGGTTCTGACAACTTGTCTACATTGACAAAATGGCACGATTATGAGTGGCTAAATACCAACATTGTTTGGCTCATCATACCTAGAGATGGGTATGACCTAGAGGTGTCTGGACTTAGAGAGTGGAAGGTTTTAAACCTTGATGCACCTATGTCCTCTACGCAAATAAGAGATACAAAAGCTTTACACTATGTTGACAACCAAATACAACAATCAGTACAAAATGTACTACAAGGACAAACCTTTATGACAATAGACGAAAGAGTAGATAGCATCGTTGCTATCCTTGATGAAAAAAAAGCAGAAGAGATAGAAGTATTTAACCTAGAGGATGCAGATTATATCGCAAAACGTGTCATCATAGCAAACTCACTCAATGGTAAACATACCCTAGCACTTGCAGACCATCTCAAAAAAGCGCTCAAAGCCCAAGGAGATACATTCTTAGCCTCAGATATGAGTGATGAATGGGTAGTGGCAGACTTAGGAGATATCCTTATACACATTATGGTACCTGAGTACAGACAACGTTATTCGCTTGAGACATTTTTATCTGAATTGGTTGAATCTCAAAAACATAAAGATATCGACCCAGCTTAAGCATGGTGGTCGATTGTATCGATCCCCAATCATTCTACATTCTAGTTTAACTCGTGACTAGAACCCCCTAAAAGTTCTAACAACAAAAACAATCCTATCGTCACCACAGGCGAAAATAGTATCCACCAATAATACTTTTCTTTAAAAACATACACCAAAGCTGTTCCCCACGCGAGTATCACTAGGATCATATGCGTCAGATAAAGAGGCATCACCGGTCTTGTAAGATTTCCTACTATCGCCAATGATATGATAGCTGCAAATGTTGCTAGTGAAATGAGGAGTTTTTTTAGGTTTTTATCTTTGTTGTATTTGTAGACTATGAGTCCGAAGGTTGCCAGTATAGCTAAGACTATGAGGACTTTCATTTTCTCTCCTTGATTTGTGGTCGATTATATCGACCCTACAAACATGATACGTGCGATACCGTAGGGTCGGTAAAACCGACCATTATATATTATAATTTATCCACAACTTTGATACCAAGTATATCTAGTCCTTGCTTCACAGTTTTTGCTGTGAGGTCTGCTAGTTGTAGTCTGCTCATCTTAGTTTCTTCATCAACACCCTCTTTTAAGATAGGGTTTTGTTCGTAGAAACGCATGAAGAGTGTGACCAGTTCATAGAGGTACGTTGTTATCTGGTTGGGACTAGCGTCTGTTGCTGCGCGGCTTAGTACATCTTCAAAACGAAGAAGCATTGTGGCAAGTCTATGCTCTAGGGCATCACCTATGATGATGTCTCCTTCTACTGCTCCATCATACTTTCTAAAGATACTTTGTATTCTTGCATAAGCATACTGCATATACAGTGAGGTATTGCCTTCAAAGGAGAGCATTTTGTCCCAGTTGAAGATGTAGTTAGACTCACGGTTTATGGCTAAGTCTGCATACTTCACTGCCCCTATACCGATGGTCTTAGCTAAGGCTTCAAGTTCTTCGTCATTGTAGTCGTCTTTGTTGTTAATGCTCTCTTTTGCTTTAACCACAGCTTCATCAAGTAGATCTATGAGTTTTACTGTACCACCATCACGTGTTTTAAAAGGTTTACCACCTTTGTCCATCATCGTACCAAAGGCGATGTGCTCAAGGTTCACATCTTCACTTACAAACCCAGCATCTTTTGCTACTTTAAAAACTTGCTTGAAGTGTCCACCTTGTCTGGCATCTACCACATAAGAGATGCGTTTTGCTCCCAACTCCTGTGCTCTGTAACGTAGGGCTGCAAGGTCAGTTGTGGCATACAAGTAGCCACCATCACTCTTTTGTACGATGACAGGCACTTCATCACCTTCTAAAAAAACACACTTTGCACCATCACTCTCTTGGAGTAACTTTGTACTTTTTAAGTCTGTCACTATGCCTGCCAAACCATCATTGTAAAAACTCTCTGCACGTACATCTTCTCGTGTTAGTTTCACATCTAACTTTTCATACACTTCTTCACAGTGCCCCAAAGAAATATCAATGAACTTTTGCCATAACGCTAAACAATGCTTGTCCCCTGATTGGATCTTGACAACATACTCTCTTGCTTTATCTGCAAAGGCAGCATCCGCATCAAAACGGCCTTTTGCATCTTTGTAAAACTGTTCCAAGTCTTTTAATGAGACAGAACCATCTTCTCCCATCTCTTCAAGGTAAGCCACCAACATACCAAACTGAGTACCCCAGTCGCCTATGTGGTTTTGTCGTATGACCTCATCCCCTAAAAATGTCAGTAGATTGGCAAGTGTATCCCCGATGATAGTCGAGCGTAAATGCCCTACGTGCATCTGCTTTGCCATATTTGGGCCAGAATAATCTACTACGACTTTTACAGGTGTTTCTCTTTTTGTGATACTTAGTCGCTCATCACTTAAAGCTTCGCTACATTGACCAGCGATCCATTCTGCATTGAGCCATAAGTTTATGAACCCTGGGCCTGCTATCTCTGCTTTACTTAGTAACCCTGTAAAGTCAAGGTTTTCTATGATGCTTGAAGCTATCTCCCTTGGGTTTTTCCCAAGCTTTTTTGACAATGCCATGGCACCATTGAACTGGTAGTCTCCAAACTCTGGCTTTGTGGCCTCTGAGACAGACATAGGTTCATGTTCTATATTGGCTTTTTTAAATGCATCTTTAATGACTTGGTTTATGTGTGATTTTAGTTTCATAAGGTTTCCATAAGTGTGGAGTGGAGGTATAGCTTAAAAGCTATAGTTCTTCACGCTTAGCGTTACACGCCAAACGTCAAGTTTTTAAGCGTTATCGCTTTTTTTCTCTTCGATTTTTGTTTCAACTTCATCTGTCGTTTTTGAAGCTACTTCTTTAACGTCTTCTTCATCATCTTTGATAGCTTTTTTGAAGTCTTTGATACCTCTACCCATACCTTTTGCAAGATCTGGAATCTTTTTTGCTCCAAAGAGAAGCACAACGATCGCTAACACGATAAGTAGTTCTGGCATACTTGGCATACCCATGTTCGGTCCTTTTTAATTATTATAGAAAAGTATTTCTATAAAATGTTTATTAATTTCAATAATTATACTAAAGTATGTTTAACCTAACCATTTTACGATAAATTTCTCTTCATCTTCACCACTTTGTTTCAATCTTGCTGCCTTAGCCACGATGACAAACTCTTTTGCCGCAGCTTCCACAGTGTCATTGATGATGGTAAAGTCATACTCTCCCACAGCCTTTATCTCTTCTTTGGCATTTTTAACCCGTGCCACGATAACCGCTTCATCATCTGTAGATCTGGCTCTCAAACGTGTTTCCAGTGCTTCAAGTGTCGGTGGTGTGATGAACGCAGATGTGGTGATGTCATCCATCTTTGCACGCACCAGTCTATGTCCTTGCACATCAATGTCAAAGATGACCAATTTTCCAGCTTCCAGTGCCTCTCTGACTGGCTTAAGGGATGTACCATAGTAGTTGCCATGTACCTCTGCATACTCAAGAAAATTACCCGCTTTGATGTCCTCTTCAAAACTCTCTTTACTCACAAAAAAGTAATCACGTCCATCTACTTCACCCACTCTAGGCTGTCGCGTAGTTGTTGAGATGGAGAAATAATACTCTCCTATCTCCTCTGATGCTGCATTGATGATAGTACTCTTCCCTGCCCCACTAGGTCCAGAAAGTACAAGTATAGCCCCTCTTTGCATTAGTCATCATCCTCTAGTTTTATAGTCACACTTATCTCTTTACCTTTAAGAAGCTTTTTCATCTGTTTACGTTTTAGTGACCCCATAGCCACTTGTATAGCATCTTCTATCTGTTCAAGTTCCTCTTGTGTAAACGTCACTTTTTTCTTCTTCTTTTTTTCCGATTTATGCTTATTTTTTGACTTACTTTTACTCTTCATATCTTTCACATCCATCCTTTCATCATTAGAAAAAATGCTTATCTCATCTGCTTCACCAGACTGTTCACTAAGCGCTTCTACTATCTCATCTTCACCAACTATCTCCAGTCCTTCTGCGATGAGTTGTTCTTTGATCACTTCTATCTTACGTTCTTCATAGTCCTCATCACTGAGTACTCCCTCTTCATCTTCTATGTCATCCATATCTAGTAGTTCTTTTATTTTTTCTACTTCACGGCTATCTAGGACTTCATTTTTAGGTTCATACTTAGGTACCTCAGACACACTCTCATCTAAGTCTTCCTCTACAACCTCATCCTCTACCAAAGTATCTGTCATGACAACATCTTTAAAGTCTTCAAACACTTCGAGGATCTGTGAAGGCAAAAAAGGTTTTTTGATGGTCAAGTCAAAATCATTGATCTCTACATCTGCATTAGATAAAAGTATTTTTTTGCCTATCGTTAAACTATCATCCAGCCTCAACACACTACCCTTATAAGACCCCTCATCGATAAACACAAAGTCATAACTGGTACATTTTATATCATCCGTCACCACTACTTCTTCAAGTACCTTCTCGTCATCACGGGTACATAGCGCCAAAAGTCTTGAAACCACCGGATTGTCATTGATAAGTAAAATATTCATTGGGATATACTCCATACATCTATTATTATGATTATAATATAAATCTAGTTAGGGCTTGGTTTTGAAGTACTATTATGCCTAGACTTCACCTATTTGCATGTTTTTTGTTATACTATAAAAGATAATACATCATAAGGTTTCTAAAAGGTATCGAATGGGTAGCGAGATAAGCCACAGAGTGTTTACAGAAGAAGATTTTATAGCTTTTGAAAAAGCATTGCTTAACGAGCATAAGTATGTAGAAACATTGTTTGAAAAAGGCTCAGACGTTTTTTCAAACACGCACCGCATAGGTTATGAACTGGAAGTTTGTATCCTCACTGCTACCAATGAACCTAACCCTATCAACAAAAAGATACTAGATGACATTGACTCCCCTCTTTTTACAAATGAACTTGCAAAGTATGATCTAGAGATCAATGGAAATGTTTTTGAACTTGAAGATGGGGCACCTGAAGCGTTAGAGAAAGACCTTCTTTCACTTTGGAAAAAAGCGCAAGGTTCTGCTAACAAATTCGATGCGAAAGTGGGGCTTTTCGGTGTACTTCCCTCTCTAAAACTTGAACATTTTAACAAAGAGATCTACCAGTCTGATATGCATAGATATACTCTAGTATCGCAACGCATGAAAGAGTTAAGACATGAACCTGTAAAAATTCTGTTTCACGGTGAGGATGAAGTATCGTTACAAAAAGATGATGTCATGCTTGAGGCACTTGGAACCTCCCTACAGATACACCTCCAGATCCCTTTTGATCAAGCGGTGGACTACTATCATGCTGCACTTCTGGCATCGGTTGCAGTGCTTGGCTTTGGAGCCAACTCTCCTTTGGTTTTAGGCAAAAGAGCTTGGCATGAATCCCGCATCGCCATCTTTGAACAGTCTGTAGACACAAGAAACAAAGAACGCAGAGATCATGGCGAAGAGACAAGAGTACATTTTGCACATGGCTACATAGATAGCTGGCTAGACTTGTTTGAACAGAACAAAATGTTCAAGATCATCTTTGCAGATGTCAAAAACAAACCTGAAAGTGACCTGCACCAATTTAACCTTCACAACGGCACGATATGGAGATGGATACGCCCCATTTTAGATACAGACAAAGAGGGAAAACATACACTAAGACTTGAACTCCGTGTACTACCCTCAGGACCAACCCTCATAGACACAGAAACCAATATATGGTTTTTTATAGGTCTCATTCAAGGCTTGGTAAACTCAAACACAGATCTTAAGAAAATACCCTTTGAAACACTAAAAGATGATTTTTACACGGTAGCCAAAATGGGGTTAGACAGTGAATTCCATGAACCTATACATACTAAAAAAGTCTCTTTAAAAGAGTGGATACTAGAAGATGGACTTAAACTTACAAAAATCGGGCTTGACTCTTTGGACTTACACAACACAGATGCATATATTGACATCATCAAACAAAGAACTTCCAGTGGACAAAACGGTGCATCATGGCAACTTTCCCATTTTGAAGAGTACAACAGCATCCCTAAACTGATGGAAGACTATATGAAAAATGCTGAACAAAACATACCTGTACATAAATGGAGCCTATAGATGAGCAATTTAACCATACTCGACCACATACCAAGTGCATTTCTCTCCATCCCCCATCGTGAGATCAAAGAGCTTTTTGACACCCCTACACTCATACACCTCAAAGGCGAGAAACACCCTGCGCTGTTCATCTCCATCTTACTTCATGGTAATGAATACAGCGGACTTCAGATCATGCAGGAGATACTGAAAAAATACCAAACCACGGATGGCTATAAGCTACCAAGAAGCATATGGCTTTTTGTAGGCAATGTCGATGCTGCACAAATGGGTGTAAGACTAAGAGACGGACAAACAGACTTTAACCGTGCATGGCCAGGTACACCAGAACCCAACTCAGATACCGCGCTACTGATACAAAAAGTGATGGATAAGATCACCCAAGATGAGCTCTTTGCTGCCATTGACCTGCACAACAACACAGGGAAAAACCCTCCTTATGGGTGCATATCGGTAGTAAATGAGAAGAACAAATACCTCTCTAGCTTTTTTAACCACATTGCTATGGTGTTCCAGTCACCCAAAGGGGTCTCAACCATGGCATTTGATGACATCTGTCCAGCCATCACCCTTGAGTGTTCAACCCCAGGCAATGAACCTGCAATAAAAAGAGCCTTTGAACTCATAGATGACCTGATGCACATGGATCACTTTCCTGAAAAACCACTACCGTCTCATGACCTACAGTTGGTTAAAAACAGCGCTACTATCAAGATAAACGCAGATGTCACTTTCTGTTTTGAAGATGATGAGTATAGCGATACTCTAGGCTATGATCTCACACTGGTCAAAAATTTTGAGCATCATAATTTTACGCTACTGGAGAAAAATGAAGTATTTGCCTACTCAGAAGTTGCTAAACCGCTTTTAGTGATTGCCCCAGATGGTGAGGACATCACAGAAGAGATCATCCAAAATGACAATGGAAAAGTATCTCTTAAAAAGGCACAAATGCCTGCCATGATATCTATGGATAAAAAGATAATCCTCCAAGACTGTTTGTGTTATCTACTGGAAGATTATTAGAGGTTTTGGTTTTGTGAGAAAAGTTCTTATTGTCATCTAACCCCCTATGTTTCATAGGGGGTTACGTGGTATGGGTATAGGCTTAAACAATGAAGTGAGTAGAGTACAAAGAAACTCAATATAGCATTAGCATCACCTGACCCCTATACTTTCTATACTTGTATACTTGGAAAAACTAGTCATTTTTTGATGGGATTATGGTCTGGGACGATGGGACAGGACAATCAGACAATAAGTTTTTTGTACATTGTAAAACTTTTAAAAACAGTGCTTTATCAATCTTTTGACAAACAAGACTTTCAATTTTCCAGTCATACTCATTACTGCAATCGTAATCTTCATAATTTATGTAATTTTCTTTAACAATCGCTAGATACAATTCACCTAACATAAAAAAAGGTATCAAAATATAATCTTTCATGGAATCATGATCATTCATAATAAAAGTAATTGTATTTGAATCATCTTTAGTTTTTATAACTTTTTTCATAAATTCTTTTATAGACTTACTATAATTCATCTCAGGTTCATCTTCTAAACCATAACAATAATGAGAACGTATAATTTGCTTAATAGCATCTTCTATTGGCATATACTCTATTACTCTTGTTAAATCAATAATATTCTCTTCATCTTGAAAACCTTTTAAAATATAATCGATTGTACTTCTTAAATGATTACCTTCTATAAAATCATGAGATACTAAGACAGTTTCATTATATATACCATATTCAACATCTTCAATAATTAATGTATAAACACAATCAGAAAGTTCATTTAGTTCTACATTCAGAACCTTAACTTTGATCGCCAACAAAGAAGGGTCTCCACATATAAACGTTTGTTGCATGTTATTTTCCTTTAGCAGGTAACCCAAGTTGTTTTCTTAGGGAATAGAATAGTAGAATAGGGGTCATGTAGAATAGTAGAATAGGGGTCAGGTGATGCTAATGCTATTACTGGTTCTTTTAATTATCCTCTGCACAGTTGCTTGATTTAATTCCAATACTTTAGCAATCATATGCTGTGAATACCCTTGTTGATATGCCTGTAATATGTTTTCGTTTCTCTCTTTCCTGTCTGTGATCTTAGCAAACAATTTCATCAACTCTTCTTCTTTTGGTTTATTGTCATTATTGGGTGCTTCTACCAAAGATGATGCTGTTTTAAGCTCTTGTAGTTGTGCAGAGTCCACAGGGTTAGCTAAAAAGGATTCTATGGCTTCTGTATCATCTTTATGGTTTTGAACTACCCATGCATTTTCTAAACACTCCGGTATATTTTTGTAGTCTAAAAAGTATCGGTATGAACTATAAGGGTACTCTTTCAACTCTTGTACCATATTGGCTTTAAGTGGGTTTTGTTCTATGTAGCACATAAGCGTGTAGAGATAAGCATCATCTGTGACGTACCATGACTTAAATCGTCCCTGCCATAGGTGTCCTACACGTTTATATTTTTTATTGAAGTAAATAGCATAGTTCATATTTAACTGTCTCATAAACTTAGACAGATTCTCTTGTTTGATTTCCAGCAACAGATGGTAATGGTTGGACATGAGGCAGTAGTTATGTATAGTAATACCATAACTTTTTGCATAAAAGCACATCAGTTCTTCAAAGTATTCATAATCACTGGCTTCTTTAAAGACTGTTCGTTGTGCTACACCTCTGTTGATGATATGATAATAGCCTGCTATCTCTATGCGGGGTTTACGTGGCATAATGCACTCCTCTAATAAGAATGATATCATATGGTGTATCAATATAGCATTAGCATCACCTGACCCCTATACTTGAGGTAAAGTCTGCTACTTTTTTACAAAGTAGCTATAAAAATTTACAGATATTAGATGAGAAATCTATCTTATCTGTAGAAAATGACTAAATTTCTTTGAAAACTAGTCATTTTTTGATGGGGTTATGGTCTGGGACGGTGGGACATGACAACCATAATTATTCTCTCCATGAATTGTTTCACCAACCTTAATCAATTCTCCTGTATCCTTATCAACCAGTTGATACAACTCTGCAGACGTATCATTCAACGTATTCCCATGATCAGTAGGAGAGTTTACACGCACCTGGTTACCATTGTCATCATAGGTGTAGTATTCACCACTCTCTCTTTGGATGATGGGTTTTCCATCTGCTGTATTATACTCTGTAAGCGTACCCTTTCCACCATTTGGTCCTGTGCCCAAGTCTACATCAATAGAATCGACTGAACCCACACATGGTGGAGAGGTTTAGTCATCTAATTTCTCAATTTCATCAAAAGGAGTTATACATAAATATTCTTTATGACATGCTTCATATAAAATATTATCTTCTAATTTATTTTTGATAGTTTCAAATTCTATAATACCTATTTCATGTGCACCTGACGAATTTTCACTTTTAAAATTCTCATATTTTTTACAAAAAAATTCGGATCGTATACTACCATGTTCATTCAACATTATATGGTTTAACAATAACTTATATAGTAAACATTTTCTTTCATTGCTTTTTTTATCAAATATAAAATATTTACATCGATGACCACAGGACAATCCAATAAAACCATGCCCAACTGAATATGTGAATGGGTTTTTAATTTTATTCATTTGTAAATGTCTCCGTTTCATAATTTTTAATTTCTGTATTTGTTATTGCTTGAGATGCTTCACCTAATCCGTAGTTTTCCCCCTCTGGATGATTAGGACCGAAATATTCTGCATAAGGTTCAGGGTTTTTTCCTCTATTCCAGTCTTCTTTTGGCACATGAATATCATCACCTACTTGAGCCGTATCAAACTTAACATATCCAGCAGGATCATAAGGCACTTGAACTGCATTACCTGCTTCAACATTTGATGTAAAATCCCCAGGATTATCAAATGTCATATAGGTATCCCCACTTGACATGACACCTTCACCATTTTTCGCACGTTCAAAACTTTCCTCCGCTAAAACCCTATATCCAGTACTTGGATAAATAAGTGTACCCTCACTATTGATATAGAAGTCTTTATCTGTACTTCCAATATTCCAAGGATCAGCATCTATAGCTTTACCAGCCTCGCCTTGCCCAATAACACTAGACAAATCAGGTGTCTCAATCCCATCAACCGCACCATCCAAAGCATTCAGCCCTTTGGTGGTACCCTTAACGACTGCACCACCTACCACAGCAGCCACAACTCCGCCATACGCTTCGCCTCTATGTTGGGCAGCAGATGTATCATCACCCAACATTGTATCAAGTTGTGCCTTGTCTTCCAAAGCTCCCGCATCTACTCCTGTTTCGTGCAATGTATCTAGTGGGTTAAGTACAGCATCTACTATACCTTCTCCCATAGCCCCTAATGTAGCTAATGGGTCATTTTGTAGTGCAGTACCAAGTTCTTTAATCGGCTTAAGTGCACCATTTACATAGTCTCCTGTACTTGCTCCATTACCATTACCTACATTGAGGTTTTGTTGGTAGAAGTCTTTATTTTCTGTAAATCCTTGCATATTGGCATAACGGTCTTTATATTCATCTTTATTTGCATCAAACCCATGTGTTCCTACACGCATACCCTCTTCATCATCATAAAATATTGCTGACTTATCTGTATAGTTCTCTTTAATAAAATCTTGAGCCTCTTTTACTCCGCTGTCGTCACCTACTTTATCATTCCAACTTTTATCTACAAGTGATGCTCCCCCTTGAGCTAACATCTTCCCAGCATCCTCTATACTGAGTTCCTCCCCTGTATAATTTTGGTAGTACTCTGCAAATGCTTCTATATTCTCTGCGTTTTCAAGGAACGCTATCTCCTTCTGATGCAACTGTCTATTAAACTTCTCCCCATCCAATGCTACAGATGCTCCAGTACCACCACCAACAACCGCACCTACAGCAGAGCTTACCCATTGTTGTGTGGCATCATCTTCATCTTTGGTGGCATTTGGGAGAATAGGGGTCAGAGAATAGGGGTCAGGTGATGCTAATGCTACTCTGTCCTCTTAATAATCCTCTGTACTGTTGCCTGATTAAGTCCCAACATTAGATGATAGAATAAGTACTAACGCTTGATACATCAAAACCATATACTATGGATGGGATATATTTATATGAAGCTAAAAATAGTCAAGGTAGAATTTATTACACTCCCTAAAAAATGTCATCGCTTTAGTTTCGCCCAATTTTTGCGTGATCTGAAAGAGACATACCAAATGGTATGGTCAAGAGATGACAGGCTAATTTATATACATCCATTATCTCTTTTTCTTAGTTATATTCAGATTTTTCTTGCTTTTTGTGAGGTGTACATCAGGTACATCGAACAAAAACATGTGAAAGATGGATATAAATAAGAAAAAGTGGTACACCCATCAGGATTCGAACCTGAGACCTTCGGTACCGCAAACCGATGCTCTATCCAGCTGAGCTATGAGTGCACATTTAAAATGTA
>JGI24023J19991_10001148_pt1 | contig 20654 bp, 15 predicted proteins | sample Cruoilmetagenom1_FD_19991 | JGI IMG/M metagenome (IMG submission 19991) | reverse complement strand
ATCATTATTTAGCAAAGTTGAATGCATTAAAAAAGATTTCATTTTTTGTGGGTGTTTATCAATTATCACCTTATAAATGCGTTCTAATTAATGATAAAGGAAAAGAAATAACTGATATTTATTCTTATTTACCAGATTATAATGACGATTATATAAAAATTGATAAACAACATTACTACTTCATCGATACTCAAAAGATTATTGAGATACCAGAAGGGTATGATGCTTATGTAACTTGTTATACCCAAAATGGCTTTTTAGGTTTTAGAGAATATAATACAAATAAAAAACTATTTGTAGATAAAAATGGAAACGTTTTTACAGAAAATAATTTTTAATAATTTATTTTCAAATATCAGTTTAATTTAAAATTCTATCAATTATAAACTAATCCCTTGCGAATATATATTAATCTATTATTAAATCACTAGTTCTCACTATTTTCATAGTATTAATCAAATTATAATTGTTGAAAATAACAAGTGTAAAAAATGAAATCAAAATTATTTATAATATTATTATTCTGTCTAGCAATTGACTTCATAAATGCTCAAAATCATAAAGCATATTATAAAAATGGACAATTAAGAGAAATAGGAATCTTTAAAAACGAAAAAGAGATAGGAGAATGGAAATGGTATTTTGAAAATGGTCAATTAGAATCTGTTGGCAGTTATGAAAAAGGTCATCAAACGGGACAATGGAAAGAATATTTTAGCAATGGAAAATTAAGAAGAATTAGAAATTTTAACAACGGGTTTTTAATTGGAAAATCAACTACTTATCATTTAACTGGAAGGATTATGTTAATAGGAAGTTATGATGAAAATGGAGAAAAAATTGGTGTATGGAAAAAGTACAATTCAGATGAAAAACTTATAGGAATTTCAATTTGTAAAAATGGAAAAGAGTTTAAAAATGGAGCATGGAAATACTACGATGAAGATGGGAAAATAAAGAAAACTGAAAACTACAATTATGGAGTTAAAACTGGTAAATGGAAGATCTATGACTACTACGGAAACCTATATTCCATTGAATATTACAAAAATGGTAAAGAGACAGGAGAGTGGAAGACGTTTAATACTAATGGACAAATTGAATCAATAAAAAACTTTAGCAATGGAAAACTAAATGGGTTATGGAAAGTGCATTATAGTACAGGAATAGTTATTACAAAAAATTATAAAGATGACAGACTTCATGGCGAATGGAATTCATGTAAAGAGAATGGAGATTGTTTTGAAATAGGTTATTATAAATATGATGAAAAGCATGGAAATTGGATCTATTTCTATGATAATGAACAAATAAAAAAAGAACAATTGTGGAAAGAAAATAAATTGATGGAAGTCATTTCTTATTTCGATGAAAAAGGAATACTTTTAGATAAAGGAACGGTAAAAGAAGGTAATGGAACCGTAAAAGAATATTACGCTGATGGTGAATTAGCATCAATAACAGAATATATTAATGGTAAAAAAATTGACTGGAATAATTCAGGTCAACTTAACAATTTAGCTTGGGATGTCTATGAAAATGAAACCAATAATGAAATGCTAAAAAAAGCAATTGAATGGGTACAACGTTCTATCGAATTAGATGAAAATTACTATAATACTGATACTTATGCCGCCTTACTATACAAAACTGGTAAGTATAAACAAGCATTAATCCTTTCCAAAGAAGCCATAAATATTGCTAAAAAAAAGAATAATGATTACCGTTCTACAACAAAGCTTATTGAACAGATATATTTGAAAATGAAAAAATATTAATTTTAGAAGATTATTCCAAAATCTAAAAACTGCATTATTGCGGTTTTTTTTATTTTCATCAATTCAAGCGAATATAAACTAACAACTTACATAAATATATTGGCACTTTAGTTATAGCTCTTTACAAACTAATTTTGAAATGGAAAATGACAATAATTGCTTAATAAATAGGTTATTGATATGAAATCTTATATTGAAATGAAAAAAAAATAAACTTACCATTTATGTTTTTGATGGTTATTTAAGGAAAAAATTAACAGCTATTAAAAGAGAAAAAGTCAACAAATGACAGTAGATATTATAAAAAAAACACTATTAACACTAACAATATTGTTTATTGTTGTAAATGTAAAAGCACAGCATCAAAAATTTGATGAAGGCTTTATACAAGTACACAAAGAAATGCAAATCATAAACCCTTTGCTTTTTGAAAACAAAGGTGTTGCAAAACCAATAAGCATAGTTCCTTGGAAACAAAAAGAATTATTAACTATTGAAAAAGGAAGGTTAATAAAGGTATTTGCCTATGAAGCAAAAGCAAGTATCTTTTATATATATTTTGTGTTTATCCAAAATGAAATAGGAGACAATAGCATTGAAGTTTATGAAGTTGATTATGCTGACCAAAAACCCTACATGGTGTTTTCATTTACTACCAAAAATGAAGATGCTGAGAGTTGGAGTGCATATAGTGACAATGAAGTAATAATCAAGGATGGATATCTCTATTTTGAAAGTGTTAGTACAGATGATTCTGGCTATTATTATAAATTCAAGTATAAACTTGGTGAAAAATCAAAAGTAGAAGATGCAAGATATTTAGAAGGATATATTGACACTTTTTATAGAATCGATAATCATACTCACACTGCTTCTGCCGAAGCAGTTAATGGAGAATTGAGTATTACATCTTCTGAAACTGATTTGCCAGAAATAGAATTTGTAACTAAAGGTTTTGAAAATGGGTTTTATATAGGAAACCTTTCTTGGTCTCTAGATGATAAAATCTTATATTTTGATAATTTTGCAAGCGGTCTTGCTTGTATTTGGCGTTATAATACAGAAAGCAAAGAACTTTCTAAGATAGTGCCTGAACACGAAGCAGAACATCCCTTTGCTTTTACATACAATTACAAAGAATATATCTTTTATATAGAAGAAAATACAATAAAGATAGTCACAAGTAATATGAAGGCTAGTGTTCCAATAAAAACAGATCCAATAGGTGTTTATGAAAAATCAAAAATACAAACATTGGTTACAAATGATTTTGAAATTGCTGAAATAAAAAGATCTAGTGATAGAGCGTATACCTACGTAACTGGCACGACTCAATATAACAGCCATGGTACTCAAGTGTTTTCTGTTTTTTTAATAGAAAATATGAGTAAAATAGTTTCGAAAATCAGTATGGAAATATTGGGATTGCGTGATTATACAAAGTTAAGATTGTCAAACAACATAAATATTGATACCATAGATGAAGCAATGAAAATACCTATTGGTGAAGGAGATTGTTGTTATAAAGACAATATTATATTGTTTTTTAGAAAAAAGGACAAACTCATAAAAGGTTTACAAATAAGATCTTCACATGATGAGGAAGGCGGATATGAAACAAGAAAAAATATAACTCCAAATAATCTATCAAATCAAATTTGGATAGAAAATACTGTTGGTCATACTGGTTATGAAGATAATTCAAAACACAATTATTTTACCAATGTAGAAAAATATAAATTTCAAAACGACAGCCTAGTTTTAATAAGCCCAAAAACAATAGATGATTATTACCATGTAACAGCTAAAAACGGACTAAATGCACATAATAGACCCTATTTTTCTGGTGAAAAAATAAAAGTGTTAGATTTTGGTGCAAAAGTAAAATTATTGAATAAAACAGACTTCACTCATGAATTATGGGATGGTAGTAAATTAGTAAAAGGGAATTGGGTTCAAATTGAAATAGATAGTAATAACGAAAAATTCGCTGCATATGTTTTTGATGGCTATTTGAATAAAGAATTAGTCAATGTCAATACAAATGCAGAAACTACTATTGCAAATGGCGAATGGAGATGGTATTATGATACCGAACAATTAGGCGAACTTGGATTTTACAAAAATGGCAAAAAAGATGGCCAATGGAAATGGTTTTTTAAAAACGGAACATTAAAAGCAATTGGGAGCTATAAAGACGGAAAACCAAATGGAGAACGAAAATGGTATTATGGTAATAATAAATTATACTGTACAGGACAATTTAGTGACGGGGGAAAAGATGGAGAATGGATTTGGTACTCTAATGATAAACCTAGACTTAGTATTAATTTTGACAAAGGTAATGTTGTTGAATTTAAAATTTTTGATAAGCAAGAAAAAGTAATTTTAAAAACCAAAAACACCAGTGCTTCAAAAGTTGCCTTTAGCGAATCTTATGATTATAGAGATGTATTTGAAGTACGTATTGAAAATCCAGATGATTATAATCTGTATTTTGGTGGTTATTATATGTCTTTTTGGAAAAGCAAAAACAATATAAAATCAGGGGAAAGTAAGAGTTATAAAAACGGAAAACTAAAAAGGATTACACATTATAAAGCAGGACTGAAAACAGGAAAATGGAAACACTATCTGGGTGATGAAGAAAGATTACACTATTCAGAGCACTATAAAAATGACAAGAGAACAGGAAAACACAAATACTATCATAATAATGGGCAATTACAATTTTCGGGTAAATATAGTGATGGAATTAAAGTAGGAAAATGGAAAAGCTATTATGATAATGGACAATTAATGAGTCATAGCTATTACAAAGATGATAAGTATCATGGAAAATATGTAGATTATCATGAGCATGGAAAAATTAAAGAAAAAGGCAGCTATAGTAATGGAAACAAAGAAGGTATTTGGGAAGCATATCATGAAAACGGATCATTAAAAGAAATAACTCCGTATAAAAATGGTAAAATTCATGGAGAGTGGACAGAATATGATGATGATGAAATTTTAATGTCGCGTACGCTAATAAAAGATGGAGATTTTAAAAATTTACACAAAACTAGTTTTTATCCTAATGGACAAATACGAGCTATAGGATCTTCAGATAATGGTTTAGAATTTGGCGAATGGAAACTATATTATGAAAATGGACAACTAAAAGAAGTAAATCATTATAATGAAGGCAGAAAAAATGGTGAATGGAAATTATATTATGAAAGTGGACAACTAAAATCACAAGGACAACATGTAAATGGAGATAGGGATGGTAAATTTATTTGGTATAAAGAAGATGGCAAAATAAAAGGTGCTACAGAATATAAATACAATTCTCAATATGTAATGGGAGAATGGAAGTATTTTGATAACGGAAATTTAGAATCAGTTGAACTTTACCAGAGAGATGAGTTGGTTGAATGGAAATATTATTATGAATCTGGGCAGTTAAAAGAAGTAAGACAGTACTATAAAAAGAGAACAAGAACTGGTGAATGGAAGTATTATTATAAAAGCGGACAATTAAGACTTCTTGCCCATTACAATGATGAAATACCTCAAGGTGAGTTTAAATTATATCATGAAAACGGGCAATTGTATAAAACTCAAATTTGGGAATATTATAAAAAGTTAATGAAGGTCAATTCCTGTTTTGATGCCAAAAGGAATGTATTAAATGTAGGTACATTAAAAAATGGAACAGGTACAGTAAATGAATATAATGCCATAGGAGAACTCATTAACACCGTTGAATATATAGAAGGTAAAAAAACTGAAAATAGTGTGTCATTAGATGATGTTTGGAATGATAGTAATAAACTCAATTCACTTGCGTGGAAAGCTTATGAAGAAGAAATCGATAAAGTAAAACTTGGCTTAGCCATTAAATGGGTGCAACATTCTATTGAATTAGATGAAAACTACTATAACACAGATACCTATGCTGCTTTATTATATAAAATAAGTAATTATAAACAAGCCTTAAACATTGCTAAAAAAGCAATATTAATTGCTAAAAAAACAAATATAAAGTATAAAGCAACCCAAGAGCTTATGGAGAAGATAAATTTGAAGCTTAACTAATATGAATAAAAATAAAACACCACTTATTTTTATCACCATACAACTTATTAGTTTTTTAGTGTATAATATTCCTTATCAAGAACATGCACATGTTCCAATTGGAATTATATTTCTTATTGCCATTGGAGTAGTTAACCTAATACTCTTAGTAATTTATACTGTTTTATTTTTTAGAAGAAAGGAAGCAAAAAAAATAGTGTGGAAAATACCATTTATAGTGTTTTTATTATTTTTAATAATAACTTGGTTTTTTAACAATCAATTATGAATAAAATACAACAATCACTAATACAACTAACTAAAGCACCGCCAATTCTTAGGGTAGATTTTAGATTAAATTATAATAGTAAAATTCAAACTTTTTTTGAATATAAATTACCCTTTTAAATTGATAAAATGAAATTAAAAATAATAATATTATTCATATTAAATACAATAATAATTTACGGGCAAACCGAAGAAATAATTGAAATTGAAGAAAAAATAACTGTTAACCAAGTGATTATAGCAGAAGAGCAGCAAAAAGAGGTTCTTTTTAATTTCTTAATAAAGGCAAATAGACCAAAGATTTTTACTGCAAAAACAAGGGAGGATGAAGAATATCTAGAAGCTTTATATTATACTAAATACAATACTATTCTTGAAGATTTTTTCGATAAGATTATCGAGATTAAACCTGTTATAACCACAGGTAAAAAAAATGATTCTAAAGTAATACATTATACAGTTCAGCCAAGTTCAGATTTTTTTATTACTCATGTTTCATATAGAATTATGGGAACTTTGCCTGAAGAAGTAAATACCAACTATGTAAAGAATAAAGAACATGTATATATTAATGATTTAATGGGTAATAGACAATTTAAACCACAAAAACATTCTGTTTTGTTGAGGGCGTATGAAGATTATTTGGAACAAAGAAATATAGCTAAACACCCAGATAATTGGAAAGAGTTAGATTTGAAATTAGTGGTTATTTCTTTAACATTTTCATTTGGACCACATGACAAAAAAATAAAATTAACCAGGTTTGATGACTCTAAAGCCATAAAACGACTTAATGCTTTACTTTTAACAAATCCAAAGTTAAAAGATCTTCACTTAAAAAATGATAAGAAAAAGTATCTTAAAAAACTAAAGAGCATTCAAATACCTTCCAAAAAAGTATGGAGTCATGAAGATTTTGATTGTAAAAATAAAGAATTAGAAGAGCTATACTTATATAGAAAATGGGGTAAAAATTACGAAACAGGAGCAATGTATACTTTAACTGATTGTATTTGTGAATTTAAAAAAATAAAAAAAATAAAATTTAATAATCACGAAATTGATAAGATTCCTACTTGTTTAGCATCTCTTAATAATTTATCAGAATTAATACTCCCTAAAAATAAAATATTAAAATTACCAGAAAATATAGGAGCGTTTAAACAACTAAAAACCTTAGTAATGTCTGATAATTATATTCAAAAAATTCCAAAAAGTATTAGCAAATTAAATCAAATTGTATTTATTGATTTGTCAAACAACTATTTAGAAACTATCCCCAAGGAATTGGCAGAACTTACATCATTAAAAAGGTTGGACTTATCTAATAATCATATCCAAAAAATTCCAAAAAATATTGATAAATTGAATCAAATTGAATTTATTGATTTATCAAATAACAATTTAGAAGCTATTCCCAAAGAATTGGGACAGCTTAAATCATTGAAAAAAATTGATTTAAGATGGAATATGATACCCCATAAGCAGTTAAATAAGTTAGAAAGAAAACTAAACAATTGTGAAATCATACGATAGCAAACAAATCATAGACTCAAATCACGCGAATATATATTGAACCTTTGTTTGCAATAAATAACAAACTACTTTTGATAAATAAAATTTTATATAAACTATAAGCAAACCTTAAATCGAATTCAGGTATAAAACTTAATGAATAATAAAAACAATAACAAAACAGAAGCATCAGTAAAATGTTTAAAGAATTTAGTTGTTGCAAATGTTAATATTTCCAATGTTTCTTCAAATTTGTTTAGTCAATAAAAGATATGAATTATGAAAAAAATGCAACAAACTCTGATACTACTATTTATACTGTCTATAGGTTTTAGTTGTACTACTCAGAATAAAGAAACCAAAAAAGAAGGCTTCTCTAATTGTGACTCAAATTTAAAGTCAAAAGAAATACTTCAATTAGCTGAAGCTGATAAAGACAGTCTTATACAGATAAGTATACTATATGCTAATGTAAACCTTTATCAGAATACAATCGATAAAACATTTACAATTAAAGATGATAATTCTAAAGTCAGATTAAAAAAAATAAAAAGAATTCAAATTTGACTAAGGAATGTTGAAAAAAAAGACAATTACCAATATTGAATGGGAATTTTAAAATGACAAAATAATATTGTAGAATATTATAAATAATTTACTTTAGACTTAGCATATGTCAACAAGAATAACAATTATATTTAAATTATTATGTCTGATTACGCCTATAATTCATGCTCAGACATATAAAGGTGACATTCATATAGAAAGTCAAATACAATTAGATGCTTTGGTAAAACCCAAAGGAAAGTTGTTTTTAAAAAATGAAATTGAAGGTTGTATTTATATCATTGCTAATGATGTACTAAACCTAGACGCACTATCACAAATTAACAAAATTAAAGGAGACCTGAATATTAGTAGTACACTGTTAACTTCACTGAAAGGGTTACATCATGTAAAATCTATTGGAGAACTAAAAATTTCGCACAATCCAAATTTAAAGTCACTTAAAGGGTTAGGAAAACTTATCTCAATTAAATCTATAGAAATATTTCATAATAGCAGTTTAACATCTCTTTCAGGATTATCTAGTTTAAAGAAGGTTGATGAATATTTAAGTATTGATGATAATGATACTTTAACATCAATTTCAGATTTAGGTATTATAACTATCGGCAAAGGTTTGTTATTTAAGAATAATAATGCATTAATTTCTTTTACTGGATTACAATTGAGTTCTGTAAGAGATATTGTAATATCTAACAATCACTCATTAACATCTTTAGAGGGTTTGGAAAATATTAAAAATGTAGATGAAGGTATCTTTATTTATAAAAATAAAAACCTAAACTCTTTAAAAGGAATACATAATATAGCTTGGATAGGAGGAAGTTTAGATGTTTGGGGGAATACTACTTTAACTTCGCTTAAAGATTTAAAAACCTTAGCCTTTATTGGTAATGAATTGCATATTGCCGACAATCCGTTGATAGCAAATCTTAACGGATTAGAACATTTAGTTTCGGTTAAAAAATTAAGTATTGAAAAAAACACCCAATTAAAAGATTTTTGTGCAATTTCAACTCTAATAGTTCAGTCTGTAAAAAAGAAGTTAAAAACGTACAGTATTGAAGACAATGTATATAATCCTACAAAAATAGATTTTGAAAATAAAAAATGTAATGAATAATATTGCGAATATTAAATTAAAAAACATGAAAATAATTAATAGTTTAGCTAAGATAATTCTGTCATTTATTGTACTTATAGCATCACAAGCATGTACAAGTCAACAACCAGAAACGTGTAAACTTTCTGAACAAGAGTTAGCCAAAGCACCATTACTTATTAAAGATATTCATTTTGAAGATGAAAATTTGAAAAAAGCAATTATTGAGAATGCAGTTGAATATAATTATGAAAAAGTAAGCGATGTAAATTATCTTTTTTTGAATAATAAAGGTATAAAAACAGCAAAAGAAATAGCTTACTTTACCAATCTAGAAGATTTAGAAATATCAAAAAATGAATTAACCTGTTTAGATTTTTCAAAAAATATAAATCTAAAAGAGTTAGGTGTAAATGATAATAAATTAACAAATTTAAATCTCTCAAACCTTAAGAAACTCAAAATATTAGAGGCAAATTTTAACCAGTTGACTCAGGTAGATATTTCTCAGAACATAGCATTGACACTAATAGATTTACAAAGTAATACATTAGAAGAATTAGATGTGTCAAAAAACACTAAATTAGAATCATTAATTTTATATAGGAATAAACAGCTTACATCACTTGACGTCACTAAAAATATAAAATTAACATGGTTGTCAATTGGTTCAAATAAAATTAAAGAAATAGATTTAACAAATAACAGACTTCTTGAAAGTTTTACAGCACGAGGTAATCAATTATATAAAATAGACTTCTCAAAATGTACATTATTAACAGGAATAGAAATTAGTGATAATAAATTAAAAAAAATAAATTTGAATGAACTTTTAAAATTAAAATCATTAAGGCTCTCTAACAATCAAATTTCAGAAATTAATATTTCGAATAATACAAAATTAATGTATTTAGTTATCGATAAAAATAAAATAAAAATGTTGAACGTTGATGATCATATATATTTAGAAGAAATTAGTGCAAATGATAATCAGTTAATGAGCCTATCAACCTTAAATAACCCAAAGCTTGAAATTCTTGAATTAGACAATAATAAATTAAAAAGTATAGATATCTCTAACAACTTATTTTTAGACCATCTTAGTTTGGACAATAACAATATCAAAAGGTTAAACTTATCAAAAAACAACAAACTAAATTTTATTTTGGCAAGGGCTAATGGTTTAACTCATATCAAACTTGCAGATACCATGAAAATAAACCTTTTGAGCTTGGGAAGTAATAAGTTAATAGAAGTAACCATACCTAAAAATACCGTTTTTGAAAAATTATGGATAACTGAAAACCCATTAAATAAAAAGACAAAAGAAAATCTCAATTTGATTATAAAGGAAAATCCTAACTGTGTGATTTTAATGGAATAATAGTTTTAAGATCTAATCTGGTATTATCACGAATATTAGTATATCTAAAGCAGATAAAATTTATTCTATTAACAATTTACTTTTACTAATTAAATTTGAAATTATGAAGATTAGCTTTTTACTATTATGCAGTTTGCATTTTTCGATGCTATTTGCTCAGCAGAATAAAAATGACACCATAAAACAAGCCTATGTTGGAATTACTTCTTATGAAATTCCATTATCAAGCATACAAAAAAAAAGTATGCCAGATATTTCTGAATTTCAAGGAGCTTACCATTTTGGAGAGTCAGAAGGAGAATCAACTTTAACTATTATTATTAGTAATGGAAAATTATTTGCTAATGAATCATCTTATATTTGGGAAGATAGTAATAAGGGGTGGCAATTACAAAATGAACGGATAACACTGAACTATAAAAATGGACAATTGGAAACGGATGATTCAATTTATGATTTGTATGTATGCATTAATGAAGAAACCTTAGAATTAAAGCCTGGAGAAAAAGGGTTAGTTAGTGAGTTTTTTGAAAAAGAAAATGGGAGAGTATATCATTATTATCAATTCAATGCAGGTGTTCCAGTTAAAAATAGTGGTAAATACCCTGAAACTAGTTTAGTCAAATTAACAATTAAAGACCTGAATAATTATTCTAAAAAAGAATTAAAAATTATGAGAAATGAAATTTTTGCTCGTAATGGATATCAATTCATAAAAGGCAGTAAAATGGACGACTATTTCTCTAAACAAGAATGGTATAAAGAGAATGCAAACAATCAGGTTCTTTTGTCATTAATAGAAGAATATAATATTGACCTTATAAAATTGAAGGAAAATGAATAAATTATATTTTTATTTTTCTTGACAATCACTCTACCATTTAATGAGAAGTTGAGAATTAATATAATTTGACATTATAACAAATATATACTCAACACTATCAAATATTAATTCTTACTTACGTTAATTAAAAAAATAGCTTCTTTTTGGCATTGAAAACAAATCAATTGCTAAAATAATAATTTATGAGAAGCTATATTTTATTAATTTTCTTATTCTTTTTTACATCTATTAATTTAATTGCACAAGCATTTATTACTACTTGGAAAACCGATAATCCAGGTACTTCAATTAATTCATCTATTACAATCCCTACAATTGGTGGTGTGTACAACTATGATGTAGATTGGGATAATAATGGCACTTTTGATGAATTAGGTATAACTGGCAATATTACACATGACTTTGGTACACCAGGCACGTACACCATAAGAATACAAGGAGATTTTCCACGAATATTTTTCAATGATGAATTTGATAAAGAAAAAATATTATCTGTAGACCAATGGGGTTCACTAGAATGGACTTCAATGGCATCCGCATTTTTTGGTTGTAATAATTTAGCAGGACAAGCAAATGATGTGCCAGACCTAAGTATAGTAGAAGACATGACCAATATGTTTTCTTATGCAACCAATTTCAATCAAGATATTTCAAATTGGAATACTCAAAATATAACAAGTATGAGGAGTTTGTTTACTCATGCGAAAAATTTCAATCAAGATATTTCAAATTGGAATGTAAGTAATGTGACTAACATGAGTAAATTGTTTTCTGGTGCAACAAATTTTAATCAACCCATAGGCAATTGGATTACAAATAGTCTAACAGAAATGAATTCAATGTTTTCAGATGCCACCGAATTTAATCAAAATTTATCTAATTGGAATACCGAAAATGTAACCAGTATGGTTCAAGTTTTTTATAAAGCATCTTCTTTTAATGGCAATATATCCACCTGGAACATCCAAAATACAACAAATTTACTTAGAATGTTTTTTGGTGCAACAAGTTTTAATCAAGATTTGAATACCTGGAATACTCAAAATGTAACTAATATGAGGGGGCTGTTTTTTGAAGCGACTTCCTTTAGCGGTGATATATCCTCTTGGAATACCGAAAATGTAACAACCATGCTTAGAATGTTTGAAAAAGCAACTTCTTTTAATGGTGATATATCCGCTTGGAACACTGAAAAGGTTACCATAATGCAAGACATGTTCTCAAATGCTTCATCATTTAATCAGAATATAAATACTTGGAAAATTCAAAATGTGACAAATATGGTTAGAATGTTTTCTAATGCCTTATCATTCAATCAAAATTTAGGTGCTTGGAATATTAGTAGTTTAACTGACGCAATTAGTATGTTTGATAATGTAACGCTATCAAAAGATAATTATGATGCGTTACTTATAGGGTGGGAAGCTCAACCTCATAATAATAATGTTTCATTCAGTGGAGGCAATAGTAAATACTGTGCAGGTGAAGCTGCACATATTGCTTTATCAGATGTTACAGATGATCGTTGGACAATTATTGATGGAGGTATAGATTGCAGTGTTTCCTTAAACTTAGATGATTTTGTTACCACTTGGAAAACAGACAACTCAGGTACTTCAAATAATTCATCTATTACAATCCCTACAATTGGCGTAGGGTACAACTATGATGTAGATTGGGATAATGATGGCACTTTTGACGAATTTGGTATAACCAGTAATATTACGCATGACTTTGGCACACCAGGAACGTACACGATAAGAATACAAGGTGATTTTCCACGAATATTTTTCAATGATGATTTTGATAAAGAAAAAATACTATCCGTTGATCAATGGGGTTCACAGCAATGGACTTCAATGAATTTCGCTTTTGAAGGCTGCTCCAATTTAAACGGTGTAATGTCAGATACTCCAGACCTTTCTATGGTTACTGATATGAGTGCAATGTTTCAGAATGCAACAATATTCAATCAACCCATTGGTAATTGGGATACTTCTAATGTTGAAAATATGGAATCTTTATTTATAGCAACGGATTTTAATCAACCTATTGGCAATTGGGATACCTCTAGTGTTACAGATATGTCAGGAATGTTTTCTGCTGCTGCAGATTTTAATCAACCTATTGGCAATTGGGATACTTCTAATGTAATAGATATGGCATCAATGTTTTCTACAGCGGTGACTTTTAATCAACCGATTGGTAATTGGGATACTTCTAATGTCACAGATATGTTTAATATGTTTGTTTCGGCGAAAAAATTCAATCAACCCATTAGCAATTGGAATACTTCAAGTGTCAAAACGATGACTCAAATGTTTTCTCAAGCATCAGACTTCAATCAACCTTTAGAAAACTGGAATACTTCAAGTGTTACTGTTATGAGGAGTATGTTTTCAGGAACAATTAGTTTTAATCAACCTATTGGTAATTGGGATACTCATAATGTAATCAATATTTCTTTTATGTTTTTTAATGTTCCTTTATTTAATCAAAACATTGGTAGTTGGGATACTTCATCAGTTGAAAATATGGAAGGAATGTTTTTTAACACAACATCTTTTGACCAAAATTTAGGCACTTGGAATATTGGTAGTTTAATCAATGCAACTGACATGTTTAAAAATGTAACATTATCAAAAGAAAATTATGATGCATTACTTATAGGGTGGGAAGCTCAACCTCATAATAATAATGTTTCATTCAGTGGAGGCAATAGTAAATACTGTGCAGGTGAAGCTGCACATATAGCTCTTATGGATACTACAGATGACCATTGGATAATTACTGATGGAGGCTTAGATTGTGCCCTAACTGTATCGAATTGCCCAATAATAACTTCTCCTGTAAATGATGATATAGATATATCGATCAATCCAACAATAAAATGGAATGCTGCTGTTGACGCAACAAAATATAGAATTGTTATAGTTAGCGTATCTGATAATACAGAAATTTTGAACGAACAACTTACAAATGTTTTGAACTATACAGTAATTACAAGTTTAGAAGAAAGCACAGAATATAGTATAACGGTATATGCATCAAATGACACAGGTGAATCTAGTTCTTGCTCGTCAGTAAATTTCACAACAGAAATTATAACAATAGCTCCAGATTGCCCAATAATAACTTCTCCAATAAATGGTGACACAGATATATCTATCAATCCAACGATAGAATGGAATGCAGAAGATGACGCAACAAAATATAGAATTGTTATAGTTAGCGTATCTGATAATACAGAAATTTTGAACGAACAACTTACAAATGTTTTGACCTATACAGTAATTACAAGTTTAGAAGAAAATACTGAATATAGAATAACGGTATATGCATCAAATGATACTGGCGAATCAATATCATGTTCATCAATAAGTTTTACAAGTACAAGTACATTAGCAATTGAAATTCCAAAATTTTTCAGCCCAAATAATGATGGAGTAAATGATTATTGGCAAGTTTTAGATAACTCAAATACAATCAGCCATATTTACATTTTTGATAGATATGGCAAAGTATTGAAGAAGTTATTACCCAGTCAGAGTTGGAATGGAAATTATATTGGAAAGCCAATGGATGAAGTAGATTATTGGTATTTAATACAACTAAATTCAGGAAAACAATTAACAGGACATTTTAGCTTACTAAGAAAATAAAAATGATGAAATACCTAAAACGAATATATGCAATTACTCTTTTATTTAGCACTATGTCTATAAAAGCACAAGGCACATTACCTGTGTATACAGATTATTTATCAGATAATGTATTTTTATTGCATCCATCAGCAGCTGGTATCGGAAATTGTGCAAAATTGCGATTAACTCATAGACAACAATGGTCTGGTGTTTCTGACGCACCTTCATTGCAAACCTTAAGCTATCACCAAAAATTTAATGATAAAGCAGCGGTAGGTTTGGTTTTGTTTAATGATAAAAATGGTTTTCATGCTCAAAAAGGGTTTTCGGCTACGTACGCTTATCACATTAATTTTGGTAGAGAAGATGCTTTAAATCAATTATCCTTTGGTTTGTTGGGCTCATTTGTTCAGAACTCATCGGATAGATCTAGTTTTACATCAACAATACCAGATGCTGTTGTTACTCAACTTATAGAGTCTGAAAATTATTTTAATGCAGATGCTAGTTTAGGTTATCATTATATGAATGTTTTTTCATATTTTACAGTAAAAAACCTACTTTTACAAGCCAATAATCAAGAAAACAGTACTCTAAATTCATTGAATTTAAGACGTTATATATATACACTTGGTTATTACTTTGGTCAAAATAAAGGAGTACAATTTGAGCCATCAGTTTTGGGACAATATATTGAAAGAACTGGCGAATTTTTGGTAGATGTCAATTTAAAAGTGTATAAAAAAATACAAGAAGACAAACAAATTTGGGCGGGTTTGTCTTATAGAAATGGGCTTGAAAAGAATTCAATTGAAAGTTTACAACAGTTTACACCAATTATAGGCCTTGACTATAAACGGTTTACTGCTTCGTATACTTACACTAAACAAATAGGTGATATTGTATTAGATAATTCGGGTTTTCATCAAGTTTCATTAGGAATTAATCTCTTTTGCACGCCACCAAGAGTTACAGGTTGTCCTAATTTAAATTCAAATTATTAGAGTTCAATAAATACAGTATTAATGAAATTTTTAAAATATTTTGGGTTCACAATACTAGGCTTAATCATTTTAATTACTGGTTATGTTTACTATTTATCACTTCAAAGAGATATTTCTACTTGGAGTGAAAATATCCAAATAACATGAAATATAAATATCCCTATTGAACGAATGCATTCCCAAAAAAAATATTATGGAGGCCATGCATTTGGTTGGGGTGGTGGAGATGTTAAAAACTTTATTAAATATATTTATAATGATATTGAATATATACATGAAGTGCCTTACATTCTTATAGTAATTAAGTTATATAAAGATAACTTTTACTTAATATATTTTGACAGAGAAACCCATTTAAGAAAAATAACATATAGGTTTTATAAATCAACAAATAAAGGTGTTTTTAAAGAAATTATAGCAACAGAATTTCCTAAAGATTTAGCTGTACAAAACAGATGGTTTAGTAGTCATGAAAGTTCCAGTAATAAAAAAGAAAACCTAATTGGTTTAAATCCTCAAAAAATGAGAGGGACAATGACTGTAGATATTTGGTATATGATTGAAGGAAAAGAGTCTCTGTTTACACATAATACTAGGGTACCTATTGAGTTTATTGAGAAATATAAAGAAGAAAATTTTACAAATAGAAAAAGATAATATCATTAAAATTAATGATACTACTCCATTTGAGTTTCTAAATGCACAACGTGTAATAAGTCTAACTTTTAAGTTCACTCATTAATAAAATGTTTAACAATGAAAAAATCATTACTCTTTTCACTAATTGNATTCAATTCAATGTTGAGTTTTGCTAGTGAATGTTATCATTATCATACACCACATTACTTTGATTTTTTTATAAAGCANGGTCAATTAACTTTTCAGCACACAGTAAAAGACCCTAATAAGATTAGTTTTGTTTCAAGAAAAGAAATAACCCTCTCAAGAATAAACAGTATAGAATTCAAAATAATTAGTGAAGATGCTAAGTTGATATTATTCTCTACAGTTGATGGCTATTTTATTATAGAAAAAAATTACATAAAACAAAAGAGTATGGAGCAACTAAAGTCTTTACTTTAAATCAGGTTACAAAAACTGCAGGAACCAGTTTTTTTTATGTTGATAACAAGTGATATTTAATAAGATATAAAAAGAATATTTTAAAATTATAGATACAATGAAAAAAACAATCTTAATCATAGCTCTTCTAGCATATAATTTTAATATTTATGCTCAAAACAAGAATATTTACTATACCAAAGACTGGAAAGTCACTACTAAAGATAATGCAAAGTTTTACAGACCATCTCCAAAAAAAATGGATAATCTATGGTTGGTAAACGATTATTATATAAATGGAGCACTTCAATTTAAAGGGTTAACAAAAAATGTAGAAAAAGAACTATGGGAAGGTGATGTAACTTGGTATTTACCAAATGGTAAAATAGAAACAAAAGCACGTTATAAAAATGGTAATTTATTAGGTGTTTTTACCACTTATGAAGGTGCTTCAGGAAATCCGAAAGATGGTTATGATGAAAAAGATTTGTATTTCTATGATAATCAAGTAAAGCCAGTAGATGCAACTTCTACAGCGATTGACACATATAAACATTATTATATAAATACGAATCAAATAGCCGAATTGTACGAAAGCGTTGTTGGTTATGATGACAAAACATCAAACACTACTTTTTTCAATAAAAATGGAGAAATTATTGGTAAATTAATCTATGATAAGTATAGTGAAAAAGATTCTGGTCTTGATATTCTTTTTTACGAAGAAGATTGTAAATATTCCTCAGAATGTAAATATATATCGATTAAAGAAAAGGTTAACTACAAAGAAGGTAAAAAAGTATCCATAAAATATTACGATTCTCAAGAAATATTAATTGCAGATGGCCAATACAAAAATGAAAAACCATATCATGGTACATTTTTTGAAGAAAGCTGTTATTTTAATAAGGTAATTGAATACGAACAAGGTGTAATTCAAAAAGAAACAGTTTACACTAAAAACTATACTGAAATTGCAGTTGCAACCTATAAAAATGGATTGATCTATAATGGTACACTATTTTACGAATGCAATTTAATTAAAAACTATAAAAACGGAAAATTATATGGCAAAGTTATAGAATATATCAATGATGATATAGAGAATTTAAATTCTGAATTTCAATATAAAAATGGATTAAAGCATGGTCTCTATAAACTATTCTCTGACGGAAATCTTTTAGAAAAAGGTACTTATAAAAATAATAACTTGGTTGGAGAAATTTGGTATTATAATGCAGGTTATGACGATATAGAACACAATCCAGATGTTTTATACACAAATTATTATGCTCTAAAATTAGAACTAAAAAAAAGACGTGTAGAAAAAATAAGTATGTATAATGAAGAAGGTGAAATTGAAAATGAATATCAATTAGCAAAGAATTCAACAGATAAATTTATCTATTTATCAAATGGTTTTCATGGATTTAGGATATACGATTATAATTTTGATGGGTTTTTAGATTTTTCTATTAACTCAACTTACTATTATGAAGAAACATCTACAATTAATACCTATTATCTATTTAATCCAGAGACAAAGCTATACGAACATTGTCATTATTTAGATGATAAAAATAAAATATCATTTGACAAAGAAACTAAAACTGTAATAGAAATTAAAAACGATGTTTACGATGGCGACTATAGCTATGACGATGATTATGTGGAATATAAAACAGTTACGACAAATACCATAACCAAAAACGGAGAGCTAATAAAAATAAAGGAAATTGATACAGTTACTACTTTTAATAATGATGAAGTAAACAAAACTATAAGACAGATTTTCCCATTGCAAATAAATAAGTTTCCATTATTAAATTCAAACTTGCCTAAAATAGCATTTATCCAAAACGGAAAGAAACAAGTTTTAGAGCAATCAAATCAAGAGATTATGCTTAAAAAGTTTCCTTTTTCTATCACATTTCCATTGATTGACAATACTAAAATAAAAGATGCCTATTACAATACAAGAATAACAGCTTCACCTGACAAAAGGTTGTTAGAAAAGGTTAAAGTAGGCACCAGAACAAAAAAAACAGCGTTTTTTGCTCTAGGAACTTCCATGGCAGCTATTAAAACTAATTTGCATGTTGATAATGAAGGTCACAATGCCCTTGCTTATGAGAATTTAGAATATGACAGAGTCAAAATAATTAAAAGAATGGATAATAATGTGATATTGGTAAGTTTTGATGTAAATAGTGTTAAAGAAATCGCTTTGAAAGATTATCCTCAAGATAAGTTTTTAAAACAGCCTCTTTATCTTCTTATTTTTATTGATAAAAACTTGAACGAAAGAATTGAAACGGATGAATTAAATAAGGTTAAATTGTTATTTATAGATTAATAAGAGCTGTAAAAATGAAAGTTCACAGAACCATACTTATTCTTTCATTATTTATCTTGGTTATAGCTCAACTAATAAATTACAATTGATAAAAGGAGAATTGATAGATGTAAATTATAATTATAACCAAAATGTTTTTATAAATTCACCTTTCGGAAGAGTTAAGATGATTATACATGGTTATTATACAAATAAGAAGTTGACAAAACTTTCAAGTAATCATTCAGAGGGTTTTTAGAATATTCATTAAATGATTTAAACCAAGACGCACTATTATTAAATTATTTTTCCATTGACACGTTATACATTTTAAAGAAAATTGAGGTAAATGAAAAACATACTATTCATATTACTGATTGTATGCTTTTATTCTTGTAAAGAAGAGAATAAAAAAAAGAACACAGAAATAAAACAAGTTAAAGTATTAGATACTATATATTGTGATAGCAAACCAACAACTACAAAGAAAAAATTATCGATGTATAACTCACATTATACTTCTATCATTAGTATCTATCCTCTAAAAGATCAAAAAATAATTGTAACTAATGGGCAAGATGTAGAAGTATGTTATCAAAATGAAATTGAAGTTGTATTATTAAAAAATAAAGATACTGTATATAATATAACTGTAAATAGGGATACTGTTTTCAATAATATTTCACCTTATGATAAAAGGATGTTTAAAGAAAAATTAAAAAGCATAAAACTAGATTCAATTATTTTGCGTTCACCTAGGACAGAATACTTATATTATAATTGGCATTTTACAGACCATACAAATAATAAAGAATATAATGCAACAGATCTATTTCAGTATATTGGTAAATCAGTAGGGAAGTTAGACCCATATAGTTTTAGCCGTTTGATTAACAGTTATCTTAAAGAGCAGACATTAGAGCAGATTAATCAAAGTTTTGGAGAACCATTAGTTCAAGAAATATTTTTAATGGATGGTAGTCTACCAGAGTTTAGAGGTAATCTTGAACATTATATTTCAAAAGAAGAGTATACAAAAGATTCCATTTCAATAAAAGAGGTTACATGG
>JGI24023J19991_10001147_pt1 | contig 20667 bp, 19 predicted proteins | sample Cruoilmetagenom1_FD_19991 | JGI IMG/M metagenome (IMG submission 19991) | reverse complement strand
TTAGACCATCTTTATCCTGATGAAGATTTTGATGTAACTGTCTTTATCAAGTTATACCATGAAGTTTATGCACTTTGTCAAAAAGAAGATAAAAACCTTGTGATCGTCGGCGGTACAAGTTTTTATCTAAAGATGTTAATTGAAGGCATCAGTGATGTGCCAAATATCTCTGAGGAAACTAAGACAGAAGCTTCANAACATTTAACAGACCTTCCCTCAANCTATGAATGGCTCTATTCTGTGGATCCAACCTATATGATAAATATAGCTGCTAATGACGCATATCGTATTGAAAAGGCTCTGCACCTCTATCTTGAAACCTCTTTGACCCCTACAGTCTATTTTAAAAGATTTCCGCCTAAACCTACCATTACTGATCCCCTGCCTATCTATCAGATAGTTGTAGAAAGAGAAGTGTTAAGAGAACGTATAGCTTTACGTACAAAGCTCATGCTTAATGAAGGTTTGATAGATGAGATCTGTATGTTAGAAAAAAAGTATTCACGCCAACCCAATGCTATGAAAGCCATAGGAATCAAAGAGACACTTGCTTATCTTGATGGCCTGTATGATAAAGCATTACTCCAAGAGAAGATCATCACAAATACTGCACGTCTTGCAAAAAGACAAACGACATTCAACAACTCACAGTTTGATAATGTGATAAGAGGAAGTGTGAAAGAGTTAGAAGGTTTATTGCTGAAGTAATATTTCACATCATCCTGAAACAAGTTCAGGATGATATAAAAGTATCTTTAAAGTATGGACAAGAGGTCCATACTAACGTGATATTTTCTTAATACCCACTGGCACTTATCATATAATACAAGTAAGAAACAAGCGGTTGAACATAGAAGATCGCTGCTACTGTTGCTACTGTTGCAAGACCGATGATAACCATCAATGGTCTAGAGATGTTATAGTAAACCACTTCCACCTCTTTTACTGGATCTTTCAAGAACATATATACAACTAATTTCAAGTAGTAGTACGCTGCTATCGCAGAGTTAAGACCCATAACGATCGCTAACCAAATGTAACCCGCATTGACTGCCGCCTGCATTACGTAGATCTTACCCCAGAATACTGAGAATGGTGGTACACCTGCAAGTGATAACATGAACAATGCCATGACCACTGCACCCATTGGCATGATCTGGATAAGTCCAGCAAACTTCTCATACGGATGGTCATGAAGCTCATTAAATCTTCTCTTTTTATTGCGAGAGATCCATAACATTGCAAATGCTCCAAGGTTTGTGAACATAAAGAGTGCATAGTACATAAAGATCGCTGTGTTACCTTCTGTTGTATCTAAAGCAAGTGCAGCCATAATGAAACCTGCATGAGAGATAGACGAGTATGCTAACATACGTTTTACATCATTTTGGACCAATGCCATAATGTTTGCAAGTGTCATAGTAAGTACTGCCATCACCAAGATAACAATACGTACCCACTCTACCCCAAGATCAATGTACATACCAAAAATTCTGATACTCACAACAAATGCTGCGATCTTTGGTACAACTGACATGTAACCAGCTAATGGTGCAGAAGCACCTTCATAGACATCCGGTGCCCATGTATGGAAAGGGAAAAGGGAAAGTTTAAATGAAAAGGCAACCAGTAACAATACTGATGAACCAAAGATAGCGATCATTAATCCTGTCTCATTTATACGCGTAGCCATTACTTCTGCTACTTTGTAAAGCTCAATTGAACCTGTAAGTGCATAGACAACTGCTGATCCCATTGCAAAGAATGCTGCGGCAAGTGCACCCATAGTAAAGTACTTTACAGCTGCTTCATAAGAGTTTGCTCTGTTGTGAAGTGCGATCAAAGTATACAGTGAAAGTGATGCTGTTTCTAGCCCTATAAAGATAAGAATAAGGTTATCTGTAGCAACCATGAACTGGAATCCTGCGATCATGAATAAAAAGAGTGCAAAGAACTCAGGGTATGAGAACTCGTGGAATCTTTTTGATGTCAGTGCCAGAGGAATGAATATCATCGAACCAGCGATGATCATTAGTTGGGAAACGATAGAAATACCATCTATAAGCATAACATCAAAGAAACCGCGTTCATTTACATTCAGTCCAAGTACCGCACCAAAGTCAACGAAAAGTATTAATATCGTTAACATGACATAAAGTGATTTATGTAGTTTATCATTGAGCAGGTCAATAATTAAAATGATCAAACCACCTGCAATAGCTATAAGCATCGGTGCAAGGGTAATAAGGTTTAGACTCTCTAAACTTACGTTAATAGGCTCTAACATTAGTTCGCCTCCTTAGATGATTTTGATACGATTATCGTATCTTTAGCCTCTTGTGTGATTGCTTTTTCTTCCATGAATGTAAGTAAAGCATTTACTGAATTATCGATAGGCCCCAATACAGGTTTAGGATAGACACCCAGCCATATAACGATCGCTACAAGTGGTATGAGTGACCATGTCTCTCTACCGTTAAGGTCTTTTAATTTTTTGTTCTCTTCATTGTCCAGTGGACCAAAGAAAGCAAGTTTCATTACTCTAAGCATGTACACTGCACCAAGGATAATAGATGTACCTGCTAAGATAGTCATCATCGGTGATACCTGATAGAACCCAAGCAGTACCAAGAATTCACCAACAAAACCGATAGTCAGTGGCAGACCAACTGAAGCCATAAGCATGACACCAAAGATGATGGCAAATTTAGGCATAACCGCAGCCAATCCACCATACTCAGAAAGTAACTTCGTATGTCTTCTCTCATAGATCATACCAACCAACATAAACAGGGCACCTGAGACGATACCGTGTGACAACATTTGGAAAACTGAACCGGAAAGTCCTTCTGCATTCATAGCAAAAAGACCTAACATAATGATACCCATGTGTGAAACAGAAGAATATGCAATTACCTGTTTCATATCTTTTTGCGCGTACGCGATCATCGCTGTATAGATAACCATAATGAGTGACAATACTGCGATCGGTGTGATCGCAGCCACAGACGCATCAGGAAACATTGGAAGTGAAAATCTCACAAATCCGTATGTACCCATTTTAAGAAGTACTGCTGCAAGGATAACCGAACCGATCGTTGGTGCCTGTCCGTGTGCGTATGGGATCCATGTATGGAATGGGAACATCGGCACTTTGATCGCAAATCCAATAAAGAATGCTGCAAAAAGCCATAACTGATAACTCTCCGGTAATACCAATGCATACCAGTCTGTGATAGCAAAACTCCACACACCTGTAAGACTATGATAAATGTAAGCTACAAATAACATACCTACCAACATGATCAATGATCCTGTAAATGTATACAAGAAGAATTTGATCGATGCATAGATTCTAAGTGGCCCACCCCAAGCACCGATGATATAAAGCATCGGCACAAGAGAAAGTTCCCAGAACAAGTAGAAGATAATAGCGTCAAGTGCAACAAATACACCTACCATTGTCATTTCTAGGAAAAGAAGTGTAACGATCATGTTTTTGATGTTCTTAGTCTCACCCATGGATGCCATACCGATCAGTGTCATCAATGTTGTCATTAAGATAATGAACAATGATATACCATCAGCACCTAGATAATAGGAGATACCCATGTCAGGGATCAAAGGGATCATTTCNACAAACTGCATACCTGCATTTGAAGTATCAAAACTAAACCATAACCATAAAGATAAGAAGAACTCGATCGCTGCTACAGTGATACCATAAGTTCTTGCAGATTCCTTATCTATTACAAATCCTAGCAATCCTGCGACTGCCGGGAAGAACACCAATATACTTAATATATTTTCCATTTTTACCCCTTACACGAATGCTGCTGAAAGTGCAGCAACAATTAATAGAATGACACCACCGACAGCCATCCAATTTAGATAGTTTGAAAGGTTACCTGTCTGCATGCCTCTTACGTTATCACCACTTGCATAGAAGAATTTCGCAATGTTGTCCACTGTTGCATCTACTATCTTCAAGTCCACATGCGTCCAGAATTTTTCTGATAACATAGCATACGGTTTTGTGATCACTTCTTCATAGATCTTTGGTACATAGTACTGGTTGATAAGTAACTTGTAAAGTACTCCGTTTTCAACTTTCTCAGATCTTTTCCAAGCATTTTCACCTGTTCTTGCATATTTGTAATACGCATAAGCGATACCTGATACTGCAAAAAAGATAACGATCAAACCTAAATACGTAGCCAAATGGTGTGTATGGTCAGACATTTCATACTGTACACTCTCACCTATTTGGTAGATAAACGCTTTGTATGTTCCCATGAACCACCCTGTGATCACAGCAAGCACTGCTAAAGGTGACATCGCGACAAGTACAAATTTGTACATTTCGTGAGGATGGAATCCTAAGGCTGTGTGACGGTCTTCTCCATGGAATGACAAGAATACTTGTCTAAATGAGTAGAATGCTGTCATACCCGCTGTGATTACCAACATGATCCATAAGATATATGTATGTTCATTAAACGCTGTTTCAATGATCGCATCTTTTGACCAGAATCCTGCCAATGGAGGAAGACCTGCAAGTGCGATAGAAGCAACAGTCATATAGATCCATGTACCTCTCATCTTCTTTCTAAGTGCACCCATTTTAAAGAGGTCAAGTTCATCATGCATTGCGTGCATCACGTTACCTCCACCAAGGAAGAGAAGCGCTTTAAAGAATGCGTGTGCTGCAAGGTGGAACAATGCGATCCAGTAAGCACCAAGTCCAGCTGCTGCAAACATGTACCCTAGCTGTGAAAGTGTAGAGTATGCGATGATTCTTTTCAAGTCACGCTCTACCAGTGCCATAGACGCTGCGTAGAATGCTACAAATGTACCAAGACTTGCAATAAAGAAAGAGACACCTGCTACTTCTTCCATAGAATAAAGCGGATTCGCTCTGATCACAAGGAAAACCCCTGCTGTTACCATCGTTGCTGCGTGAATCAATGCAGAAACCGGAGTAGGACCTTCCATTGCATCTGTAAGCCATGTATGTAAAGGAAACTGTGCTGATTTACCCATCGCACCGATAAAGAGTGCGATAGCAGCACCTATCAGTACACCTTCCCCAAGGTATGGAAGCTGTGCAAATACTTCATCGTACTGAAGTGAACCTGTGTTCCAGTAAAGAATAAAGATACCTACTAACATTCCAAGGTCAGCGATACGGTTCATAATAAATGCTTCGTTTGCTGCCCATGATGGAGAGATAGATGGATTGTCTTCTCTGGCCTGATCAGGTTTGTGATACCAGAAACCAACAAGTAACCAAGAACAGACACCAACGCCTTCCCAACCGATGAAAAGACCAAGGAAGTTATCTGACATCACAAGTACCAACATTGAGAATACAAAAGCAGAAAGATATGAGAAGAATCTGTTAAAACTCTTATCGTGATCCATATATCCAATCGCGTAAATATGTACGATCGTTGATACCAATGTAACAACGAGCATCATACTTACTGATATTTGATCTACTACAAATCCAAAGGCTACATTAAAGTCTCCAGCATTGATCCAGTCCATCATAGTGACATGTACGACTTCACCTGTAACGTAAAGGTTGATCGCTAACAATAATGAAGCAATAAAAGAAGTAGCTAAAAGTAAAGAAGCCACTACACCTACAAAGATCGCTCTTGGACTCATACCAAAAAGTGCTGCAAAAAGAGACCCAACAAACGGTGCAAAAAGTGCTATATATACTAAAGTTTCCATTCTTATCCTCTCATACTTGCTAAGTCATCTAAATCTAGAGAACCATATTTTTTGTATAGTACAATTAAAATACCGAGACCAACAGCTACTTCAGATGCTGCAATCGCAATGATAAAAAAAGCAAACATTTGACCAGTAAGGTCATTGTAATAGTGTGAAATAGCTGCAAATGCAATGTTTACCGCATTTAGCATCACTTCTGTTGCGAAGAAAAGCATCAAAAGATTTCTTCTTCTAAGTACACCGACCAATCCTATAGAAAAGATAATCGCTGACACGATTAGGTAGTGAGATAAACCTATCATTTTGTATCCTTTAGATTCATTATTTCATCATCTGCATCCATGTCTTCTGTGAGACTGTGATCCATTTTCTTACCTGCAAGGATAATACCTGCAATCATTGCAACAAGGAGCATGAGTGCTGCAACTTCAAATGGTATAAGATATTTTGTAAACAATACCATACCTACATCTTGTGCATTACCTACACCTTCTGTCATAGGATAAAGCGCTTGGATAGCTTCAGAATGGATCGGTGCTGAAAACATAAGTACCAGTACCAATGCTGACATACCACCAAGTAAAAATACCAATGCAGGATTTGTGTTTTTCTCTTTAATGTCTCTTGTTGCATCAAAGAACATCATTGCAAAGGAGTAAAGAGCTATGACTGCTCCTACATATACTATGAGTTGCACTACACCAAGGAAGTCTGCTCCCAAAAGGAAGAAGAAACCTGAGATAAGTACCATGGCTGATGCCATTGATGTCATGGCATAAAGTACATTCTTACTCATGACCGTCACTAAAAATAGTCCTATTGTTAAAGCCGAAAATAGGTAAAAGGCTACTAGTTCATACATTTATACTTCTCCCTAATACGCTAGTGGCGTTTTTTTAATGTTTTCATCAGCATTTGGAGACACTGCACCAAATCCATCATATTCTTGTTGTAAATTAAGCTTGTCAATAGGCGTTAGCATATCTTCAAAGAGTGAAAAACCAGCTCTCTGTTCTGATGCATTCTCATAACGAGGACCATGTACAATTGCAAGCTCCGGACATACTTCTGCACAGTAACCACAAAAGATACATCGACCAAAGTTGATCGTATATTCAGATACCTCTTTACGTTGGTTTTCATCATATCTTGTATCCATAGAGATACAGTTTGAAATACAGATCTTTTCACAAAGACCGCACCCGATACATCTGTAGTTTCCAGATTCAAGGAGTCTAAGCATGTCATGTATCGCTCTGTATCTTGGAGATATAGGCATCTTTTCAAATGGATACTTTACTGTATGCATATCATTGGCAAACAATGCTTGAAGCATATTTCTCATTACCACCCATAGACCTACAAAAAGTTCACCATTAAATGTTCTTCTCACTACTTGTGTGAACTTTTCACCATTGGTTTTTGGACTTGTTCCTACATCTAGTTTGACATAGTTCTGTGCCCCTACATTTCTATTTTTAAATTGTTCTAAACTCATACCTACTCCTTATACCATGACCACAATTGCAGTGATCAAAATATTAATCATTGCTATTGGCATTAATACTTTCCAACAAAGCCACATCAACTGATCAGGTCTGATGTGTGGCCATGCTGCTCTTACCCATAACATGAGGAAGAAAAAGAATCCGACTTTTAAAATGATTGTTAACCATCCAATACTGCTTTGCGCATCATATCCACCCATAAATACTACTGCTGCTATAATAGAAACCGTAATCATGTTTGCATATTCACCGATGAAGAACATACCCCATCTCATACCAGAGTATTCTGTCGCAAATCCTGAGACAACCTCTGCTTCATGCTCAAGAAGGTCAAACGGTGTTCTGTTCGTCTCAGCAAATCCTGCAATAAGGAAAAGAACAAATGCCACTGGCTGTTGCCAGATCATCCATGAACCGATACCTCCACTTTGATAGTTATTAAAGTCAACAAATGACATAGAACCAACAAGTATTATCGGTGCGATAAGAGAGAATCCAGTAATGACTTCAAATGAAAGGAACTGAATCGCTGTTCTTGCTGAACCAATAATACCCCATTTGTTCGCTTGAGACATACCCGCAAGTAGTGGACCGTAGATACCAGCTGCCATCATTCCTAGTACAAATAATACACCTACATTAAGATCAGATGCGATAGACGGTACGAACGTACCACCAATAAGAGGCATAAACTCAGGTACAGTAAAGTTAGGGAATACAGGTACAGCCGATAATGCAATAAATGCTGTCGCTGCTGTAATGACCGGTGCGATCATAAAGATAAGTTTATTCGCATTTTGAGGGACGATATCTTCTTTTGTAAAGAGTTTAATCCCATCTGCCGCGATCTGTAGTAAACCATAAGGTCCTACGTGCATTGGCCCAAGACGTCTTTGCATAAATGCTAAGACTTTTCTTTCTATAAATGTACCAAAACCAGCCACTGCTGATATGATAGCCAAGATCATGACAGCTTTAATAAGTACTCCTACCCATGTGACCTGTGGCAAATTTTCTACGAGTGTTGCTTCCATATTACACCTTTCTCAATGTTACTGTTTGATATCTAGACTCTCCAAAGAGACCATATACATCCTGTGCAGCTTTAAAATCTGGTACTTTTACAATGTCACCGGTGATCTTTGCATCAGCGACAACATCTAAAGTAATACTTCCATTTTCAAATACTACTTCTACTTTTTCACCTAAGCTTGCTGCTTTTTCTTCACTTGCATACAATGCAAATGCTTCAAAGATCTCATGAGACTTATCTGTAAAGTCGTTAAACTGTCTTGCAGGGTTACATCTGTACGCAATATCACCCTCAAGTACTGTATTTTCATCGAATTTTTCAACTTCAGGTAAATCAGTTTCCACGTTATTTGTCTCTAAAGTATATCCACGGTTATCTACACCGTTGTTTGTAAATGCATTTGGTAGAGAATCAAACGCTACAGCTTTAAAACCTCTGTCTGTTGGAAGCATTTGGGTCCAGTCTACCGTTAATTCCGGAGCACCTACAAGTACATTCACGATATCATTTAACTCATACCCTCCATACTCCACTGCTGCATTGGTAGGAAGTACACGTTTAGCGATGTTTGTCAATGTACCTTCTTGTTGGTTCATCGCAGGCATATCCAGGTCACCCGTACCAAGTGCAGAGAGTGTAAAGTCTCCGTTTTCGTTATATCCTACAGTGTATCCTGATGCGTCGTCATCAAGATCACAGATCAGAGCGACACCCAGTGCATTTGACTTAGGTGGGGTCATCACTACATCGATAGCACATGTTGCTTCAACAAGCGCTACAAGTTTTGCAATATTTTCTGCTTTATCATGGTAGTAAAGATCTTCACCCAACATCATTGAAAAAGACTCTTTTTTCTTCATCATTTTTTCAAAAGTAGCATCAAAACCCTCAGCATCTCCACCAAGTAGAGTTACAAGTCCGTTTGTAGTAACAGTGATCTCTTTATCAACCATCTCAGTTACTTTTTTAGATACTTCTTCCTCTTCACCTGTCTCTTCGTTTAAGACCATCTCTTTAACAGTTTTTACTTCTTTTTCCTGAATTGTTTTTGTTTCAGACTTTTTAAAGCTCTCGATGTATTCTTTTACATCAGCAGAAAGTTTCTCTTTATCTGCAAAAAGATCAAGTACAAGATAAAGTGCTGCTTCTTCAAGACCTACTTTATGGTTAAATACTTCAACATTTTTACCAAAGCTAGGGATAAGTGTATCTCCAACCGGGTGAAAATAAAGTGCTGCACCTTTGTTAAGTTTCTGTACATTGTTAAATGCATACTTAAGTGCCGGTGAGTCATTTCTAAGCGCTGCACCCACAGAGATAACAAAATCAGACTTTTTCATAATAGCATCTGTATCTGTTGACCAAAGTGCATTACCTGAAGCTGCTTCATAGTGTCCTAAGAACTTTTGGAATGCTCTTACTTCAGGGTTATAAAGTTTAAGTCCCATTTTTTCTTTGAGTGTTTGAAGCATTGCAGCTTCTTCATTCGTGATCATGGAGTTAAAACGAACGGTGTCTGCATTTTTGAATGCTTCTACTGCCGCAGAAAATGCTGCTTCATTTTTACTTACGCCATCATTTTGGAAATCATAAGCAAAACGCGCAGAACCATCTAGTGAAACATATGCCCACTCATTGGTGATACGGAAGATCTTTTCTTTTCTGTTTTCTATCGATGTAGGTTTTACTTCATAGTAAATTTGTGCACCGTCACTTGAGTGTGCTGCAACCGCAGGTACTCTTTTAAGATCCCATGCATTTGAACTGTACACAAAGTCACGTGATGCCAAAGCCCCAACAGGACAGACAGCGATACACTCACCACAGTCAGAACAGTTTGTCTCACCCGTACCGTTACTCGGTGCGATAACAGACTTTTGAAGCTTGTTCCACATCGCATATGCATCTTTAGGCATTGTCTCTTTGAAACCTTTATCAAGTGCTTCACCACCACGTTTTACAGTTGTAATGGCTGCATCACCGATCATGTCTTTACAGACAGTGGTACAACGTTCACATACGATACAAAGTCCTGCATCATAATGTAGTACCGAAGACCAGTCAGTCGTCTCTCTTGCAGTATCTGGGATCATATATGATTGTGAATCAACACCCATTTCCAATGTATAGTTTTGTAACTCACACTCACCTGACTTGTCACAAACCCCACACTGTAGAGGGTGGTTCACATCATAGACTTCCATGATTGCTCTACGCTCTTCAAGAATATTTGGTGTGTCAATCGTGACTTCCATTCCCTCTTTAACTTTAGCGTTACANGCATAGACCTGTTTGCCATCTGCTTCTACCAGACAGATACGACATGCCAATGTTGGCGAACACCTTGTCAGGTAACATATTGCTGGAATGAAAACATCATTAGCGCGAGCAGCATTCAGAATATATTCACCCTCTTTTGCCTTATATTCAATCCCATCAATCGTGATACTAACCATATTATCTACTATTTTTACTTCACTCATTGTTGTTTCCTATCTCTCTCTAGATTTGATTACTTGCTAAAAAGCCAGTTTGCTAAATTTACAAGATAATAGCAAAGAAGGACTTAGTACTAAATCATTATTGATACGACTTGACTTAATAGAGATAAAGGTGTATCAATATTAAACACACACTTTATTTTATCGTCAATAAAGTCAACTAAAGTATAGAATAATCTTATGATGCATGACCCCATTGATCACTCCTCATTTGCTTGATTTCTTTTCTATTTTTTATCTTTTTTACTTCAATCACTTTTAACTATTTCTTAACTTACTCATTATATGAAATTATCAAGTACCACATCTAGATTTACTATAAATTAGTTTCTATTTGTTACATAAATACATAATATACGCCCCTGTATTACCTATGTTCACTTAAAACTTACAATTCATGCTATAATTCCAACAAAAAACAAGGATATAAATATGATTCAAAATACTAAAATAGTTGATATAGCAATTGTCGGTGCAGGACCTGGTGGTATGGCTGCTGCTATTGAAGCAAAAATGGCTGGAATAGAGAATATTGTGGTTATCGATAAAGCACCTCACCACAATGATATGATTCATAAGTTTTACAAAAAAGGTAAACGTGTAGATAAAGATTGGATGGGAATCAAGTTTGAATTCACAGGTAATGTTACTTTTGACGAATGTTCAAAAGAAGAGTATATCGCACAAATGGACACTAAACTACAAAATGCTGGTGTACTTGATCACTTTGAGTACAACCACGAGATCGTAAGAGTTGAAAAAGGTGAAGATGGTCTTTTCTCAATCGTTTTTGCAACTGATGGTGTTGATGAAGCTTTTGAATCTATGAAAGCTAAAAACGTTATCCTTTCTGTAGGTCGTATGGGTAAACCAAATAAACCAAAATACAGATTCCCAAGAGAGATCAAAAAAGTATTAAACTTCAACCTTTCTAAAGTGCAAGATGGTGAACACGTAATGATAGTTGGTGGTGGTGATACTGCTGGTGAGTACGCTTACGGTTTAGTTGAGATGGAAGGAATGGAAGATTGTGTTGTAACACTTAACTACCGTAAAGCTGAGATCACACGTATGAATCCTATCAACACTGAAATGTGTAACAAGTACCTTGATAATGGTAAAATGATCAACAAAATGGGTGTGGATGTTGAGAGCGTTGAAGAAGGTACGGAGAGAGCGATCAAAGTAAACTTTACTGATGGGTCTCATTGTGAGTACGATAGAGCTGTTTATGCACTTGGTGGTACAACGCCTAAAGATATCCTTATTAACTCTGGTGTTAAAACTGGTGAGTGGGATGTTCCTGTATATAGTGAAGATACATTTGAGACAAATGTAGAAGGTCTTTATACAATTGGTGATGTCGTAACTGACCAAGGAAGTATCGCACTTGCATTCAACCATGCTGGTGATGCAGTTAAAAATATCGCTGCTAACCTGAAGTAAACCTTCACTTCTCTTGTACGATGTCCTTTATAGGGCATCGTACAAACTCCCTTTAAATTCTTTCTATAAAAACAGCACAAACTTCTTCACCTATGGATCAATCGTCCAGTTAAAAAGCAATGTTAAATAAGTAGATAGGTAGAGGAAAATTTCTATAGCGCTCTATAAGAAAAGAAGGGAGGAAAAAGAGACTTACGCCTCTTCTTCTGTCGCAGCAGCTTCTGCTTCTGCTTTAGCTTTTGCAAATGCTTCGGCACGCTCTTTACGCGTCTCTTCATTTACTTTTTTTACAACAACAGTCCAGTCAACTTCATTGAACTTCAGTGAATTCATAAGATCGTGTCCTGTTGCTTTAATCACATCAGCAGATTTACGTATAGATGTATAATCACCTACTTCAAACATAAAAATACCCACTTCATCTACCTTGATACCTTGATCGATAAGTTCAACCATTCTGTCATAAAAATCATCTTTTAAGTGTCTTAAATCGTAACGTTTCATTATCTATCCACCTCTCCAAATACAATGTTAGTTGTACCAATAATCGTAACAACATCTGCCAAATATGTTCCTACAAGGAGTTTTTGAAGCAAACCTGTATGGAAGAAACTTGGTGCTCTACATTTAAGTCTGTAAGCATATGGTTCACCTTCTGATTTAATGTAGAAACCAAGTTCACCTTTTGGTGACTCAGTTGGTACATACACTTCACCTTTAGGTGGTCTCATACCTTGTGTCACAAGTACAAAGTGTTGCATCAATGCATAGTTTTGTGTCATGATATCTTCTTTTGGTGCAGAGATATACTGTGGAGAATGTGCCATTAATTGTGGCTCTGACTCTTTATAGATCGGGATAAGCTGTCTGATGATTCTTGTAGACTGCTTCATCTCTTCCATATACATCATAAAACGACCATATGAGTCACATCTGTCAGAAGTAGGAATATCAAAATCCAATTCAGGGTAAAGTTCATACGGCTCTTCTTTTCTAATATCCCATTTGACACCAGAACCTCTAAGCATAGGACCTGTACAACCCCAAGACAGAGCATCTTCAGCAGAGATAACCCCTACATCTTCAAGACGCATTTTCCAGATACGGTTCTCATTAAGAAGTGCTCCATACGTATGTTCTACTTCATGGTCTACCTTATCACAGAATGCTACAGCATTTTCCAACCAACCCGCAGGTAAATCTAGTGGTACACCACCGATACGTACAGCAGAATGCGTAAGTCTCGCTCCACAGTAATCTTCCATAAGGTCCATCGCAAACTCACGTTCACGGAATGCATACAAGAATACTGACATCGCACCAACATCCAGTGCATGTGTCGCTACGAAGAATAAGTGAGAAATAATACGGTTAAGCTCAAGAAGCATCGTTCTGATCGCTTGTGCACGTCTAGGTGCTTCAACACCAAGAAGTTTTTCAACCGCCAATGCATACGCATAGTTGTTTGATGTTGACGCGATATAATCAAGTCTGTCCGTTGTTGGTAAGAACTCATTGTATGTCATGTTCTCTGCCATTTTTTCGATACCTCTATGAAGGTAACCGATATCTGGATAGGCTTTTACTACCTGTTCACCGTCAAGCTCAAGAACAAGTCTTAACTGACCATGTGCTGAAGGGTGTTGAGGACCAAAGTTGATAACCATAGTATTGTCATCACGCTCAAAATTGAGGTTTTCAAAAAATGGTGATAATTTATTTGCTACTTGCATATGCTCCCCTATCTTCTTTCATCTAGTTGTTTAGACGTTTTTTTATTATAGTTAACCAATGCTGTTTCACTATATTCGATGTCTCTTGCTGTTTCACCTTCAGATATATCTGCACCGAACGGTACTTCATATCCTACTCTTGAGAAACGTTTTGTATCATATCTGTCTACTTTTGCAGGATCTCTGTTCTCAGGCCCGATGATATCTCTGTACTCTTTACCAAAGATCTTATCTACTTCATACCATGAAGCAAACTCATCACCTATTAGAGGATATGTTTTAAGTAAAGGATGACCTTCCCAGTCATCTGGCATGATGATACGTTTAAGGAAAGGATGATTATTTACTTTGATACCGAACATATCGAACATTTCACGTTCTGCAAAGTTAGCAGATTTGAAAAGTGGCTCAACACTCTCAATAGCAGCACCATTTGCAAGACGACAAACCACTCTTACTCTTTTTGCTTCTGTAATATTCAGTAGTTGCCAAAAAAGTTCAAACTCATTGTCTTTTGCCAAATAATCTACTGCTGACTGTTCAGAACACTGTGTATAACCACATGTTTCTTTCAACATTTTCATCACAGCAAAGTTATCTGTTGCATCGATCTGGACAACAAGCTGTCCTATTTCTACATACGCATCATTTGCAAGTTTACCCAGTGCTTTTACAACGTCTGCAAAGTGTCCATCTTCTACAGCTTCTCTAGGCACACGCGGTGCAACCCAAAATCTGTCTGTATAGTATGCTTTCCCTTGAACGTTGTCTTTTGGTACATATTTTCTCATTATATTAACCTCGCTCTTTTACCTGTTTGTGTTGTCAGGTCTTGCTTTGTATTTTTCTTCATATCCGCAGACTCTTTACGGATCTTCTTTTGAAGCATCATCATTGCATACTGAAGTGTTTCAGGACGTGGAGCACACCCTGGTAAGTAGATATCCACAGGAATAATACGGTCAACCCCTTGTACGGTTGCGTACGTGTTGAACATACCACCAGTGTTGGCACAAGAACCCATTGAGATCACCCATTTAGGTTCTGTCATTTGGTCATAAAGACGTCTTGCAAACTCAGAGTGCTTTTTAGAAAGTGTCCCTGCAAGGATCATCACATCAGCTTGTCTTGGAGAAGCTCTAAAGATCGTACCCATTCTGTCGAAGTCATAACGTGATGCACCCGATGCCATCATCTCGATCGCACAACATGCGAGTCCATAGGTAAGAGGCCAAAGTGAATTTGAACGCCCCCAGTTCACTAACTTATCTACCGAAGTCAATGCTATCGGCAAGCCTGCTGTTGAGGCGTAATTTACTTGATGTTGTGCCATTCAAGTGCTCCTTTTTTCCATGCATATACGAAACCAATCGTAAGTAATAGTATAAATAATATCATCTCCACAAAACCAAACCATCCAAGAAGTTTAAAGTCAATCGCCCATGGGAACATAAAAATAATCTCTACATCAAACAAGATAAACAAAAGTGCTATCAGGTAAAACTGTGCTGAAATAGTATTTGGTTGCTTAGTGACTTCCGGTCCACACTCATAAATAGAAAGTTTAAGTCTTTCTGTATCTAGGCGTGCAAGTTTTCTAGAAACAAAGCGTGCAGCCCATAGCGTTGCGGGGAACGCTATCGCTGTCAAAGCAAATAAAACAAATACACCAAAATATGGATGTTCTGTAATTACATGAGTCATATTAATCCCTTAATTTTAATCATTCTATTCACTGCAATATATTATTGTACAGAGAATACTCAGAATATTACTACGATACTATCTCAAAGGTGATTAAACTCTTTTTGGAATCTATGGCTTTAGTGCATTTGCTTTCGATGATGTAACTATGTGAAACAAAGAAAAAAGGGCTACAATGTCAAAAATATTTAGGATTTTACTTTGAAAAAATATACAAACATACTCTATTGGATAGCTATGGCAGGTATGCTCTTTTGGTTCGCCTACACTAAAGGATGGATACTTGCCAACTTCGAATCTATCGATGCTAAGCAAGCGATACATTTACTTGAAAATGATGAAAATGTAACACTGCTTGATGTAAGAACTATTGAAGAGTATAAAGAAGGTCACTTAAGGGATGCTACTCTTATCCCGGTACATGCATTGGCTGATAACCTAGGCATGTTAAAACAAGACAAAAACAAAAAGATCATCGTCTACTGCAGAACAGGAAATCGTTCAGTAAGCGCTTCTCGAATTTTAGAAAAAAATGGGTTCACACCATTCAATGTTAAAGGTGGTATTTTGGAGTTACAAGGTGCCGGGGTCGCAGTGATCAAATAAAGGTCACACCTTGAATCCCATACTCTTAGAGCCTTCAAAACTGGACCCTAACTCTTTTTCTATCTCTTCGAGGAAGTCTTTATTTCCAAAGACCGACTCTTCTCTTACGGCTACTTTATACGCTGTATTTTTGATGATGAGATTTATCTGCCCTCCGGTGAGATCGTGTCTTGAAAGTTCTTTCATGTCAAAACTTTCATCGTAATCTGCACCTTCGGGGAGCATGAACTGCCAGAGTCTTAGACGTTGTTTTCTACCTGGTCTTTTGAACTCTATCTTGTAATTAAAACGCCTTGAAAAAGCTTTGTCTATGTTGCCAAGTAAGTTTGTTGTGGCGATGAGAATACCCTCAAACTTTTCTATCTGTTCTAAGAAAATATTTTGCATCTGGTTATGCATCTTGTCTGCAGAAGATCCTTGTCCCTCAGAGCGTGAACTTAAGAACTGATCTGCTTCATTTAAAAGCAGGATAGGTTCTACTTTTGCTTTTTTACTAAGCTCTTTAAAATCGTCAAATATCTTACGTACATTTTTCTCAGACTCTCCTACATACATGGATAATATCTTGGAACAGTCAAAAGACAAGATAGGACGTTTAAGTGTTTTAGCAAGGCTCATCGCCGTCATCGTCTTACCTGTACCTGCCGTGCCATAGAAGATAATACGTGCATCTATTCCTTTTCTCTTGTCCTTAATACCCCACTCTTTGAGCTTTTTAAAGACCTCTTTGTCAACCTGCTTGACAACATTGTTAAGTGTCTCTCTGGTTTTAGGATGAAGCACCACATCATCGAGTGTCGTTGTAGGTTTAAGATACTCAAAAAGTTCCTGTTCTTGCACTAAAGCATCAAGCTTTAACTTGGTCACTTTTTTCGTTTTCTTTGGATGGATAATGCGTTGCATCACCTCCTCTTGCAAGTAGAATGAACGACTGACGCCACCAAACATATTGAGTATCTCTTCATAGTCGATGATATCATCGGTGATGAGTTTTGCTCCGTCTTCCAACAAAGCGCGGTTTTTGATCTTCTCATATTCATCAAAAGAGATAAGTTCGATAAGTGTATTCATATCTCTAAACTGTCCTTCTCCTCCTGAATACTCTTCTTTTAGTAGTGCAAGGAAAATACGTTTCTCTTTTTCAGTAAGTTCTTTCTCTTTAAAAAACTCTTCAACAACGATAGGCGTCTCTGTCATTTTGACACGCTCTTCTATACGTTTGGTTAGCAGTGTCAATTTATTTTTCAAACGGCCTATACTTAGTGAATTGTCTGCAAACCCTTGTTTAAATGTTGAGATCTTGTGTAAAAGAGACACCATATCAAACTGGTCTTGCAGATACTCCAGATGATCCGTGTAAGGTTTGACCTCCGGAAGAAAAATTTCCAATGATCCTTCTTCAAGCAAACGTAAAAGAGAGATACTTGGGGTCACTGAAGTAGAAAGTAATTCAAGCTTAGATGTCTCATGTGCTTTTACCTGTCCAAAACTCACCTGGATCATCCAACCAAGCTCTAGAAGATTTTTAACCAGACCCAATTTCTTTAAATAGTTATATCCATCTGCACCAAAATTATCTTGCAAGATTTCTAATACAGATACTTCTTCAAGTCCTGATACATATCGTTTACAAATATACTGTACCAGTTGTGCCTCTTCTTCTGTACATTTTAAATGTTCAAAGATAGATGTTTTTAGCACATCTTTTGTTTCAATAAAATTAATAAGGTGTTTCAAAAATGTTCCTAATTTGGGATATTATATCTTTGAGTATAACAAAGATTTGCTATACTTTGAATAACACATTAAAGGAGTATTAAATGCGTAGTATATTAATTATGGCTGTGGCTTTTTCTCTCTCTATGGCAGAGACAACTATCATCAAGGACCCTTCGACCAATCTTATGTGGGAAGATACTAAACATACTGAGGATGGGCAAGTGACCTACCTTGAAGCAAATTCCTACTGTGAAACTTTAACACTTGGTGAACATAATGATTGGCGTGTACCTACACTGAAAGAACTACTTTCTATTGTAGACTATACACGTTATGAGCCTGCTACACTCAAAGAATTTGCTCGTGTTGATCAAGATAAACTTTACTGGTCAAGTACTGAATATGCTAACAAAAGCACAGAGTTCTGGGGTGTGCTTTTTGAAGATGGAAACACAAAAAGTGCATCTGCCATTTATGACAGACGTGTACGTTGTGTAAGAACTGTTAAATAAGAAATGTCTCTATTTAGCGGTCTTTTTTCAAAAACACTTTCAACACAACTCACTGTCACTTCCAGCAACGGATTTCATCTTAGACCCGTTGCCCAGTTTGCCTCTTTGGCTAAATCTTACGCTTGTCAGATAACAGCAAGTACAGACCACAAAACCACCGATGCAAAATCTGTCACTACCCTTCTCTCCCTCTCTTTAGACAGAGGAGATACCTTTACCCTGCAAACCAAAGGCAAACATGCACAAGATGCGCTTGATGCACTTGAAACACTGTTTCATACCCTTATGTCAAATGACAAAGTATTTCAAGCAGAAGAAAAAACTGTTTCTGAATACAAAGGAAACGTTCTAGAGGGTGAAACTATCTCAAGCGGTATTGCTATTGCAAAAACCTATATCTACAGAGCAGAAACACTGCAGCACAAAAGTGATGTAAGCTTTCAAGAGGCACTTGATAAAAGTTTAGCTGCACTGGGTAGTGCGCAAAAGAGTGACAGTTCAGGTATCTACCTTGCACAAAAAGAACTTTTATCTTCATTGGGGCAAAATCACCAGAGTTTAGAGACATTTGAAGCACAGATAATAGAAGAATCAAGACAACTTTTAGGCACAAAACTTGAAACAAAGAGATCCGATTACAGTGACATTTTACAACGCGTAAAAAAACATTTGGGATGGGAAACAAACCTAANCTTTCCTGATCTACCTTTTATACTTCTAGGGGATGACCTTCTCCCTAGTGAGATCGATCTGCTTACCCAGACACAGGTACAGGGTGTTGTACTTAAAGAGACGTCTGTGAATGCCCATACTGCTATCTTATTACGTGCTGNAGGCATTGCATCTCTCATTGCAGACAAAGATACAGTGATGGAGAATGAAACCGTCATACTTGATACATATGCAGGAGTTGTAGTACAAGATCCAAGTGATGAAGATATCAAAAAAGCAAATGTATTGATGGAAAAACAAAAAGTACAAAAAGAACAAAGTGCTTCAAAACGTTTTGAGAAAGCAGTAACAAAGTCTGGAAAGAAGATCAGTCTTTTAGCTAATATCACAGACCTTAAGAGTGCCAACAATGCAAAAGAAGAAGGTGCTGAAGGTGTAGGACTTTTTAGAACAGAGTTTTTATTTATAGAAGAAAAACCTACCTTTGAGAAGCAGATACAAGCTTATAAAGAGGTATTTGATCTATTTGAAAACACCACCATCCGTACCCTTGATGTTGGAGGTGATAAAGCACTTCCCTATATCAATCTTGATAAAGAAGAGAATCCTTTTCTTGGTATACGGGGCATTAGGCTTTTTCAAACCCATCCCGAACTGATGCAGGAACAACTGCTTGCCATTCTTACAGCAGCACAAAATAGAAAGATCAAAATAATGTTTCCTATGGTCTCCTCTGTGTTAGAATTCACAGAAGTGAAAACATTGGCATATAAACTGGCTCAGGAACATAACATAGAGATAAACAACATCCAATTTGGTATTATGATAGAAGTGCCATCCACACTTTTCCTGCTGGATGATTTTAATGAAGTGGTAGACTTTTACTCCATTGGTACAAACGATCTTACCCAATACCTCTTTGCTATAGAAAGAACCCATGCTACTTTGATAACCGATCCTTTATCTTCAGTTGTATTTGATGCATTGAAACTCATTATGGGCAAGGCAAACAAACCTGTGAGTATTTGCGGAGAACTCGCTTCTAACAATAAAGCGATTCCAAAACTTATAGACTTGGGGATAGACACCCTTTCCGTCTCAGCAAAAAGCATCGCAGAAACAAAAGAGGAGATCAGACATGTTTAGTCTATTACAAAAAATCGGGAAAGCCCTGATGACCCCTATCGCAGTACTTCCGGTTGCAGCACTGCTTTTACGTTTAGGGTTTGGAGACATCTTCGACGGGCAGATCGCGCTCATCATGAAATCAGCAGGCGAAGCCATCTTTTCAAACCTAGATCTTCTTTTTGGTATCGGTATCGCCTACGGACTGGCAAAAAACAATGACGGAGCAGCAGCTCTTTCTGGAGCCATAGGTGTACTCATCGCCAAAGCAGTCTATATCAGCATAGATGAAAGTGTCAATATGGGTGTGTTTGTAGGTATCATCATCGGTGTACTNGCAGGCACACTCTANAACCGTTTTCA
>JGI24023J19991_10001146_pt1 | contig 20692 bp, 42 predicted proteins | sample Cruoilmetagenom1_FD_19991 | JGI IMG/M metagenome (IMG submission 19991) | reverse complement strand
TGGGTCAAGTCAAAGCGCAAGAATTAGGTTAATGCATTTCATCGTTTATCGCAACACCATCAAATAAACTGTCACATGGAAAATGATTGGCGAAGGTACTGACTCCGTAATAATTTCCGAAATCAAATATTTCAATATATCCGAAAAAGTATTCAAGCATCTATTACCTCCGCGTCTTCAACATCAATCGTTACTGGCGCCCTGGAATTTTTGTTTAGTGTTTCCTGAGCAGCAGCGACTTGCTTTAAAAATCCTGCGGCTTGTTCACGCAAAATTTTAGCATCATTCATTAACGGAACAACGTTAACGGCAATAAGTCCTCCCGCCAAAAGTTTTAACCCTACTGAAAAGTAACCGGATTCCTTACTTGATATTTTATAAAGGTAGGGCGCGACGACCGCAACCGTTAAAATTCTTAGCCACATTTCACGGGTCATGATTTCGCCTCATATTCCGTTTCATTTTCAAGCCTACACAATAATGCTCCAGGCGGGAGTTTCTTTTGATCCTTACGAATAGCTTTTATTTCATGTTTTGTTAGCATTCGTATTTCGCCTAACTTTTCCTTTGCCAGCATCTTATTTGCTTTTTTAATTTTCTTTGGCAAGGTACGAACAAAGAGACCGTTTAAAGCGATGTTAAACTTATAAGCGAACGCTTTATTGTTTTGCATTTTTATAGTCGCCGCCCACGGTAATACTCCATAAATTCCAAGGCCATTACCTATGTATAAAATTTCTCCGGGTTTCATTAGAATTTCTCCCCTTGAAAATTGAACGTTTGTGATACCAAATTTCGCGCTGTAAAGTCATCGTTAACGCGAATTGCTAATGATTGGTTGTACAGTTTTACGGGTACTCCTGATTTATCAAATGACCATCGAACGCGCCAGTAACTATTACCTGCGCCGATGCTTTCCGGTTCCGAATCATAACACGGTTGGCCCCAATTGCCGTTGCTTATTATTGGAATGCCATCCGTGTAGTCATCAATTACTATTCCGTCTTCTAGTCTTACAATGGAAATTCCATTGGCTAGTGCCGCGCCTGAACCGTAATTTGCGGCTGTAAAATTTCCCGTAAATTCATAATGCACAATTACACGGGCAACTTTAAAAAGCGTGTTTTCTGGCGGCGTTAATAAAAAGTCCGTTACCGCGCCAGAAAAATCATCAATGACTTGTTTTGTTCCTGAGCCGTCGCCTATGCTATCGGCATATCTAGCATACATTTCACCTTCATTGCTTAGGTTCGATAGCATTATATTGTATTTCTTTTCTGTAACTCCGCTTTTATAACGTCAAAGTCTCGTTGTGACAAATTTAACGCCTTAGCAAGCCTTATTAGTCCTGCGCGATCTTTCGGTGCGTAGAAAAAACGTTGCGTATGAATGAAAATCATAACGCCGCCGAGCGCTGCCGTTAACCAATCAGGCGCTTTGTTTGTTGCGCCTGCGTACAAGAAATAAGCGCCGAGAGCCGTTCCTAAAGCGTCTAAGGGTTGATATTTGTCCCCAACACCTAGCCACCCGGCGCGCAATTCTTGTGAAAGCAGATTATTCCTCGTTTTCATTTTCGTCCGCAGCAACTTTGACTTGTTTGCTGGCATGTTTGTCATGCGGCGGCGTAATGTCTTCTGGATCGCGCTGCTTTAGGAATTCATGACGTTCCTTTTTGCTTGCGCTACTTAACGCTTGTCTCAATTTAGCGTCTTTTGCGTATGGTGATTTTTTATTGCTCATTTTCTTTAACTCCGTTTTGGCCAAAAAAGGGCGGCGCCGATAGCCAGCACTAGCAAAGTCGTCGCGGGACTAATGTTAAATCCTGGCTTGACTGTCGACGCCGCCGCAGTTGGTTTTTTCCCGATAACGTTAATAATCAATTCGCCTTTGTCATCGGGAATTTCTAAAATTTGTCCTGGGCGAATAAAGTACGGATGCGTTAACGAATTTATATACGCTATTTCCTGCCACCTGTTTACGTCACCTAAAAGTTTCGTGGCAATTTTTGGCAATGTTTCGCCGGATTGGACCGTATATATTTTCGTCATGATTATTACTCGTTAATAAGAGCGTCCGTTTCATCGAGTTGGTCATTAGTAATGTCCAATTCGGTTTGAATTTCGGCGGTCGTAAAATCTTCGCCTGATTCGGCTTTTTCATCCAGTAGGGTTTGGATACGATCGCGTCGTATGCCCCTGGATGCGATCCAGTTAATCAGGGCTTGAATGGCGTTCAGGGCTTGCGTCAGGGCGGCTGCGGTCATGGTATGGTTCCTCCGGGGTCCGAATGAGTCGAAATCAGGGCCAGAGCCAATGTCAGGGCGCTATTGACGCGCTCAAGATGACTTCCGGCTGTAGCAGGATCGCCTGATAGCGTGATGGCGTCAAGTGCCAGTTGGTTGGCGCTGTGAGCATCCCGAAGCGATTGCAAGGCTTTATTTGCGCGGTCGGTATCGATTACGTGGCGTTCAACCAAATCCCGAAGCAATAAATTAGCGCCACGTATTTCCGCATCGGCGACAAAAATTGCCTTTCGAACCGTGTCAACATTTTCGTACCCTTGTGTTGCGCATCCTTGCAAAGCAAGTCCGGTTAACAACGATAAGAAAATAAGTGCGATTAAATAAAAATTTGTGAATTTTGCTAATTTCATTTTGTCACCTTTAGGCAATATTAACGTCTCTTGTGACATTGGCCACATATTTCGTTGTCTCTGCCGGTAAATGATCGATCCAAGCGAGACCGTATTTAGTGATATTTTTTTGAAGGTTTCCCGGTCCCCAGTTATAAGCGGCAAGCGCTTTTGACCATGACCCGAAACGGTTAAAATTTTCGCGCAGATATTTAGCGGCGTAGAAAATATCGTCGCGCGGGTCTAAGTCTGTGACGTTTACTCCCGGATGCCATTTAGGGATAATTTGCATCATGCCGCGAGCGCCACTTTTTTCGTTATAGGCGCCCGGCTCAAAGTTGCTTTCCTGAAAAGCAACGCGTGCCAATAATCGTGTTGGTAATGCATATTGATATTCCGCTTCCCGAAAGTATGGAGTGTATAGAATTCCCTTAACTGGAATAGTCCAGGTTTTTCTAGTCACGATTGCAACTCCTATTGCTATCAATCCAAATATCAAAAGGTTTTTATTTGTCATTACTTATCTATTATGGTTGAAAATCTACAATTCCAGTTCCTTGCAATGTCATTGTGGCAACATCACGGAATTCAAAAAGGCTTCTAACGTTAATTCCACCTAATGTAATATTTTCACTCCACCTTTTTGGATTTCCGCCTACTGGCCCTAAGTTGGTCCATGTCCCGGTTGGCGCACTTGGAAAATTCCAAGTGCTTCTTAAATCTATTGCATCGCGAATATCATATAAACCAAATATTAATGGATCTGGCGCAGTAGACGCCCAAAACGAAGTTAAAATAACCGTCGAATCTCTCGTAACTTCAATAACTCCGTTGTCAAAAAAATCAATATTTAGTGAAAATCCCCCGGAACCAAATTCTATAATTTCGGAAAATCCTATAGATATTCCCCCTCCGCCTCCGCCTCCAAAAACAAAAGGTACTGTATGTCCGCCAAAAGTTGTCATGCTGCAATACTAATAATGGTGTCATCCAAAAAGCCGTTTAATCTTCGGGCGCCGTTTCCAGAGTCCATAATCGTTAGCGGTAATGTCGGCGCTCGTATTACGGTCGCGCCTATATTGTGGTCCGCGCCTACTTGCAAGTCATTAACAAATAATTGAATTACCGTTCCCGTTCGTCGGGCTTCAAATAAATACCAAGTGTTAACGATAGGTGAAAAAAGAGCGTCAACACTAAATTGTCCCGCAGGGTTAAAAGCATAAGAAAAGCGTAAGCGACCGCCGCCGACACTTTCCCACCCAAATTCATATGATCGAACGGCAAATGCTCCCCAGATACTTACTGCATAACCTGGGGTTACAACGCTAAAACGAATTCTCGTTTTTATGCTGAAATCTTTGTCTGCAACATCGTAAGCGGCAATGCTTGGAAACGTAACGCGGGCGCCAAATGCGCCGCTGGAAGTTACCGAACTTGGGGGCGATACGAATTGTGCGGTACTGATTTGGGTTGCGCCTAAAAATGTCGCTACGGCGGCGTTTGCACTTTCCTCGATATAGGCGGTTGCGCCATTAGCCCCGGTCCACGGCGCAAAAAATGCGATTGGTAATGCCGCTCCTGCGTCTCCCAAAAGCGCCGGAATTGTATGGCCGCCGAAAGTTGTCATGCATGACTCGTCATTTAAACCGACCCAACAACGATCCATTCGTTAGCGGTTGGCGTTAAAATAATACTTGCCACGGTAAATTGTGCGGTCGGTCCTAAAGTGCCCGCACTATTAAGCGTAACACCAGCGCCAGCGACAAAAAGTGGGACGCCGCCGTCGAAGTCACACAAAGAAATTTGTATACCTTCGCCGAACACATCGGGCGGCACTGTAAATTCAAGTGCGCCGTTATTTGAGTACAACATTTTGAAAGCGTCCGCAATATTAAGAGTGCGATCTGCGGTCTCAAATTGTTGAACGTAATTTCTACTGGGTTGTGAAAGCATTTTATAACGCCTCTGGTGTCCAAACACCTTCGCCGACGACGCCGATTAATCCTGCGGCACTGCCGAGAATATTAACTGTGTTGTGGGGCGAAAAAGCGCCGCCCGTAGCACCTCCCGCCAGTTCATAGTTTCCGCCTGCCGGAATACGAATAGCGTTTGCAACGGTCGGCTTTTGGCCAAAGTTCACAAAAATTATGCCGCCGCTATTATTTTGAATAATGACGTAAGTGCGCAAGGGATTTGCGGGTATCGCCTGTTGCGCTGTTATGCCGACTACAAAAGGATAAAGTGCCAGAGTATGACGGTTTATCCAATCGGTAATGTAACCCGATCCAGGGTCAAGAATTCTTCTACCCCGCGTTTCGCGTTCACGGCGCTGTACTAATGGCAATGCGCCCGGAGTTCTACGTCTATCGTTCATGTCTTATCCTCGAATTAAGCGCGGCACTTTTTCAAGTGGCGGGATTCAAACCCGCAACCGCATGACGGTATCACCCGCGCTTTTTGTTTCGTTACTGCGTTCCGTAAATCTTGTAACCAATGAACGCAAGACGAACATTGTAAGCAACCGCCGCGTCAAAATTTGCATAGGCAACTTGGATCGTCGAATTACGCATGAATTTTCGAGGATTCGTCAAAATGAACGGCAGTTCTCCGGTTCCGAAAATTGACGGAATCGGAATAGGTTCTTGCATGAGTTGACGACCGGAACCCGAATCAATTATTTGAACGGTCACGTTCGGAATAACGCGCGTCGAATCAGTGAACGCCGCCGCCGCAATATCCGCCTGATAGGTCAGTTTTTGCAGCATAAAATCGGAATCGGCTTCGATGTTGATAATATCGTTTGCGGTTCCGGTGACTGCGGTAAGTGCAAGCGCTTCGGATTCGTAAACGTAAAAATCCCGGCGTATTTCGTCAACTTTTTCGGGATCATTTCGACGTATGGCGTCACCGATCATCCGTCGAATTTTAATAAAGTCTTGTTTTGTTAACATTTCTATATCCTCTATTTGGCACTAGATTGAGTAGAAAACCCTACTTTTGGCACCCTAAAAGCCTGCCCGGAAAAATCCCCCTCGCGAGGGTCCGGGCAGGCTTCGTTTTTGGATAACCAAAAACCGCCGATAATTATTGTGACAAGCGGTACAGGAATCCATTCAGGCGAACGCCAATTACCCCATCTGTGGTAACTGTCACTGCGCCTTCGGGCCAGTTCAACGTGACGTTGAAATTCTGATTAGCTGGCAGTTTGACCGGCGTAATTTCGTAATACCGGCCTACGCCGCGCGCGTAATCGAGAACTTTTGCAATGTCGGTTGCGGCGGTTGTGGTTGCTGCCGCAGTATCGCCTGCGCCGCCGATGCCGTATTGCTGCGGGAAAACACCGAGTGGGCCATCGGTCAGATACGATTTCGAACCGATAAACAAATCAAGATTGCCCGAATTCAGCACGTCAAATGCATCTTGCCAGTTTGTTTGAACCCTGGCGATCGCATCAACCGCAATTGCAGCGCCGACTTCGAACGTGACTTGAATTCCAGTAATCAGGAATTCCTGCGGTCGGGGGAACTGCCCTGCCGCGCGCATATTCGTAGTCGAAAGACCGCCTGCAATACTGCCGACCGTATCCTGAAAAAACGTCAACTGTGTATGGCCGAGCGTATCGTAAGCCTGATAATGGTACGCAGGCTGCCAGATGACCTCATATTTTCCGACGCGGTTAACGTTGTATTGTTTCAGCGCGGCAATACTTGGTGGCCGATTCGGCGAAGTACCGCCGAGTTGTAGTGCTTCCATTTTGCTTCACCTTTTGGTTACTTTAATTAAGGTGCGCCCCTGGCGCGGCCAAATTTGGCGGGATGATTATTCATCCGGTAAAACTTTGGACAATTCCTAAAAATTATCCATGTAGCCGGTCTCGTCCCCGCTACCGTCGATATATTCATTCATACCGAAACCGTCTTGCTGAAATTCCATTGATTCGGTATCGAGCGACGGCAAATAGCTTCCCACTTCACCATTTTCATAGGGACTATAACCGCTTCCGTAATAGCCCATGCCATCCGCATCCAGATATTCGCCCATCTGAATACCGGGGGCAAAATTCGCGACTTGCTTTTTAAGCTCGTCGTGCAAAACAACGGTCAAAGCGCCGTTCGCCATTTTTGCGGCGGTAGCAGGTCTGACAAGTTTGATTCTCTGGCCCACAACGCCGATACCAATGGCGAGCAAGGCTTTAACGCCGGTCCCGACGAGACCCACTTTCAGATTTGCCGGAAGTGGCAAGTAACCTTGCACAACATCGAGACCTAGTGCGCCCGCCGCACCCCATCCAGCATCCACTATCTGATTTTGGATACTGCGCATGGTAAAGGCCGGACTACTTCGACGCCGTGTAGTTCTGCGCCTGCGGGCTACCGGGTTACTTCTACGCCTTGTTGCTTTTCGTCTTGTGGTTTTGCGCCTCACTGGATTTGTTCTCCGTCTTGAGCCGCCCCTTGCGCGGCGTCGATTTAATGCGACAAGTTTACGTGTCGCGGCCTTTTGCTTTGCTGTGCGCCTTTTTTTCACGGGATTTTTCCTCGTTGAAGTTTTCCGCCGTGTCTTTTTACGGGCAGACGGATTGACTAATAGAATCTGTGGCATTTATCTGTCCTCAATTCCACGTTCGGTAAATTCATATTCCCCTCCGAGAACATGCAAAGATTCGCCGTCATGTGATGCTGCAAGGGTAGGGCGGCTGCTTTTCTTAAAAGTGTGACGGTATCTTTCAGTCTTGCCGTCGCGCATGGTGGTGTAATCTACTCCATCTAAATGGCCAATGACAACCCCGACTTTCGGGACTCGTATTTTTACCTTGGCGAGTCTTTCGGGATGATCGCCCCGGAAGTCTCTGAATAATTCCTTAGCGTTTTCTATCTGTCCTTTTGTAGCTCCTACCGGGTTTCGGACACGAGTGTCCCGGCGAGCTACACTTTTCCCGTAATAACCGCCTTTATCGCATTTGGACTTGTGGTTATATCGGTGACAACGCATCGACGCCCGCAACGTTTTGCAAAATTTTGCGCTTTACCTCTCTTGTGCCAAATCGCTGCACTTGATTTTTGGGTAGCCCATGAAACGCCGTCATGGTAAACAACTTTTTTTCCGGTCGGCGAATAGGTGGCAACAACCCAGTTTGAGTGTTTTGGCGTCGGATTTTTTCGCTTTGCCGTTTTCGTAGCCTTAGTCATTGAATATTTGACTTTAGCTCGCCTCTTATTTAAAGCAACCAACTTTTTTGTTGCGGCAATCTGTTTTGGAGTGCGGGTCACTCGTGACCGCTTTTTCCGTGTCGTTTTCTTTTTCATCAAACTACCTTCCGAAAATAAACCAAGCCGCTAACGCGCCGATACCTACCGTTTTCCAGTCAATACCCAGTCCGAAAAATCCGCCGCTTGCTACCGCTTTGCTTGCTTGTTCCAGTGCAACGTCACGCGGCGTCCCTGGATTTTCTCGCTGAATTTTTGATGCTTCAATTGCGATGAATATTTTTCTCATGGCGCTATTCAATAGCAAAGCAGCGGCAACAATACTCGAAACCCAAACGGCGGCGGGAATTTGAATAGCACCTAACCCGCTCATAGGCCGGTAACATTCAAGAGAACCGGCTGGCCGGTAGCCGAACCATGACCGAATTTCGTCAATAGCGTCACCTATAACGGTCGATGACACGTCCGTTATTTTTCGGTATTCACGCTTCGCGGCATTCCAGGCGCCCACGGTTGTTTCAATGCTTCGTTTTAAAATTCGTCCGCGCCCGACCGCGATGGCGTAATCATCAATAAGGATTTGATTCCCCGTTGCGTAAACTTGCGCTTTCGTTTCCGGTTTAATCAATTTCGCGTAATTCGCCATGAACTCGTCAACGACGCGGACAAATTTGTTTAAATCTTGTTGGGATGCTTGCGACATATTTTTTCCCGTTACGTGTAAAACGTTACGCAAACCTTCTCATTGCCATGAACGCCAGCAAACCGAGTCCGCCCCACAACAACGCTTTATTGATACCTTCGCCTGCCGTCGATACAAGACGTTGCTGTAATTGTGGCGACATATCGACTTGAGTTCGAATAACTGGCGCCGAAGTTGCAACGTCAATTGGCGGTTGACCGGCTTCGGCGCGGGCAAGATTAATTTTCATCGCCTCTTTTTGATTACGTAAAGCAAGATAGGTTGTCCCGAGTCCGGTTGCCGCATCGGTAAATTTTTGCCAAAAACTTTTCGCCGGTTCCTCACCCAAACCTTTCAAAGTTGCTTCACTATTTGCGGCGATAGTAATAGCTTTCGCAAATATTTCTGGATGATTTTCTTTTAGCCAATTTGCAAACTGTAGCCGCGCTTGAGCCTGATTCATTTTTCCTAACCTCCAAAAAGCATATAGCCGAGAAATGCGGCCAATGCAAGTTTAGTAAAATCATTCGTTTTAGGTGATGATACATCAACGTCGTTTCGTGATGACGTAATATATCCTGGGTCAGTAAATTCCTTGTCTCCGGTTGTCGTGTCGCCACGTTCGGCGGCAAATTCCTTTGCCGTTTCAATATTTTCAACATACCGCAACTGACTACGATCCAGTACACGCGATTGACCGTATCCGGTTGGCTGGCTTGCGCGCGGCGGCAATGACGGCATCGGTGATGACGGTAACGGTTTACTGGCCGCAACTGGCGCCGTCTTTTTTCCCCAACTTCTAGGAATTCCCGGCACTTTAACCCCCTAATAAAATCGCGCCCACAACAAGGGCGGCAGGCAATAAATATTTGTCCATTGCGTCTTTTCTATTTTCCTCAACCGTTTGTATGCGCGTAATTGTCGGCGCTAAATCTGGTGACGGTTGCGGCGGAATATGGCGCGGCGTCGCTGCTTCTAATTGACGTTGCATTGCTGCAATTTCTTGGCGAAGTTTATTTTCCTCGGCGCGCGTTAATTTTCGTTGCAAAGATTTCGCCATTTCATCTTGTGCCGCTTCAAAAGCATATTGACGAAATGCAGCGCCCGAAAGTTCAATAGGCGGCGGCGGTAATTTTCCTTCAGCGATAGCTTTTATTGTTCGGCCTTTATTAACCCAATTAAGCATTCCCGCCGAACCTGTAGCAATTTTTGATAGAATGCTGGTTTTCGCCGCCGTACTCACGGCAGTAGCCGCTACCGCGCTACCACTAGCCGCTCCGGCTCCTGCCGCTACTCCTGGGGCAACCCCGCTTGCAACGCCCGATCCGCCCGCGCCAATGCTACCGACTTTCGCGGCGATCGCAGGTCCAAGAAAAATAGCGCCCGCAATACCGGCACCCACGGCGGCATACTTTCGATATTGCACCCATTTTGACCCTTGTTTTGCTTTGCATTTCAAGGTTGTCGGATACATTCGGAAATTATGGTGTGGATGCGTTTCAGGTTGTTTTCGCGAATTTGAAACGTGACGTGAATAATAATCATGCGTGTATTTATTGATAAAATCTTCGGGACAAACTTCGCCCCAATCTTTATCAATAGAAAGCCAAGGCCCACGAAAATAACTTTCCATTCCTGCCCTAGTGAAAGTTTTATAACGCGGTTTGCCATCTGGCCCCCATACGAAACGAAACTTTCCTAACGGAATATTGCCCCATTTTTCAACTGGCCATATTTCAAATAAACGCGCCCAATCTTCAGCCATTGTCGCTTCACGCAACGATTCAATAAATGCATACTTTCCAGGCGTGATATTCGCCGGAATGAAATCGCCGCCACTTCTGAATAACGTGGCATTATCGGTAACAACTTTTGGCTGTAGACGTTTCCTGTATCGAGGATCGATCGTAACGCCGTTTGATTTACGCGAAATAAATGTTGGCTTGGTCATTTAATTATGCTCCACCATGCGCCCCGAATAATTCATAGGCTTTCCTGCCGGGAATTTTTCGGTTGTTTCCAGGGGATACCATTTATGACCGATTTTTGTCTCGGTATAAACATGAACAAATGGACCGAGCATGTTTGATTTGATCGCCACAAACCGGGTGGGATGCCCGATAGACTCAAGTAATGCTGCCAGCAGCACGGCTTGGTCATCACAGTCACCTTGACCGTATTCAAGAGTTTTAACAGGAGTCGCGACCGTTTCAACGCCGCGCACGTCCCTAACGTACTGGATATTATCGCGCACGAAAGCGTGTACGTTATGAACTTGGCCTACCCAGTTTTTGTGGCCCGGAACGGGGGATATTAAAGAGAGCGCCAGTTCCCGAATCGGAATCGTTTTCTTGAACTGGCGCACTAGTCGCGACATAAGCCGCAACGTCGCCTTGGTACCGGCCGAACCGTTAGGTATTTGTTGCAGGGTCGCTCTTGTTATCGTCACTAGTGGGACTATCCTCGCCATGATGGCGCTCATCGCCATGATGGCGTTCAGTGCCCGCGACGGCAGGGGATGCATCCCTTGGGGACAAGTCCCCGGATGGCACGATATTAGCGCCGTCATCCTGGCCGCGCAAGTGGTCTTTCAATGGAAGTCCGCAAATATCACAATTTACGCCGCCTTTCGAGGATTCAAAAACGTGGTCAGGCTCTAAATCGGGTTCAACGTCCTCGGGTTCGCTCATAAGATCAATCACGGCTTCGCGCAAGGCGTCGAACCATTCACGATAACTGGCGGCGGCAGGTTCCAGTTTTACGATTTCATCTACGCATTTTTCGCTACTAATGAACTCCCACAATTCGTCTTGTTTTTCCTCGGGCGTATTATTAACGAGAATTCCGGCGAATACTTCCGGGGGAACATCTGTTTTTGCGTTCTGAATAAGAATATGAATATTCTTACGCATTTCGATGTTATGTTTTTCATTGTCCATAATTTCATCCGTTTTCGTTTCTGGCGCAGGTAAGCGCCCTTGAGTTGCCAAACCGTCCGGGGTTAGATCGCCACTTTCAGCACCTTTCGCAAGCGCCGCCGCGATTGGCCCACCTAACGCTTTTACAGTCTCCCCTAATAAGGAATAAAGATTCGCCTCGCCGGAATTTATGCCACCATCCCCGCCGCTGAATAATTCGCCGATCATTTTATATTCGGTCAAAGTTTCGATTAAAGTTTTTGGTGGCGGCGCCGGTTCCGGCCTGCTTACTCCCATAGCATTCATTATGGTCGCCATTGCTGTGGCCATTTTTGTCATTTGATCCATTGCGTCGCCGCCCGTTTGCGGTCCCGCAAGTTTCAAAAACATTTGTTCGGTCGCCATTTGTTGACGTTGCATAGCATCTGAAAATTTATCGATAAGCTGCCCAACATCATTTCCGGCAGGCGGATTATCCGTTGTATTCGGCGCTAAAATTCCGACCGTCTTTTTAAACTTGTATTTTCCTTTTGAATCACGTCCCTGGATTTGATAAAGCCCCGTTCCGAAGTCTTTACGAATTCTTGTGCAAAGTTGCGAAAACGTATAATCGTCAACTCCACATTCAAAACATTCAAAAATTTGTCGTCCTAATGGTCGCCCATTAGAATCCGTCAATTTTTTGCCTACCGTAATTTTCGCGTCAAATTGAGCGTCATGCATTTCCGTTTTGAATTGTTCAAACTCCGCGTTTTCCTCTTCCATTTTCACGTCTGGCTCATACTCCGCATATTGCGCGTCTTCAATATCGACCGGCGTATAGACTACTTGCTTAACCATTTTGTTGACCTCTTTTCATAAGTGATTGTTTGCGCTCTAAAGTGTCCACAAAATACGCCTAAAAATATCCATTGGCAAGCCATTAATTCTCCACTGATTATCCAATAGCCGCCCACAAAAAAGCCCCCTCCGAGTGTCCGCTCGCTTGAGGGGGCTTCGCCCAAAGGGTCTGGACCTCTGGGACTTACACGATCCCTTACGGGATACGCGCTATTCTACGTCCTGGGCGCCATTCTCCGGCTTGTGTTCCCAACACCATATAGTGTCATTCACGCCGGGAAAAATCGGCAACACACTAACTGTGATACCGGCAGGCGTCGGATTTTGAACGGCGATCATATGCGGCGGCAGGCGACGGCAAATCATTTGTTTCTTGCCGATAACTGGCTGGCCATCGGGCATTATTACGTCTTGCACGTCATGAAATTTGCACGTTCCGCAATGGTGAACGGGGCGCCCCGAAAAAGTGAGATCATCTGCCGTCACTTCGGGGCTAGTGTCAATTTCCCTGTTCACTTTTTCGCGTCAGGCTTGTCGTCATCCTTCGGCTTCGGCTTCGGCGCTGGTAATGCTTTTCGAAGATCGGCGAGCGGGTCATTTTCCGATGCGTCAATCAATTCGCGAACCGTATACTCATAACCGAGTATTGATTTCATCGGCTTGATGCCGACTTCAACGCCAAATCGAACCGAAACCGCCTTACCATTTTCGTCCGGCGTCCTTACTTTCGACGCAATCAAACCTTGCAACGGTTCCGGCAGGAAAACCTGCGGCGCCATGACTTGTTCGCCGGTTTCGAGGTTGGTTGCTTCGAACTGGCCGGTAAGCGCCAGCCATTCGCCATACGATGACGTTCCGATTTTGATACCGTTCGCAATGCCGATAACGGTAAAAAGAGGGATCGCTTTTTCGGGAGCGCTTACGTTACCAACAACGGTTTTTGCGCTGATTTTCTTAATGAGTTGTGCAGACATGATGATTCCTTATTGATTAATATTTATCACGGAAAAAAATTCCCGCAATTTCTAAATCGACATAAAGGATAGTGCCGAATTTTCCTACCTTGTCGATCGCATCGGCTTTATTCAAACGTCCAAGGGGAACGTTTCCACCATTCGTGCGATAGGCAGTCCAGCGACGCTTTTTATTTTCCAGGCGTCGATAACGGAATTCGATGTAAAGATTAATGAAATAAACACGCGCGGTCGCGAGTGCTAATGTCAGGCTGTGCCTGTTGAACTTGACCATGTTCTAACCCCTTTTATATTCCGGGGACTTTCACCCCAGTGTCCAGGAATTTACCCAGTCTGCCGCATTAAGCGGCTTTCAAACCCTTGAATTCCTTTTCAGCGCCATCGCTATATATAAGTATCAAACGAGTAACGCCGTTTACGGTCTCGTATCGGGTATCCACGACGACGCGCCCGCACACGTCATTAACGAGTGCGAGAAACGCCGCCTTTTTGATTTCGATTGCCCGATTCATAGTTGAATTTTAACCCGAATTTCGGTTCCGTGTCCACTATTTTTAGTCTTCTACAACGTCATAGTCAGACTTGAGAATTTCCAGCGTTTCCTCGCCGAAGCACCCAAAAGAAAAACGACGTACGTCACAATCGTCCGAATTAAGGGGATTCGGCGTAATCGTCACACACTTGGCTTTTATAAAAACGGTTATCACGCCGTTGCATTCCCTACGTTCCTCTAAAAAGTCAGCTAATGTATCCATGATAATTTACTCCTATTAACGCGCCCCTGCACATTCAAGTTTTACGCAATTAACTTCGCCACAATTCACGCACTCTTTTGTATAGTAAACAATCGACCCACGTTCGGTTTCTAATTTTTCGATTGTTTCCGCGTCGAAACATCCATAGTCGTATCGCGCAACCCCATGAATACAAGATGCTTTAAAACTAGGCGTAACTGTTACGGTTCGATTATCGGGAAATACTGCGATTGTCCCGTTAATTTCCTCTTGTACTTTAAAAAGTGTTTCTAGGTTCATTTGATTATCCCTTATAGAATTGAGTAAATATAATACCAAGGCAATTATTCCGCCTGCTTTTTTGTCATTGGAAACTCTGATAATTTTTGCAACGAATCTTTTATGCGCTGCAAATTATCGAGCATAATTAATTTGATGGCAGTATCCGTTTCAAATCCAGATACCTTTGTTTCGATCTTGAATACGTCCAGGGGGTCATTAGTCACAATACAGTCTCCGCGAATGAGAATGTATTATTGCTTACGCGCCCGCCTTTGGCTGTGACTCAGGTCACAGTATGGCTTTTTCTTTTTCTCGAAGTCTTTACATAACCGTATTCTAATTGGGGGCTTACGGCGATTGAACCGCTTATTCTTTATTTCCAGGGCTTCAAGAATCGTTAACTTTTTCGCGAACTGCAAAACCTCAGTCCAACTTTTACCGGTCCAAAAGTAACCGCGATCGTATATATAAACTTCATTTGTCATACTTCGCGCCAACTCGTTTGAATCTTAATTATGCTAATGTCATTTGCTGCGGCGTTAATTATTACGTCATTTTTTTCATTCACGAAACACACTAAAGCATCTGTGGCTAAGGTTGCCGGTACTTCCATAGAAAGAAAATTACCGTCAATTTCTATCTGTATTGATACCATTTTCATAATTTTAATTCCTATCTTTCATAAGCGAACAAATCCCATTTATCATTAAGCGCAATATGTTCGATACATTCAAAATTTAGAAAAAACGGCGGTTCCGTTTCGCCGTCATATGTCCATTTGTAAACGGCAATAATGCATACCGGGTCTTCGACATTATCATCGTTGCTGAACGAAGTTTCTAAATCTTCGTTAACTTCCTGCCACGAATAATAAATAGTAAGTTCCATTATTCATCCTTAAATTTTGGATCATACCCGCGCGGAACCGTTCGAATATCACTAGCCGTTATTTTAATTTCACGGCTAACGAAAGTTGGTTTAGCTTTGCTCATACTGAAAGTCGGCACGATATTATTAAACTGTACTTTTTCGCCCGCCGCAATATTGATTAAATCAATATGATCCAGCTTCGCCCCCTTGCTTGCCATTTTCCAGGCTACTTTGCATTCAGCTTCACGTCGCGTTTTTATGTTCGGGTCATCGCGCATCTTTTTATTAATTGCTCGTTTTTCGGCGCTATATTCCCATACCCCGTCATCACGTACTTTATGCATCGCATAAAGTTTTTTACCGCAAATTACTACCCGGTCATAGTGACTTTCAATTTCCCAGTCACCGAGTTCCGACGACAAATTGATTTCATCCCCGAAGCCCGCCGCCGTGATAGAATCCGTATCACAATATAGGGGCCTATCTGCCGTACATATAGCTGACCAAAGCTTAGCGCGTACATATCCCGTAATGCTCGCCGATGTTGCCAAGTTGTAAAAACGCTTTCTGCCGATCGCTGCTTGTTCGGCAAGAATGCACCATTCTTTGAAATCAATAACTGACTCGCCATCTTTCATACTCGCTATTAAACGCGGCATTTCACCGCGCGGTTTTAAGGTGTAGTTTTTATGCTTGCGAATATCCATACCGAATTTTCCATATAATGCATTCAGAAAAATTTTGCAGTAGAATTCGCCGCCCTTGTCCCCTGATTTTTTAAACGCTTGACGTAAATTCCAAAAGTAATTTACGTATTCCGAAAAATTTATAGTTTCGGTAAAATCGTAATGTTCCAAAAATGTATAATCTTCAATGGTCCCGGTTTCAAGTGCTGCAAGCACTTCCCACCCGGTTACAAAATATCGCCGCTTTTCGTCATCGGCAGGGAAGTATAAATTTTTATTAGTGCCGCGATACGGAAAGCAACCGCGCGCCACGCAATCAATGACAAAAAACATCGGTCCCCATTTATCCATATGTTTACGCGGCTTTCCAGGCTTACGCTCATATTCTAGTGAATAGGGATGATCCCGCATCATGGCATCGGGATAAGCACTTTTAATGTCGATTGACTTGAATAGTTTTCCGGTTGGCGGTCTTATATCACCGTACTCGAAACACTGTACGCGACCACCATAATAAAAGGGTTTGATTGTATCGTAGTATTCCGCATCGCTTCGCGGAACTTTATTGCCCAAACGATAATGCCAAAAATTCATGGCGGCGCTCGCCTGCGTAATATGGCGCCCATAATCTCGGTCAAACCCATACACCATGTTCCACAAATTGACGCAATCCGACTTAAGATAAGTTTTTATTTCATCCATGTATTGTTCGCGATACAAATAATGCATTTTGGAATAATCAATTTTTTCTTTTTGGTATTGATCCAAAGCAACCGGCATTAAATTAAATGAGTCGCGAAATTCGCATCGGTTAATCGTAAACCTAGCCAAACGCCCATTAATAATAAGCAGATCAGACTCAGGCTCAAAACGATGCGAGATAAAATGCCAATCAAACTTACCCCCATTGTGCGCGTATAGGATAATATTACGCTTGCTAACAAAATCCACGAAAGAATCAGTGTCAGTAAACTCGCGGTAAAAAGTATCGCCGTAACCGTTGTAAACCCCCCATATAAAAGGCTTCGGAATAATGCCAAGTTCAAATGGGTCCGTTTCGGAATCGGCTACCCATATTTCCCGGTTATCCTTCGGCATTAGTCATCCAGTTTTTGAATGATATTGGCAAGTGGTTTAAAATGTGAATCTTTATAACCAATATCCCCATGCGAATAAGCGTGCTGCTGACGATCATGAATCTTTTTATATTCAGCATATGCAATAATCCGCAATACAGCTAACTCAGGCAATTCTAATCGGATAGTTTTTAAAGACATTTTATTTCCTCATGTTATAAAAATAAAGCCGCCACTGGCTGTGTCTACTTAACGTGTAAGGCGATCTAGCGCGGGGCGGCTTCCGGCCGTAACAGGCCATTGTCACCCGGCAGTTCCGGGGCTAGTGTTAAAACAAATAAGTTTTTAAATTACGCTTACGAGTGACAGCGTTAAATTTTTCTTTAATTGCTACCGCTAAATCAATTTCCAATTTCGCCGCCAACAAATCAAGATAAATTGCAACGTCGGCAATTTCGTTCATCGCTTCAATCCTCAATTCATCTTTAGGAGGATCACTTGGCATTTGGCGAATCATCTTTTTCAATACGTTACACAACTCACCAGTTTCGCCAGCTAATGCGTTCCCCCACTCCGCAACGTTCCAACCATCCTCTAACGTACCGTGGCCAAATTCTGTTAGGCGCGTTAAATTTGCATTACGCAAATCTTCAAAAGTAGTTGCATCGTTTGTCATTTTCATTTCACTAACCTTTTTAAGAAAATCAAGATTCGCTTTTACGTCGATCTTCGACGGCCGCGGCCTTTCGGGTATGTAACGTAATCGACGCTTCATGTTCTATCCTCGATTTCAATTCATCCGAAAATTCCCGCCAATCGCCAGACTCAAACCAATGATTACCGTTTGAGCCGACCAATACGGCGCGGTACTTACCCTCATGAATGGAAACTCTATACATTAAGAATCGCTAAACGTAAGTCATTTAGAACATCTAATGATTCTTGCGTTAAATTACCTTCACCAGTTGCTAAAGAATTTTTCGTTTTTTCTATTCCACAAATAGCGACTAGTGCTATTCCCAAATCATTAACTTGATCGTGAGTCATACCTACCCAGTACGTTTTTTCAACTTCAATTCTTGTCTGCATTTTTGTATCTCATAAGAAAAACATGAAAGGGGCCATTAAAGAAACGTCGCACAAAATAAGCGCGCAAAATCGATAGAACCGTGAAGTAAACAGTAACTTCAAAATAGGTTCCAATAGGTGATTGCATCCCAACAAAAGGGTAAATAACAAGAGCGCCAAAAAAGGCGATAAAGAAACCGATTCCAACATTAGTCAATGCCTCTATTAAGGAAACCGTCTTACTTTGCATGACGCAATCTTTTAAAAGCGGTAGCAACTTGACACCTAACCGTCTTAGGTGAAGTTCCTAATTGTTTCCCAATTTCGCGATACGTAAAGCCATACACTTTTTTCAATACAAATGATTGTCGCATTTTCGGCGGGAGTTCACTTATCAATTCACACAAGTAAACAAACTCTTTTTCAGAAATTACTTGCTGTTGAACGGTCGGCGATTCATCGATTATTTCATCAACATATTCATTTACAGAGTATTTTTTATTTTTCTGTACAGAATCGAAAAAAACGTTTCGCAACGTTGTCATTAAAAATGCTAATGGCGAACTAATTTCCTTACCGTTACGTTGATATTGAATAGCATTAATGTATGTTTCCTGAACCAAATCAGCGGCGTCATTACTTCCGGTCAATGATCGCGCATAACGCAGCAACGAGTCTTGATGCTCTAATAATGAAATAATATCACTCATTATCTACGCCCTTTCGCCCGCGCTCTTTTCGTAAGTGGCGGCAAACCTTTACGTTTACGTCGAATATTTATTTGCTTGTCAATCGTCGCCTTGTAACCTTTGCCACCATGATCGATAGACAATTTATTTAATCGTGCTATTTCTCGCTTCGCTACAGTGCGTTCATGTTTTTTAATGAACCGTTCGACGCCGGAAAAAGTACGCTTTTCGGTTCCTGGGTAAGCAACCAAACCGTTTAACCATTCATCAAACGGTCTTTGGTCTTGATCGCGCTGAATATTGGCGGGCGAGTAATCACGAATTAATTTGAAAATTTCATCCTTGACCATCGAACGGGTCAAAGTTTTGTTTTGTTCCTGGCCACCGACGAGAACACGAAAAACGTTAGCGTTACTTTCAGCTAAAACGCGGTCAATTTCACGGTCGGGATCTTCTAAAAAAGCCTGCTTATCAAATGCCAACTTTGCACGCTGCAAACCGTTTCTAACAACGGTCGCTTTACCTTTCCTTACTTTGACCTCGATTTTATCACCGGGATCGATAGAAAAAGCGACGCCGGTTTGTCCCTTAAGTCTTTTTTCCTGCAAGGACGCTTCAACGGCGGCGTCAATGCTATCTTGCCTGCGGTATCGCTTGACCACGAAATCGCCAGTAATTCGGGGAGCGATAACTCTAAAATATTTTGTAATCTTCGCTTTTTGCGCGGGAGTCCATGAATTGATTTTGCGTATGTCATACCCATCTTTCGCCTTAAATTGATCGCCAAATAAACCACGCATTCTTTTGACGCGCGTCCGGTAATTTTCCTTTCGTATTCCGGCTTCACGTTGCTTTTTTGTTTGCGGTTTCTTTTTCTTATGTTTTTTAGGCTTAGGGACATAGCCTGGATCTTCTAAGCCAAGGGGATTTATTTTACGCTTAGCCATTTATAAAACCCACCTAAAACCTAATTCGGCGCCAACCTTTAAAACTATAATAATTATGAAAATCAAAATGATGGCAAAAAATATAACCATTGCGAAAGCATCTTTTAGCCAAGTTTTAATTTTTTCAATCATTATCTACCCACCCAAACTCAATTTTAAATAGAACTAAATGAATATGAACAACCCAAGTTTTATCAGGAACATGACGCGAAAATACTATTCCTAAAATGGGTGCAACTATCATTCCGTTAGCATTGTAAACCAATGCATTAAACCCGAAATAAAACATGGGTACTTTTTTCTTATTCATCGGATAACGCCTTGATTAATTCGTCAATGCGATTTTTTGCAATGTCGTGAGCATTGATACTACCGGAATAAAACTCGATACGGCTCTCAAGTTCCATTATTTTTGTGATAGTCGAACCGCGCATTGCTTCTGTTTTCTTTACCTTGAGTCGATCGCGATAAACTTTTGATTCGCACTGTGAATAGGAAATATCTTTCCTTATGACCTTTAAAAGATAAACGGCTAGTTTAGTTTTCATTATCTTTCCTCAATGGGCACAGCCATGACGTATCCAGGCTTGTAGACAAGTTTACTTTCGGCGTCAGCGTAGGCATCACAAGCATTTTTATAGACACCACTTTTTACTACCCTACCGTCGTGGTCAATTTTAACGTAATAACGATCGTCAAAACTTTGGAAAAGCTTTATTGAACTGATAATGGTCATGATTAGTCCCCGCCTATTGGCTCGGCTATCAACATAAGAAATATTCCAAGCAACAACGCTGAATTAGGAATACCGTCTTTAAAGCCCCACAATAAAATACATGCGAAACCACCAAGGAAAATTAAGATAGCGAGTATTGTCCGTGTGATTCTCATGTTACATCCTTGTAAGTATTGCCATTAAGAATTTGACGAATGACATTAATAGTAACGCCATACGCTATAGCAATCTCTTTATAAGTATATTTTTTCTTACGCGCTTTTCTAATTTCACGCACTTGAGTGTCCGTAAGTTTTCGTAACTTTCGAGAACCAATTAATCGGCGAGCTTTTCGCTCAGCTATTTCTTTCTC
>JGI24023J19991_10001139_pt1 | contig 20759 bp, 29 predicted proteins | sample Cruoilmetagenom1_FD_19991 | JGI IMG/M metagenome (IMG submission 19991) | reverse complement strand
CGGCTTTGGGATCGCCTGGGCCGCTGTAGCTCAGTTGGATAGAGCGCTTGATTGTGGATCAAGAGGTCCCTGGTTCGATTCCAGGCAGCGGTACCAATTCTTTCAATAGGTTAATCCAAGCGCCAATCCACAGAATTTTTTCTGAGGGTCCCCGGAGGGTCCAAAACTACTAGATTTTCGTCATTTCGAGCGTGTTTTGCGGGTCGTCTTTCGCTGCGATTTCTTCTTTACCTTCCGCTCAGAACCGTTCTTACGTTTGACATATGCCCGTTGGCGACATGCGTTCGAGCAGTAAAGGGCCTGACCTCGCCGGTCGGTTCCGGCTCCTGTGACGAAGACATGCCCGCACTCGGCACACTGTCGAACGTCTTGGCTGCCGGTAGCCACCATTGCTGCCTCTAGCCGCATGTATGACAGCAGATCTTCTGGACAGAACGAGAGGACGGGCTTCGCCCCGTGCCGGACATAGTCGATCTGTGCCGTCAAACCGCCGACGTATTCCGGGAGTCCCTCTAGCGACGTAGGTTCATATCTCTCGGTGGCGTTCCGAATGCGTCGAAGAATGTCGTTAACCGATAGCTGATCATGCGTGAACATTTCGAACGGGTATTCCTTGACGTCTTTGTCCCAGGAGCCGGGCTCAATGTCTGGAGACCCTTTGGTTGCGTGGAGATTTGACCATCGCAAACCTGGCTGTCCATATTGCGTGGTGAATTCGGCTGCCTTTTCCGGCGTGTTGGCATTCAAGAAATTCGGAAAAATCCATCCATCCTGAGCCGTATGGACGTAGCTCTCTAGTTCCCCGCTACATCCTTTGACATAGAGGCCGGAACGCAGACTCACCAATTCTATCGTTGGCCCGTTTTTTTTGTGAACCTCCTTGGTTATTGGAGGCTTTCTTGCGTCGTAGTCGTAGACTTCATAGCCAGCGGAGTCTCGCCGCCACTCCAATCTTATCGCTGATCCCATGTCGCTGTTTCCTAAAGCAATGACGCCTTCGTGACGTCTTGATGAGACCGGTTGAATAACCGGCTCGGTCTCGTTGCAGCGAGTCGCTAGGCTTGCTATGCAAGTTCTTACGGTTTCTGAAAATAACCGTCTTTCTTTTAGAAAGCAACACCCTGAAACAGGATGGATAAACGCGATGGCGATGACCGAAACAGTCGATACGACTCACCGGCAGTCCGATCGAATCTTGAGGGAGCCCGAATGCCAAATACGCACGGGGCTTTCTCGGACTACGAGGTGGAGGATGGAGAAAGAAAATACTTTCCCAAAACGACGGCAGCTTGTTGGAGGCACCGTCGGATGGCTGGAAAGCGAAATCAATGAATGGATTAGGGAAATTAAGCCAGCGTAGAAGGCTAAACGCCGCCGCCCCGGGGACCGCTAAGTCTGGAGCAACGGCGCTTAAAGGAAAAAAATTGCATGCACAGAATACGCAAGACACCACCTGAAAACAAGACTGGAAAGGGGCGCTACTGGCTCCGCGCTCGCGTTGGTGACGGCAATGCAGCCCGCATCATCGAACCGAAGGGACGCGAGGCTTGGACGCTTTGGAGGCTCGCACAGGCAGGCCCGCGCGGCGTTAGTTCCATTGAGAACATCGGGCCCCGGCTCAGCAGTTATGTACACGACCTGCGGCATGTGTTCGGCCTCGATATTGAAACTCAGCATGAATCCCATGGCGGCGCATTTCCGGGCACGCATGGTCGCTATTTCCTACGGTCGCCGGTCGAGGTTATGGAAACGTCGGGTGGTCCAGTTCAGCCGGAAAACCCATTTGGGTTTTCGGGGGCGTCATGACCGAGACAATCGCCGTAGTCGAAAAATCCGCAAGGTCGGATGTTCGCATCTCACTTGGTGCCTGGCGCGGCCAGCCCAATTTCCAGATTCGGGAATTTGAATTCTGGGCCGGCATAGCTGCAGGGAGGAAGGGCACACAAAACAAGATCACCTTGCCCGTTTCTCGGCTCCCCGAAATGAGAAGGGCAATCTGCAAGGCTGAGGCCCAAGCGATTGAGAGGGGCCTATTGCCGGGCGCCAAGGCCCACCATGACGATGGTGGTCCCGTCGAGTGCGGAGCGGCGATATGAGCGTTCCCGACAATGCCCACCAAGTTAATGGTGCTGGCACCATAAAGCGACGGCGGCGGACCAAGGCGCAGATCGAGCAACTTGATCACCAGATCATCGAAGCTCTGAACGGCGACCATCCGCAGAGCGTTCGGCACATCTTCTATTTGATGACGAATCCACGCTTGGCGGAGCCGGTAGAGAAATCAGATCTTGGGTATAGGCATGTCCAGCGGCGGATCGTGGATCTGAGGCGTCGGGGTGGCTTGCCGTACAATTGGATCACCGATGCGACCCGGCGCGGCTATCACACCACAACCTATCATGATGCCAGCGACTTTCTGCGGGATGTCGCGGGCCTTTACCGACAAGACATATGGCGCTTGGCGGATCGCTACTGTGAGGTTTGGACGGAATCACGATCCATCGCGGGCGTGATCGAGGATGATTGCCGTAGTCTGGCAGTTAGTCTTTATCCGGCTGGCGGCTTTAGCAGCATCACTCTTACCTACGAATCCGCCCGCTACATGAATAAGGTCGTGGACGGGAAGCCCGTCATAATCTTTTACATCGGCGACCACGATCCAGCGGGCGTTCTAATTGACCAATCCATAGAGAAGGAGTTGCGGGAGCATCTCAGTCCGGCAATCGATCTCGACTTTCGGCGCCTCGCAATCACACCCGAGCAAATCGCTGAATATGATCTGCCAACCAAACCCCGCAAGAAGTCGGATCGCCGCGCCCTCCACATTGATGAAACCGTTGAAGCCGAAGCGATGCCGGCACACGCGTTGCGCAGCCTTCTGCGCGAGGAGATCGAGGCGCTCTTACCGCCCCGTGCCCTGAAGGTAGCGAAGGTGAGTGAAGAATCCCACCAGCGCTCAATTGTTGAAATGGCCCGGCAGCTTGGGGGCGGGTCATGAGTGGCCTTCACCAAGGAACAGCTGCGGACGTGGCCCACTCGGCCCAAGGGCGAAAGGTTGCTGGTGGGCACATGATCAAATGTCCGGCCCACAACGACAAGACTCCCTCATGCAAGGTTTGGGACGGGCCTGATGGGACTGCTCGATTTCACTGCTTTGCCGGTTGTGATTGGCGCGACGTGAGGGCTGGGGCTGAAGCACTGGGGTTGGTACTGCCATGGAACCAAAATAAATCCACACCAGTATCGGAAGCCCGGCGCAGGGAATTGGAGCGCGTGCGCCGTGAACGTGAAAGAGCTGAGGTTCGGGACCGCGAGCGGAAACGGCAATGGGCAAAAAGGATTTGGCAGGACACCAGGCCAATCGCAAATACGCCCGCTGCAGCCTATTTGGAATCACGATCCATCAAGCCCCCTTACCCTTTCTCGCTGCGCTTTGTGCCCCTGATCACGCACCCGGTGATCAACCATCACGGCCCCGCGATGGTGGCCCGGGTCAGTTCACCCGATCGCCGTGGCACGGCCATCCACCTGACGTTTCTCGACGGCAGTAGAAAAGCAGGCATTGATCCGGCCAAGGTGATTATCGGCCCAGCAGCCGGCGGCGCCATTCACTTGGGCGAGCCGAAAGACTCCCTGATTATCGCCGAAGGCATCGAGACGGGCCTTAGCGCCCAGCAGGAATTCGGAAGGCCGGCATGGGCAGCTATGAGCACATCGATGATGAAGCGGCTCCAGTTGCCTCCATTGCCCCTAGCCAGGCAAATCTACATCGCCACCGACGGCGATCAGGTCGGGATCGAGGCCGGCCATGCGTTGGCTCGAAGCGCCCGACGGTCCGGTCGAGTGGTTCGCGTCGTCGCGGCGCCCAAGGGTAAAGATTGGAACGACGTTTTGCAGGAACAAATGAAATGAGCGAACCCGTCGTGAGCATCAAGGAAGCTTTTGAGAATGCCCCCGCCGTTGAAATGGATAGCGGGCTTGTGACGGTTCGGGCGTCAGACGTGACGCCAAAACCGGTTGATTGGCTGTGGTCCAACCGTCTCGCCCTTGGGAAGGTTCACACAATTGCGGGCGAAGGCGGATTGAGTAAATCAATGCTCCTATGTTGGGTCGCCGCGACCGTGAGTCGGGGTGGCGAATGGCCCAACAACGAGGGCCAATCCCGTGTTGGTTCGGTGCTCATATTGTCGGCAGAGGATGACATAGACGATACCATCGTACCGCGGCTGATGGCTGCAAATGCTGACACATCCAAAATCCACATAATCCGTGCCGTAAGGGACGGCGGGTCTAGCCGCTCATTTTCCCTGCAAGCCGATCTAAAGACGTTGGAGGCTTTCATTGATGAACTGGGGGATGTTGCACTCGTCATCATAGACCCGGTGACAAGCTACTTGGGCAAGGTGGATTCACATAAGAACGCGGAGGTTCGCGGAACGCTGGAGCCAATGGGCGATCTGGCGGCCCGCAAGCACGTGGCGATTATCTGCAACAATCACCTATCGAAGGGCGCAGCCGTAAACGCCAACAACCGGGTTATGGGAAGCGTTGCTTTCACTGCCCATTCGAGGGCCGTTACCATTATCGCGCGTGCGGAGAGCACGGACGGCGACGATGCAACAGATAGGCGTCTATTCCTGCCGAGCAAGATGAATCTTGGGCCGCTGCCCCCCAGTCTCTCTTATCGAATCGGCCTCACCACAATCTATTTGCAGGCTGATGAAGTGCTGCCCGCGCCGCGTATCGAATGGGAGCCGGGAACGGTCAACATTTCCGCTGACGAAGCGATCCAGGCCGCCGGCGACGATGAAGAAACGCGAAGTGCCTTGGCAGAGGCTGCAGCATTCTTGGAGGCCGAATTGTCGGCCGGGCGGAGAAGCGCTTCAGATATGCAAAAAGCCTATCGTATTGATGGTCATTCAGACAGAACAATAAAGCGTGCTCGACAAAGGTTAGGTGTCATATCAAGACGAATTGACGGCGAATGGTGGTGGCGATTGCCGGATTTGGAGGCCAAAAACAAGGGGGCCAACCCCCATCAAGGCGGCCAAAGCGATGACCCTTGGCCCCCTTACCAGAATACCCAGGAAACTGCCAAAAATAGACCTGAAATAGAGCCAGAAACCATGAAGGGGGCCAACAAACATACCTTGGCCCCCTTGGCCCCCTTACCCGATGGGACCGATGGCGGTGAAGCCGAAGCATCCCAGCGCAAGACGCTTCATTTGTCGCCAGAAAGCGAACAACACATCGTTGAGAAGTATGGAAATGACAATGACTGGCGCCACAAGACTTGAGGCGGCTCGGGCCTTGGTTGACGAGGCCGTGGCACAGGGCTTTAGCATCAATGTAGACGGCCCGGACCTCGACTTGGCGGGGCCGCGAAAGATGCCTGATGAAATGCTGCTGAAGGTGCAGCGCTTGAAGCCGTCGCTAATAGCCTATCTGACTGGGGGCCGTGGCTCCCTTGAGGGCAGCCTTCCCATCCCTGATGAATGGATCGGCGGCATGGATAGAATGAAGGTCATGGATCCACCACGGGATTGGCCACGCGACATTTGGCCCGCAACTCTTCGTGGGGTGGAGGGCTTCATGGCACGCTGGGCCGGCATGGCAGCCCTGCTGGAATGGAGCACGCTTGAGTGCTTCGGCGTCTACCGGAGAGCGCCCTATGCCCGCGTCGGGTCTATGGGGCTCGCCCTCTCACCCTACATCGATGATCTAGCGATGGTGCTGCCCGATCGGGCGGTGCTTCGAAGGGCCAACGGCTCGAGGCTGAGCCATTACCGGAAGCCAGTCGGTGATGGTGTTGCGCCCGTGTGGGGGATCTAGCGGCGATGCACAAGCCACGACGCTACAGAGTTAGATTCTACAACGGCCAAAAGATCCGATCGGGACGACAGTTGAAAGCTGCCCGCGTCATGGCTGGCCTCAAGCAAGCGGAACTGGCCGACGCAGCCGGCCTTCATGTGAACACCATTCGCAACATGGAAGCCTATTCCGTAATCGGGAGTGCCCGGCCCGCGCTTGAGAGGGTTGAGGATGCACTTGAACAGCGCGGCGTTATCGTGACCGCCGATCCCAAGCTGGGCGTCTATTTGGCCTAGCTGGTTTCCAGCCCCCTTCTTATGGCTTCCCGAAACTGTTGTTCAGCAACAATTCTCAACAGCACCATACGCGCGCGTAGGGATGGGATGTTTGGTCCCACCTATGGAGCCTGCACACAATTATGCCAGGCAGTCATGGAGCAATGCGAGGGGGCTCTAATGTAGGGCTTCCGCTTGTTGACAAATGTTAACATTCCCAAGGGGTGGGATGTTGTGCCCCAGCTTCTTAGCTGCTTGTTTTGCCGCGCCCGCCGCATCAATGTCGTCTTGAAACCACTCTGGGGCGTTTGCCCCATCCGCGTCCTGTAAAGCCGAGTCTTCTGCAGGTATTGCTCTCAATTCTGGGGCGTTTGCCCCATTGTCTAAATCTCGCCCAATGGTGCGCTTGTCCACACCGAGCAGCTTCCCGGTTGCCCGCTGGCTCGCCTCAATTTCCTGAAGCCGTTGAGCCAGCCTCTTGCGCTGGTCTACTGCAAGTAAGGAGTCCCTGTTTTAGGGCCCCTTGCAATGCATCTTGATTGCATTGTGTTCGCGGGCATAGCCGAGTGTGGCCGCTATGCGGCATTTGGGATGCTTCAGGCGGTCATGAAGCGCGGTTAGAACCTGAGAAAACCTGAAATTGCCGCCAAGCCTCTGGCTGGCTCTCACACACAATTTTCGGCAGCACTTACGCGCGCGAGAACCTAACAAAACCTGACATTGCGTCTGCTGTAGAAGGGCCTCAAATTGAAGACGCTTGGGTATACCAATCCACGCGATGCAGTTGCAAGGCACTGTAAATCTGCAATTTCTGATGGGGTCGCGTTTCACGACCCCCTTCAGGACAGCGGCCAACATTGTCCTTTCGAAAGGACAATCTCAGCTTCGACCACAATTACCGAATTTTTGGACGCCATAAAAAGGGGCTGGCTCGGTCCCGTTTGTCCAGTCGCCAATAAATACGCAGTACGCGCGCGCGGGGGCGAGTGTCGCGCGATTCGGTGTAGGAGCCTCGTGGTCCGCGTTTCTTTCCTCTAGATTCGGCCAGGGTTCGGCGAGTGCAAGCGGTGCCTTGTGTTGGGGTTCTTTTCGGGAACCCCGAGTACCTCCGCCCTTACGGCCTCGCCGGCTTGGAAACCGGTTCCTTCTTGGAACCAGTTTTCGCAGGACGGCCGCCCCGAGGTTCCTTTTTGGCACCGCGGCGGAGAGTTCCGCTGTTCAGACAAACCGTCTCTTTCTGCGCATTGATGTTACGTTGGATAACATTGCTAGCGTGCTGAGGATTGTTGATTTCAATGTGGTAATATGCTACCACATTGTGTGACAGAAGAGGCTGGAGAACGGCCCACCCCTTTTGAGGGAAATTCGAATTGGTGAGGCAGCAATGACACTTGATGACAGCATCCGAGTTCGCGTGCCCGAAACTATGTCAGAGGCCGTAAAGCAGGCGGCGGATCATCGCTTCCTATCCAGCTCGGGCTACATCCGTCAGGCCCTGGCCGAACAGCTTAAACGAGACGGTGTTGACCCAAGCGGCCAGCCTAAGGACACGGCGGGGCAGAGATAACCCATGGCTTTCTTCACAGATTTGGCCGAGGGCTTCACCGGGAAATCCCAGCGCCGTGATATCACCCAAGGGACAGAACAGGCCCAAGGGGCACTTCGCCAAGGCGCGGAGGAGTTCAAGGATACCACCAACGATTTTCTTGGTCGCTCTACAGACTTCCTGCAGCCCGATATTGAGGGCGGGCGCAATGCCCTGGCCCAGCTTCTCGCCGCAACCGGTGTAAGCGGCAGAGGGGCGCAAATTGACTTCTTCAACAATTTCCAGACAGACCCAGGATTCGAGGCTGTAACAGATGCAGGCATTCAGGGCCTGGACCGATCGGCTGCGGCACGCGGGATGCTGTTTTCGGGTGGTCAGCTTCGGGATGTTGGGGATTTCGTAGGGCGGCGAAGAAATCAAGCCTTCAACGAGCGTTTGGAGCGCCTTGTTGGCCTTGCTGGTATTGGTTCCAGGCAAGCTACCAACGCTGCAGGCTTTACCCAGCAGGCCGGGTCCAACATTGCCGGATCACAGTTCGGCACAAACCAGCTGCTTGCAAACCTTGCGCAGTCCCAAGGCAATGCCCTGGCGCAGTCCCGTAGTATCCCGATCAATAATCTAATTGCGATTGGAAATGCCGCTGCGCAGGGCGTTGGTGCATTTGCCGGAGCGGGCGGTTTTGGCGGCGGCGGTGTGCCCAGCAAGCCCAAGCCCGATCCCATAGGCAAATTCACGACCCGAACCTTTAACGCCCAAGGCAACGAGATATTCTGATGGCCCCTCCGTTTCTGCCCCAAGTCCAACCGCGCTTTCCGGGCAATGCGAACGTAGCAAACCAACTGGCCGCACTTGGTAAATCCATAGGCGGCGCAATATCGCAGACGCGCAACCGCAATCAGCTTTTGGAGATTGCTCAGCGAGCCCAACAGGGAAATCTAGAGGGCGCCGCTAACTCAGCATTTGGATCTGGGCGGATCGAAACCGGGCTCAAGCTGCAGGACCGACAACGGGAGCAAAGAACACGCCAAGTCAATCAGCTGGCCCGTGATGCGGCGATTGTCGAACGGGAGCAAGACCCCACCCGTCGGCAACAGCTTTGGGAACACGTGTTGTCTCGGGTTCCTAATCGAGGCTCGCTGGACCCGGTCGAGCTTGACCCTGTTACGGGCCCAAGGCTGCTCATTAGCCAGTCAGCTGAAGCTCTCGATCTAATCAAAGGCACCCGCGATAAGCCGCAAAGCACTTTGGGCAGGCTGGATGCAGATCGGCGCGCCGGCAGAATTTCCGAGGAAGATTTCAACGCCCGCAAGGGCAAGCTCACCACCCAAAACACATTCGAGACGATCCGGCGCAAGGTGGCCTCTGGGGAACCGCTGACCGTTGGCGAAAATGAGATGCGCGAGGAGGCGCTACAAGCTAATCCTCTGGCAAGCCTTGTGGCCGATTCACTGCGAAGGCGTGACGGCTCGGGGCCGTCACAGGGTGCGGAAGGCGGAACTGGTCAGCAGCCACCCGCAAGCGGCGATGGTATTCCGACAGTCTCCACGGAAGAGGAGGCCCTGGCATTACCGCCTGGCACTCAATTCCGTACGCCTGATGGCAGGCTCAAGGTTCGGCCCTAATGCCCGATGGTTTCGACCGGTTCCCGGATGTGCCAGCGGCGCAAGGCTTCACGCAATTCCCTGACGCTCCACAAGATGCGTTCGAGCAGTTTCCCGATGCTGATTCGGGAAGCGCATTGGGGCGCATCGCCAGTGCCGCCGGTGAGGGGGCGACGGAAGCTTTAGCGCTCGATGAATCGGTTGGCGTCTCGGAGGACACCGAACGCAAGTTTCAGGATCTAGGTGTATTCACTCCCGCCAACATCGATAGCCCTACGGAAGCAATTCGAAATTTTCCCCGAGCTATAACCATGGAGGCTCCAATTCGTGCCGGAGCCGCCGCCCTTGATTTGATCGGTCGAGGCATGATGGTCCCCATCAAGGCCGGGGCGGCTGTTGCGGGCCAGGTCGCGCGTGAAGTCGGCGCCTCTGAAACAACCGCCAAGAATGTTCAAAGGGATATTGAGGGGTTGGGCGAGACAGCCCTGATTGTCGCTGGCGGATCACCCGCAACCGTTGCCGCTAGGGTTCCTCGATCGGGGCGGGCTGGGCGAGTAGCAGAATCACCGCGCGCAACACCGGAGGAGGTGACGCAATCTGCACCACAAGTGGGTGCAGATGTTGCCCCCCGATCTCAGGCTGCGGCACCACCCGAAGCTCAAAGTGCATTCCCGCGTGCGACTGGCCGTGGTGCCAGAGTACAGGAAGAGGCAGGCGAATTCGCCGGCAACATCAACCTGAACCGCATTCAATCCACGGAAGAGGCCAGGGCAGCCATACGAGAGACGGCGCAGCGCTTCGAGGGCTTCCCGGAAGCAAGGCGCGGGACACAGGCTTTCAGGGATACCGAGCAGCTGGCCGAACTTGTCGGCATGACGCCGAAGAAGCTCAACCAACGCATCCAAGGCCAAGCCCTCAATGCCGAAGAGCTATTCGCTGCGCGTACATTGTTGGTCAATTCGGCTGAGGAAGTCGGTCGCCTGGCCAAGCAGGCGCGGGGCGGTAGCGATGCCCAAAGGGTTGCACTCATGGACGCGATCAATCGGCACGTCGCCATTCAGGAACAGGTTTCTGGAGCTACGGCAGAAGCCGGCCGGGCACTCTCTCAGTTCCGAATGTTGGCTAGAGAAAATCAACAAGCCGAAGCGCTGAAGAAAATCATCGATGCTTCAGGCGGGGCCGACAAGATCGATGATCTGGCGGGCATCATCGGCAAGCTGGATGACCCCGTGATGGTGTCGCGGTTCCTAGGTGACGCCGCCAAGGCCCGAACGTCTGACATGGTGCTTGAGGTTTGGATCAATGCTTTGCTTTCAGGCCCAACCACTCACGCCACAAACATCCTCTCGAATTCACTGGTAGCTTTTTACGCCATACCGGAAGCGGTTACGGGTGCTGTCGTAAGCCGGGTCACGGGCTCGAAAGCGATTAAGGGGCGCGAGGGCCTGGCTCGAACCATTGGGCTTGTGGAGGGGGCTAAGGATGGCATTCGAGCCGGTGTGAGAGCCTTCCTTACTGAGGAGCCAACCAATGCGGCCCAGAAGCTCGATGTCCGCAAGTTCCGATCGATACCTAGCTTCCGATTTCGCAAGGGCGTGAAGAAAGCCCGGATCGGAGGCTTTGAGGTTCCGCTGACGGGCGAGATTGAAATTGGTGGAAAGCAGGTCCGCATACCAGGCCGTGCACTCCTGGCAGCCGACGAATTCTTCAAGGCCATCGGCTATCGCCAGGAACTGAACGCCTTGGCCGCACGGCAAGCCATGAATGAAGGGCTGCGCGGCAGGCCTCTAGCCAATCGGATAGCCGAGCTTAAGAACAATCCTACCAATGAAATGAAAGCGTCTGCTACGCGGCGCGCCGAAGTGCAAACCTTCACCAATCCGTTGGGCCCGGCTGGACAGCGGCTGATCACCACTGCCCGCGACCATCCGCCATTGCGTATCGTAATGCCCTTCATCAGGACGCCGGCAAACATCATCAAGTTTGCGGCCCAGCGCTCGCCTTTCGCTCCGCTCTTCAAAGAGGTCAGAGAAAATCTCGCGGGCAAAAATGGAGTTGCCGCACGCGAAGATCAGATAGCGCGGATCATGCTGGGCTCGACGGTATCTACCGCGACCACAGCTCTAGCAGCCGAGGGATTTGTTACCGGCGGCGGACCTTCTAACCCCAAGCGCCGGGCTCTGAAGTTTGCAGATGGTTGGCAGCCCTACAGCGTTCGCGTGGGCGATACCTACTATTCCTATTCTCGGCTGGAACCGCTGGGCGTTTTGATGGGTGTGGCATCGGACTTCGCCGAACTGAACGACGCTATGACAGATGGGGAGCGCGACAACATTGCAGCGCTTGTCATGGGATCCGTCTCCAAGAATCTGGTTTCAAAGACTTGGCTTCGCGGTCCCGCCGAATTGATTGAAGCCGTGCAGGACCCGGATCGATATGGCGAGCGATATATCCAAAACCTTGTTGGCACGATTGTCCCAACTGGCGTTGCGCAGCTGGCCCGCAATCAGGACCCGTTTCTGCGTGAAGCGCGCACACTGCTGGACAGGATTCGCTCCCGTGTTCCCGGCCTCAGGGAACAGCTGCCGATGCGCCGCAACGTCTTTGGCGAGCCAATCGAATTGGAGGGTTCCGTTGGTCCCGATCTGTTCAGCCCTATCTTTCAGAGCGCTGCGCAGGACGATCCAGCCATCGCGGAGATGCTGAGGCTCGATATCCTGCCGGGTCGATTGCGCCGGGAGATTCAGGGCGTGGAATTAGAGGCTGGCGAGTTTGAGGCATATAGCCGGGTTACGGGTGTCCTGATCAAGGATGGGCTCGATAGCCTGATCGATTTGCCCGAGTGGCGGGAGATACCTGACGACTTCCGCGTGGAGTTGATGGTTGAGCTTATGCGCAAGGCTCGAGATGTGGCGCGAGCCCGGACCATCGCGGAGTTTCCTGATTTAGCGCTCCGCATTGCAGGCCGCATGCAGGACAACCAAGCCAAGCGCAAAGCGCAAATGGATCTGTTCAAGCGGACCAGGAGCCAAGCCCAATGACGCGCAACGAAGCCATAGCCGTCCTGTATGAAGCGTCCGGCTGCCAGCTGTTCGAAATCGAGCTTGCCTGTCACGAGCTTGAAAGCGCGGGGCGCATAGCCGAGCCGGGCCAGGATTGGTCGGCCGAAGATTGCGCATTGGCCTTTCTCCGAGTGCTGGCGCCGAATGTGCCGCTTGATGAATTTATTGACAGCATCGCAAACGCTAAGCCAACCGCCAACATCATGATTGAGGATGGCTGTGCGGCGCAGACAGCGCAGGGGGAGCAAATAGCTGATTATAAGGATAGCTCTTTGGTGCGCGACCTTAGCGAATATGTGCGGGCCGTAGCTTTGGATGTTGACCAAGCGGGGAGACCGGCAGTCTTGTTGGGCGTTACCACATATCAGGCTGCAAGCGGTTATTGCTCAGCTGTGAGCGTTCGATATGAGAAGCACGGGCTCCAAGCGGCTGCGACGGTGACTTTGCTGTATGGCGATGTCGATATCTTCGGCCCTCCAGTGCGGGGGCGAGTGCTAGGGCTTGGCCCCGAAGCTTTGGACGCTCTAGGCAGGGCCATGAAAGGGGAAGCAATTGAAAGATCCACACTGCCCGGTGCCCCCGTGGAAAGAACCACCCAGAGCGGGGAGACCCTGCATTGAGGTGCCCAAGGACATGTTGGACCGGAGACAGATTCTGAAGGGGCTATTAGGCCACCTTCAGCGCTCCGAAAGGTGATTTGAAAAAGATAATTAGTTCAAATATTTAGCCATGATGCGACATGGGTATAAGGAGAGGTAGTTAGCGGCCCAAAACATCAGGGCATTTCAGTGGATTAGGACAGAAAAACAGGCAAGTGCAGGACCGGCAAGACATCAACTAGCTGGAAATCAGGGCAATCGGGCAATCGCAACGGTAGGCCCAAAGGCAAGACGCCCAATGAGCTCATTCGTGACGCAATGCGTCTTGCAGCAAATGAGATCGACCCAGCATCTGGCTTCAAGAAACTCCGCGTGGCCTGCGACAAGATCGTGGACAAGGCGGTTGAGGGAGATGTCCAGGCGTTCAATGCGATGGCCGATCGTATCGATGGCAAGCCGATCCAGGGCCTGCATCACAGCGGCGACGACATGGCCATCACGAGAATAGAGCGCGTCATTGTCAATCCTTCAAATCCCGCTACAACAGATGACTGCCGGTAGATCATCGAGGGGCCCAGTTCCAGCTTCTATTCCACTGGCGCACAATTCTTAACGTGAATCCAAAGCCGGTTGCGGACCTGATCTGATGGCCGGTCCTCTGGCTTCTCGACAACCACGCAAGAGGTGTGCCCATCTTCGCAGAGGACTTTGCCAGCCCCTTCAATCCGTCGATTGCAACGCGAGGCGTAGATGTGTTTGGCCATGACGGTTCGATCGTTGACGGTGATTGCATCACCCAGCCTTATCGTCTCGGGGATGCCTTTAGATCCGATGGGCCCCGTCGCAGATGTCACCCAATAATCTTGTTGGCTGTGCATCACAGCACTATTCCCAAGCACCCGAATGGACCGGGCCTCGAATTCGGTAATGTCATGCTGGGCTATAACCGGCGCGGCGCCAACGGTCAGAAGTGCCGTAATGCTGAAGAGTGCTGCTGGCCATTTCATGATGCGCGACGGTAACAAGGCTGGGGCGCATAATGCAATATCGGGCGGTTACAACCGACTAGAGGTCGATCCTTACTCCTGGCCCGGCAGACTGATCAGCATCAACAAAAACGATGCCTTGGGCTTCGTAATAGCCCTGTAGTGTTCGGAGTGTGCTCACGCGGGCATCCCCGCCTTTTTCAATTCTGGTGATTGTCGCTGTTGATAGGCCGGTGCCTGCGGCTACGTCTCGCATTCCAAGGGATAGTGCCGCCCTGGCCATGCGTGCTTGTTCAGAAATCATAAGCACGACGTAGCAAACCGTATCGCTATTTTCAATGCAAGAGTTGTAATAAACAATGTTAACTGCTACGGTGTTTTCATAAGACGGCCCAAGCCGGTGCTGACACACCGACAAGGGCCTAACCACCAACCGATACCAGGAGCATCGGCAATGGCTAATTCCCATTTAATCCCACCTACATTTTCTCGCAACAACACCGCACCATCCAAGCAGCTAGACCGCAGGCGTTTCATAAAGTCGAGTGCATGCGTAACAGGCGGGGCCGCAGTGGCCGCGCTTCCCATAGCGATAGAAGCCCAAGCTAGCCAGGAAGAGGATGCAGAACTGAAGCGTCTTTGGGCTGAGTGGACAGTCAAGGAAGGGCGCCTACAGGAAGCCTATACGGCGCACAAGGAGGCTCTTGAGGCGCATGAGTCTGACAAGGCAGAGATACCCGCTCCATGGCTGTATAAGTGCATGACTGAATCCAATTACCCAGGAGCAAGTTTTGCGATTGTCGAGCGGCGGCAGCTGAGTTGGATGCATCCTAGTAATCCAGGCGAACAGCGCATCACTCCGATCAAGGCGAAGCGGACGGCGAAATTAATTAAGGCGGTTGATGAGTGCAAAGAGCGAAGCGCAAAGGCGTCCGTTAAGTACAAGCGCGATTGCACGGCCCTAAGAAAGCGGCACCGCATTGACGAGCTCGAAGGCGCAGAGAGTAAAGCGTGGAGCAGCCTGCAGCGCACCGAGATTAAGATATACAATGCTCCTGCCGAGGGTATCGCGGGCATCGCCATCAAGCTCCACATTTGGAGTCGGTGGAATTTCAGCAAGCCGCTCTTTGGTGTGGAAGCACTCCGTCATGAGGGGCGGACGCTCAAACCGCTATGTGCGGAGGCTCAGCAACTAGCGGGCTTGGACTTAGACGCATCCTCTAATGGGGAGCGGTTATCATGAGCGCACCCAAAATCATACCGCTCCCAAGCAACGAGTCGGCTATGGAGCGACAGCTTAAGCGCATCATCTTTGACGTTGAGGAGCCTTTGAGAAATGCGATCGATTGTGCCAGGGTCCTTGCCCTAGCCCTGCATTCCGCAACGGAGCAGGACCACGATTCGCTGCAATATGTGGCCTATCAGGTCTTAGATAATGCGGCTGCAGCCCAAGCTCTAATCTATCCGAATGGCGGGCTTCCATGGGGCCCGCGAAACGAGAAATGCAATCAAGGGAATTAGCGCACGAGGGGAGAGTGAGCAGATGAAATGTCAGAGACTTTTCTGGCTCGGTGCCGCTATGGCCATCCTTAGCCTCCCAGCAACTGCCGAGTATCGTGTCACCGTGACGGGAAACGATCTGCTCACACTATGCCGTGGCATCAATATCGAGACGATGAAAGCAAGCCCGACTGCGGAGATGCGCTGCCTGCAATATATTAACGGTGTAATGGACTTATGGGGGAAACTCCGCACTTTCAGAGCGGTCAAATCGGACGCCTTCGATCTAGATTTCTGTCTGCCGGTAGGTGGAATTCGCGGCGACGTGGCAGTCACAGTTGTCGCAGACTATCTCGAAAAAAGGGACGCGACCAAGCGCAGAGCAGATGCCGGGGCAGCGTTTGTCATACCCGCTCTTTCCGAGGCGTTTCCCTGCCGATAATTTCAAACAGAGACACTACCCATCAGGGCCCATTTCGTTGAGGCGGGTATGCCCGACTACCCATTATGATGATTTTCAACGCCCAGATTGTTTGCCCACAGTGCAAGGGTGAGAGCGTCGAGTTTGTGTCGACGCCCGACAACTTCAGTAGGGACTGGTGCAACTGGGGCTGTGCCGACTGTGGCTATAAGCTGACCTTCGCAGACGTTGGCCGCCAAGCTGTAGCGCAGTCAGCTGAGATGATGGGTGGGCCGGAAGAGAACTAATCGTCAGTCTCGCTTCGACTCAAAGCGCTCGACCTCGTCGGCATTTATCCGCCAAAGTTTTTCACCTAACTTCCAAGCGTTGAGGCGACCGGTATGGATTAGTTGTTTGACGTGACTCTGGGAACACTCCCAACGCTCAGCCAAACGCGCGATTGTGTAGGGTCTATCATTTGGCAACATTGCCCCTCCCTGATCCACTGTTCCGCGATGGTGGATGCGGTTATATTTCGCTGGATATTTCATTGCGGGGCTAAGCCAAGGACATGACACGAAATCCTCTCGCCCTCATGCGAGCCACACCAGATAACGGCCTCTTTGGGCAACTCAAAATTGAATGGGCTGGTCAACTTCAATCGGATGAAGACGCTCCAATCGAATATTACACGCCGATGATGGAACACGCGGAATCAATCTCCGGAGAAAATCCGCAGGACTCGCGATATGGCATTTTCGTTCTGGCTGACATCGATGATGACGGCAGCGTTCTAGCCTGTGAAGGGCTGGTGCACATAAACCATGCATGGCCCAAATCAAAGGATCCAGTCCTTCGTCTTGTGTGGAACCTCATTGCACCGAAGTATCAGTACGCAGACGATTTGATCGAACCTGTGGCTCGGATAATGACTGGATTCATAACGGAATCTTTAAAACTTTGCTGGGACGATATGCCGTCTAGAGAGCTAAAAATCTATCTCGGAAATGCGATCGACCGTGAATACGCCACAATTGCCGCTTCCATAATGCAAACTACGAATCCAGACTTTGGATTTGCAGTTCACGGAAATTGGCTCCATATTAGTGTTGCTGATCCTGTCGGAGGATAAATTCATGCAGACGGCATTTGAAAAGTCGGTTTATGAGGCTTTCTTCGTTGCTGGCCAAAAACTTGGAGCGAAGTTAAAGGGCCTGTCGTGCCTGCTGCATAATTGGGAAGCCCCTGTGAAGCAGGTGCCTGTTTCTGAAACAGAAAAAGAAGCAGCGTAAGACGCTCACCCATTTTTTGGAGGACGAAGCCCCGTCATTTCGAGCGGGGCTTTTATTTTGTGTGCTCTCCAAAATGGCTGCTTCTAACGACTCTTATCTGAAATAAAGAGTCGCATATTCAACGGCTTAGCTATTGCAGCAATGGCATTTGCGGCGCGCGACCCACACAGATAGGCATGCCCGCGAATATTATTGGTTTTCAATGGTTTGGGCATTCAGAACAAGGGGTTTCAGCACCATTGTGCGCCCAGCATCCACTAAACAAATTGCAGCCCGGATGGGCTTCTCCACCCGCCAGGTTGTGCGGCTGGCCTCGAGGGGAGTTATCCCCGGCGCCCATCAACCAAGCGGGCCGGGCGGAGCTTGGAAGTTTGATTTGAAAGAATTCGAAGAGTGGTGGGAATCGACCAAGGCTAAGCCAGACACATGGAGTGGCATTGGATGGGATGCGCCGCAACGCAGAATCGAGAAGTCAGAAAAGCCGTTGAGGAAGCGCCTCAAAAAATTATTAGATGACGCCCTCAAGCAGGCTGAGCCAGCATCTCGGGACCCTTATCGATGAAGGACGAGCCGCTTCTCACAATCAAGGATGTGGTTGAGCGCCTTCCTGGCGTTTCGGAGCGAGCGCTGCGGAGTAAAATTCGCGAGCTGGGATGCGCCACGAAGATTGGACGACAGCTGTATCTGACGGAGGAACACTTCGACCGGCTCATTGCGGGGACGAAGCTGCCGCCGAAATTTCCACCCATCTCTACTTAATGCGGCGTGGCAGGCGGCTTCCTCCCAAATGTCCAGCGCTTCGATAGCTTCTCGACAATTGCCTTAGCCATGATGCGGAGTACGTCCGTCGTTTGCCGCTTTTTCACTCTGTGGGGCGACTTCATCAGCGCCATCTCGATATCGAATTAGAGGTGCTTTTTGTCGTCCCATTCGTGCATTCAAGGAGGTTAGCGGCTTTGGAACGAAATGGGCACGCACTGAAGACGTGAATGGGACTCAATCGCCGAATATTGCCCAATCAGACGGATTTTTAGACCCAACGACCATCTACTTTTTTGAAACATAGACGGATGCTTGGGCCTTCCCCGGGTATTCTGCGCATTGTGAACGTTCCCTGAAGTTTCATCAGAATCTTAAAAAGTTCATCGCATTTCGCGCGCTGCTCCTTCAATTCATTCAAGTCGCCCACCGGGGGCTCAAATTTCAACCCCTCCTTCGAGGTCTTGCCCTTGTGCACCCTCAATTCAGAGAAATCTGAATCACTTGGCTTGGCCCAACCGATGTACCAAGTCGCATGGAGAAGTTGATTGCGCCGATTCGCCACTTCTTCCACTCCGGTCGATAACTGCTTCAAAATCGAGCGGATTACCTCAATCTCTTCGGCTGGCCAGGACTCGCCTTCCATCTTGATGCGCTGCGCATAAAGAGCTCGCATGCAGTCGAATAGAGGAGCCACCGTCATTGCCCTATGGTGTAGCAGGATGTTTAACAAGCTTTGATCAGCGACACTCCCCATTGGAAGCAGGTATAGGCAGTTGAGGCGTATCGCATTGACCATTTGCTCAAAGCTCTGAACAAACCGACCGAGCTCTGCGAATTGTTCTGTTGTTTGGCGCGCATAGCGGTCGTCACGAGACTCCACCTTTTGTTTGGCCTTGGCAGCTCTCTTTTCTTTCGGCACCCTTAGATGCTCCCTTCGAATGCAATTACCGCGGACAACCCTTTCGCCGCTTCGTTAGCCTCTTGGCTAGTGTCTCAGACATTTCAACATTGGATGCCCAGAGATTGATGCCCTTGGCCCTGGCTGCCCGCTCCGTCTTTCTGAAAGCGCAGTTGCTGTATTGGGTGTAATCGATCGCCAAGCCGTTCATCACCATCCAGTCATTGAGCAAGGTATCGCCCACGAAACACAGGGCGACGATCCGGCCATACTTATCAGCGTCCATCGCGTCACACTCGACCTCTTGGGAGCCGATCCGTTCGGTCAGAGCTCTCCTTGCGTCGTCGGCACAGTCCCACGGCTTGCCATCTCGCCGGCATCTCTCATTCTTTTCAGGTGTGTCTATGCCCTGGAGCCGAATATCGTGGCCGTTGATTACGATAGTGTCGCCATCCCATATCCTCTCCGGCCGGCCCTTGAGAGCATCGGCCGCTAAGCATGTGGTGGGCAAAAGCAGCAAGAGGCTTAGGATCAAAGCATCGGAAGTCGATCTAACGGTCATTGCTGATTGCTTGAAGGAGCGGGCATAGCTGCCAAGATTTTGTCGAGTTTAGCGGCCCAGTTTTCCAAGGCGCCTCTTTTCTCTGCGGCATAGGCGTAGCGGTCGTAAACCCCGGTCACGGTGTCCTTATCTACCGAAACATGATTGAGCACTTTGCCGATTACTATTCGATCAACTCCGAGCTCTGCCATACCGCTAGCAGCCGTGCGCCGCAGATCGTGGACAGTGAACTGGTCTAGTCCAAAATGCTTTTGCTCTCTATAGAGCGCCCGCGCCGGCGCATGTGGGTGAATGTGCCCAAGCTTGCCGTACGACGGGAAAATGAAGCTCTCTTCAGAATTGATATTTCGCATCAAGACATCAACGGCCATAGCGGGGAGGGGGACATTGTGAAGCTTGCCGTTCTTCGTGCGCTCGCCAGGAATGATCCATTCGCCCTTTTCCAAATTGAGCTCTTCCTTCTTTGCCCCCGCCACTTCGCTTACCCGCTGACCGAGAATAAGTACGAGACGCATAATATCGCGCACCTTGGGTTTGATTTTGGGTGTATCGAGTTTTGACAAGAAGGTGCGAATTTCTTGGTCATTAAGGACGCGGTCGCGCGCTTGCTCGATTGCACGGGGACGAATGCCGTGAATTGGGGCTACTTCGATTAGATCCTCGGCTTCAGCCCACCGAAACACGCCCCTCACTACGGCAAGTGTTCGATTTGCCATGATGGGCGAGCCTCTGTCGGCCACGGTATCAATGATGTCGAGCACGTCGCGTTTCTTGATATCGCCTACCGTTAAATCACCGATAGCTGGCAGCACGTCCCGGTCCAAGCTGCGCTCATCTGCCCGCCAACTTCTCTTGTTCAGCTTGGCATAGCGCTCGATGTAGAGGTCGGAGAGCTCCTTAAATGTGCGGTCATGGTCGGATGCCTGTGTGGCTCGAATAACCTGCGCAGGGTCTTCCTTTGCTCGCACCATGGAGCGATAGCTTGCAGCGGCCGTCCGGGCTTCGCTGAGCGTTGTGTCGCCGGCTGGGCCTATTGTGATTTTACGCTTCTTCCCGTCAGACGGGCGCCTGTAGCGAAAGGCATAGGATCTGTGGCTCTTTGGTGAGACGATAAGCAGTAGCCCGGGCTCTTTGGTGTCCCAATATTCTATCCACTTGCCGCCCTTGGGCTTTGCCCCTTTAACAAATCGGTCCGTTAGCGCCTTCTTTGGCATCTGGAACTGTCAGCGATTGAGGGTCCTCTGAGGGTCCAGAAAGCTAAAACTCGCTGAAACGCATTGCAACTCAGAGAGCCGAGATATCCAAATAAAATCAACAATTACGGCTTCTCATTAAGATGCACTATGTTGCAGGGCTTTTCAAGACGTGTTGATTGTGGATCAAGAGGTCCCTGGTTCGATTCCAGGCAGCGGTACCAATTCTCACCCGTTCTGCTTCGCTTCTTCGTCCTGTCGAGCCGGANTAA
>JGI24023J19991_10001138_pt1 | contig 20779 bp, 15 predicted proteins | sample Cruoilmetagenom1_FD_19991 | JGI IMG/M metagenome (IMG submission 19991) | reverse complement strand
GTGGGATTTCACCGGCAAAGAATGGCATGCCGCTTTGCCTTATCTTGTGATGCCGTGCGCAGTTTGGGGGAGTTGTCGATTTTTCGCACGCTTTTTCTCGCATGCGAGAAAGCGTGCGAAAGTTTCACGGGGTGAGTTCGTAGTCTTCGAGTTTGGGCTTCGCCATTTCGTCACGGAAACGGCCGAAGGCCCAGGGCCAGGCGGCAGGAACACCTCGGTCGTCGAGGTACCAGCTGCGACAGCCTGTCATCCATACGGTGTTTTTCGCGGCTTCTACCCGCTCCTCCTCGAAACGGTCGGCAGCCTTGTGCGTGACACTCACTTCTTGGCAGCGCCCTGCACGCACAAGCTCAACAAGCTGCATAATGTAGTCAAATTGCAGCTCGGCCACGTCGATCAGGGAGAAATTGCCGACAGGACCGTTCGGGCCGTTGAGCATGAAAAGGTTGGGGAATTCTGGGATCGAAATCGCCAGATAGCCCGAGGGGCGTTCTGCCCACACGTCATCAAGCGCCACACCGTCACGGCCAACCACTTCGATCGGTCGCATGAAACGATCCACGCGAAAGCCCGTCCCGAGCACAATCAGCTCGAGTTCGTGCAGCTCGCCGTCTACGGTACGGATGCCTTTGGCCTCTATCCGGCTGATCTTCTCGGTCACAAGACTCACAGACGGATCTTGCATTGCCTCGTAGAAGTTCGGTGACATGACCAGTCGTTTACAGGCCGCCCGGTAGTCTGGACGCAATTGTTCACGCAGTTCGGGGTCAGTGACAGTGCCCAGGTTTGCCTCGCACATTTGCTGGAGCATCGCGAGTTGGGGAGATTCAGCGTCCACGACCGCGCTCGCGAAGTTGTCGGCGAACGTTTGTGCGAGATTTTCGCGCACGGCCCGCATGACCTCGGGATCATCGCGATAGAGCTCTTGTGTTGCGCTATCGATCTCCGGGTTCGGAGTCGGCATAACCCATTGGGGCGTACGTTGAAACAAATGCAGCTCAGGCACTTTGCCCGCGAGATCCGAAACTATTTGCACCGAAGAAGAACCGGTTCCGATTATCCCCACACGCTTGTCTTCAAGCGAAACGGAATGGTCCCAACGGGCAGTGTGGAAGAGGGGTCCGTCGAAGTCCTCAAGACCTTCGATATTTGGATAAGAAGGGTGATGTAAAACTCCCGTGGCAGCGATGACAAAGTCTGCCTCATCTTCTTCGCCATGTTCCGTTTCAATACGCCAACGCCCGTCTCGGAACTCTATGCGGCGAATTCCCGTATTGAACTTGACGTGTTCTTCGACGCCACGTGTACGGGCAACATCCTCAAAGTAGCTGAGAATCTCCTGCCCCGGGGAAAAGACATGACTCCAATTCGGGTTTGGAGCAAAAGAGTAACTGTAAAGGTGCGAGGGAACATCACAAGCCACTCCAGGATACGTGTTCTCCCGCCAAGTGCCCCCAAAACCACCGGCTTTCTCGTAGACCGTAAAATCCGTGAAACCCGCATCCTGCAGCTTTACCGCGCCAAGGATGCCCGCCATCCCCGCACCGATCACGACAAAGCGCAATGGTTTCGTCTGCGTCCCGGCGCTCGCTTTATCCGTATTTTTTGACATTTTTCCCCCTGGGTCTCGCACAAGTCTTCCACCCCCCTGGTCACATATCCAAAAACCTGGTGGACCTTCGCAATCGGCTGCAATTTCAGAAAAAGAGCAAAAAAGCACACTTCAAACCTGCACAATACGTACCTATCGCCTCCACAACCAGAAAAATCCCAAAGAACCAGACATACAGTGTGATCAACTGGAAAAAGGCCTGAAACCAAGGGAGAAAATCCCCTTGTCAAAACAGCCTCATGCACTATGTTGACAAACAGGTCAAATCCCCCTTTGCTTCTCTGGCGTTCCCCTCATACCCATACGTGCAAGCCAGTTGAGCCGGCTTCCCTCAACGATTCGCAATCACACGGCAAAGTAAAAGAATCAGCAGGCCGTGAAAAACAGAACCGGCAAAATCCGCAGGCTGCACTAAACCATCCTCAAGATCGGCACCGCAGAAAAAGTAGCCAAGCCCCACCAACAAACCCTCCCGCAATACCGAGTCACTACGCACAAAACGGCCCACGGAATCCGGACCAAGAACCAAAAATCTCACAAAAGCCCCGACAACAATCCAAGCAGGCCTTTACTGATCCTCGGAAGCAACCCTCTGAAGAAAACCCATAGCACTTGCCGGTAGGCAGCGACCGGCAAGTGCTCACTGCCGGTCGCGAAGGGGTGTTGCACTGTTTCTTGTCAGGTGGCGGTGAAGGCAAGGAGNAGGTAGGAAAAGAGAAAAATGCCGGTCACGACGCGTGGGGCCCAGTAAGGCAAGTCACGAATATATACATCGGTTTTCACGAGAGAGAGGAGTTTGAGGGCGTCGCCTGTCGCCATGAGTAGTGCGAAGGCGCGGAGTTCCATGCCGGGCCAGCTTTGAGAGACGGCGGCAAGAAGCAGGACCCAATGACCAATGAGAACGCAAAAAAACAATGCCAATGACAAGATTTCTTTTTCAAGCCACATATAACCGATCATGAGGATATGCCCGACACTGACCAGAGAAAGTAGCCAAAAAGGAAACACATGCTCGACGGAGAAAAAAAAGTCAAGCGGAAGACGCTCCAATAAAGTCGCGATGCCCATCGCCATCGCGACGAGCTTTACCGTGATCTCAAGCTCTTCTCGCAGTCCCAAGTCCGCGATATGCCACTCGACCTGATCGTTGCATGGTGCTTGTCGAGACACACGCTGATCCCCTTCGCCCGTTTTTTCTGCCGGTCTTCCAGAGCAAAAATCACAAGCTGTNTAAGAACACACTCATGTTCAGGGTACAACGCCCACAATATCCAGTGAGGGAGAAAGAGTAAGAATAATGACGAATAGCTTTTATCCCATTATTTCCTAATGTTCTGCTTTCGAAAAATTGCTGCATATCGCCACCGCACACCACTAAAACCACCGGAATCACAGGAATCGCCAGAACCACCTGAAGCGAAAATACCGCGCAATATATGGGGAGTGAGTATTACCAGCTTCCTGACAGACGTGTCGAGTGAAATGGTGATTAACCTCGTACCGCTCTTTTTATCGAGCACACTCGGTGTAAAAACCAGTGTGATTGGGCTGGTGGAAGGCATCGCAGAATCCACATCGAGTCTGCTCAAAATCGTCTCGGGCTGGATCTCCGACCGTCTCGCCCGACGCAAATGGCTTGCCGTGGCAGGCTATGCCATCTCGACTGCGGCAAAACCCCTTTTTGCGCTGGCAGGGTCATGGGGAACTGTTGCGGCAGTACGCTGGACAGACCGAGTCGGAAAAGGAGTGCGCACTGCCCCACGCGACGCGCTTGTTGCCGACAGCGTAAAAAAAGAAAAGCGGGGCTTTGCGTTTGGCTTTCACCGGGCTGCCGACACACTTGGTGCCGTCATGGGCCTGGCAATCGCCATGCTGGTTGTGCAACAGACGCAAACGGGAGAAGCAGCGCTCGATCGTGCCACTTTCCAAACTGTTGCCTTGATAAGCGCGGTTCCAGCCTTGCTCGGAGTAATCGTCTTAGCGGTTGTGACGCACGAAGCCCCTGGCAATGGGCAGGTTTCTCGGAAACAATTCCGCAGCAGGCACACAGACAGGACAGACAGCAAGAGCCAGGAAAAATCCTCGGAAAACACCGACCAAACGCAGCAGGACGCCAGAACTGCCCGACCGGGAATTCGTCAACTCGGACGCCCTTTTCTTGTGTTTCTTTTGATCATGGGCCTCTTCGACCTGGGGAATTCCTCAGATGCCTTCCTTGTCCTGCGTAGCAAAGAACGTGGCGCAAGCGTGAGTGAAATTCTCGGAATGCTGCTCGTCTTCAACCTGGTGTACGCGTTAGTGTCAATACCTGCGGGGTCGCTTTCGGACCGGATCGGACGGCGCAAAGTTCTGGTGGCAGGGTGGACCTTCTATGGGATTGTCTATCTCGGGTTTGCCCTTGCCGAAACCCTCTGGCAAACCTGGACGCTCTTCGCCGCATATGGCGCGTACTACGGCCTTTCGCAGGGCACAGCAAAAGCCTTCGTCGCAGACCTTGTTCCCGCTCAAGCACGGGGTACCGCCTATGGAGCCTATAACACGGCACTCGGCATCATTGATTTTCCCGCTTCTCTTCTCGCTGGTTTACTCTGGGAGGGAATCGGAAGCTGGCAGGGATTCGGTCCTTCTGCCCCGTTCTACGCCGGGGCAATTCTTGCACTGAGCGCAGCAGCAGCAATGTGGATCTGGCAGTACAAGCCCGCACCTCCCACAGGAACATCCACGACGACAATCTGACGACAACCTGACGACAACCTCTTCATGTGCAGAGACCCGCAAGATCCCGCACCGCCACGCGTACTTGGGACTTCAGAGACGTTCCGCGCGGCTGAGCAGCGAGAACAGGCAGAGTCCTGCATGCNGGTACAGCACCGGAGACATTCAAGACACTCTGGGACGACGCGCAGGGTTCTGGTCGTGTTTCGGCACTCCCCTCACCCTTGCGACCGGGACAACACCCTCTGGTGTGGTCGTTCTCGAAGCTGCTCTTTTCCCCGCAGGCGGACCTTGCTCCGGCAATGCCCGTTCAGGTGCCCTGTTGGCGTTCCCGGGAGGCCCACTCTTTTCGGGAGAGGATGTACCAGATCCAGCAGTGAGATTGGCATGTTCTGCGGCAGAGAGAAGCCGGGGCCGGGATTGTGCGAAGTCCCAGGCAAGGCGGTCAATGGCTTTTCCTGGGATTTCTCGTAATTCTTGCATGTCACGTTCTGACAGGATCTGACGAAACACAAGTGGTCTCCCATCAGAACCCGTTAATCTCGCGAGAAGAACGCGCCCAAAAAGAAAGAATCCCTCCGCTTTACGCGCCTCGAACATGGCGAGNAATTCTCGCGCGACTGCTCCATACTCAAAGGACCCAGGACCACCGTACGAGAAAAACGTCTCGTCGCCACGAGTCTCGACTTCACCCCATATCTTACGAAAACCTGACTCCACCCGTTCCTGGGATGCAGGTATCCCGAACTTTTTCATCAAACGGGGCAGCAGTTCCTCAACTCGCCAGACGGAAGTGTGATCAAAGAGGTTCGGAGCAACAGGGCGACGGCTCATTGCTTTTTCTTTCAGCCCGGCCTCTCCTGGCCCAGTCCCCGGCACAGTCTTTTGAGAAGCAGTATCCAGCTCAGGGGTCACTAGATAGACAGCGAAAGGAGCGCGAAAAACTGTGCCGGTAAATTGTGGTCTTCCACGAAATACAGCGTCTTCAAGTCCGGTGCCTCCGTAAAAAAGAGTTCGGTCAAACAAAACTCCCTTTGTAAAGACTGTTCGTTCGAATGCGGCACCACGCGCAAAATTACTTCTGCTAAAACACGTGTTTTCTGAGAATGTCGCCTTGTCAAAAACGGCTCTCTGCTGAAAAGTTGCCTCGACAAAGCTGGTTTTTCCACGAAAAACTGCCTCACCAAAACAGCTATTTTTCGCAAAAACTGCCTTGCCAGACCACAATTCTTCTTCAAAGGAAACCCGATCAAACCAAGTGTTTCCAAAAAAGAGGGCTCCACCAAAACAGGCAGATCTCTTGAATGTAGCGTCAGTGAACCAGGCTCCTCCACAAAATTCAGCTTCAGCAAACCAGGAGCTATCTTCAAAGACCGCATTTCCAAAACCAGCACTTCTTTTGAAAAGGCTTCGTCCAAACCAGGCAGTCCCATCGAATACTGCGCCTCCGAACCAGGCATCTCCAGCAAATACAGCTCCACCAAACTGGGCACCACCAGCGAAGACTGTTCCCATCGTGCCACCGGGTGCAGACTCGCCGGCAAGGCGAAACACCGCTCCATCTTGAAAAATGGTCTCACGGAAGTCAGCCTGATAAAGGATGGGACGTCCGGAAGAGTCACGCGGGGCGACACTGAGAAGTTCTTGCAATTGCGCGCTACGCAGACAGCGCAGACTGGATTCGGCCAGCACACAGGGTTGTCCTTCTTCTACGCTCTCCAGAAGATTTTGCCAGGGACCATCTGCCTGTGTGTCTCTTTCAATCGCAGTCATACAATCCCTTTCCTCCGATAGAGGATGGCCATTGACCATGTACAGGACAAGTACAGGAAAAGACGAAAAGCGCAGCACCAGAGAGAACAGACAGTCAAATGTCTGTTCTCTTGCATGAGCGCCGAGGCGCAAAAAGAACCTCCATCCTCGATCCCGATACTGCCCTACTTTGCGTTCTTCAAGAGCACACTCCCCTGATCCTCTCTCTCGCTTCTTTGCAACATGCCTGCATACACCGATAAACAGAAAAAAACAAAGCAAAGTCCAAAGAAAAACCAAGAAGCGACACGACCGAACCACAGCAGTTCAGGAAACATCCCGGCTCTTGACTTGCACTGTTGTGACCACCGGGAAAAGGGTTCCTGCGACCGGCCCACCTAAAGATACAGCACCAGAAAAGTACATCATAAGAGCATCCGAACCTGTCCTCAGGCAAAGCCAGGAAAGAGTCGCGAGAAGGGAACGAATGCCCGATGATATCTCCGAAAATAACCCGCCACAGAGCTCTGCAATCTTCAGAAATTTCCGAAAAATCAGCAAAATACCCCGATTACCTGATATCTCTAAGATGACGCAAAAGACAAATGTCCCAGGTCGCCGGCAGGCAGCTCCCACGAGTGCACAGGAGAGCGGGCAGTCTGTGGAGTGCCCATGAGTAAAGGGTCACCTCGTGGAAATCCGATCCGACATGTTTGCCGCTTTCGCGACAACCCCGCCGGCGAGAAAAGTCCGCCTCGTGCGTGAGCAGAGGGCACAAGCCGCACAGCCGTATTCTTCCGTCCGAGATTATTGGAAACGGCTACGAGAAAGCCTGCTCACCCTGCACCGGGAAAATGGCACAGTGACAGACCTCGATGCACTTGCCGAAGATCTGACAAACCGCTGCCCCACAAGCAAGGCAGAAAACTACAAAAGAGCTATTGAGGGCTACCGCGACTGGTGGGGAGAGAAAAACATTCGGTGGGAAGAGAAACTCGCTCCCCGGAAGCTTCACCTCAATGGTTTGGACATCCGTGTGAGTCCACATCTGAACGCAGAGATCGACGGGGTTCCTTGTCTTATCAGATACCGTTTCATAAAAGACGAGCCTACTCCGGCATTTTGGTCTGATGTCACGATCCATCTCCTCCGCTCTGCCTATGGAAACGCAAAAACAGCATGCGTGCTTGACGTGCACCGCGGCATCTTGCTCTCCACACCTCCTCCCTTGGACATCGCGATATGGGCAACAGGCGAGGCTGCCGCTTATCTCACGATGAGTCATAATCTTGCGACAGAAGTCGAGAACCTACACTCTGCTGTGCAACGCGTCAGCCGCAACAGGCCCAATGCCGGCCGGCAGAATCAGTCTCTCCCTCGGAGTAGCGGAAAAGGGCGCAAAGGGGAACGAGCAAGCGCTCCCACTCTTCTCTCTTGAAAACCCCGTTCTCTGCCTCTTTTTTCTTTTCACACGGCTTCTTTCCACACGCCTGTCACGCATGAAAAGAAAAAAGAAATCTCTCACGTGTCTCGCCAGAAAAGTATCCGTCCTTTGTAATAAGATCCCCAAGACGGAATAAGAGCAAAAACAAACAACAGAGAGCAGCTCTATTCTACAAAAAAAGCACGCAAAATTCTCCAGATTTTTCTCCAACAAACTGGACTTTGCCCTCTTTTATTGGAAACCATTTTTACGTGCAGTTTTTTCAACAAAGCCCATTAAACATGTTTTTTACACATTTCGCAGAGCCGGAGAATGGGAGGAAAACTACTGGTCATACACTGACAACATACCGAACCTGTCAGGAAAACCCCATAATTTTGCGAAAAAAGTCGGGGGAAAAACCTCTCGAAAATACCCTTCTCCCCCAGCAAAAGAAAGCACCTACTTGAGAGCAAAAAAAGAAATATCCCAGATCTTTCAAGATTCCCCCACACCCTTACAAACAGTTGTCATATACAAATAATGCAAGAGCAGAATTCTCCTCATACAACTTGGTCCAACCTCTGCAATAGTTCTTTTTCTCCATCACCAGCAAAATTTTCCCCGCAATCTCCACGCATTCTTCCCACCAATACCTCCCCAAACAGCACACCGGTCACAAAAGACAGCCATCCCCACACCTACCCGCAAAGAGACTCTTTCATGACAATCCCACCTCCGGTCCCAAAGAAAAAAAAGGTCGCCATACAAAAATACGTTTTTTACAGCTTTTTCGCGGTCTCTCTTTTTTTGGCTGCCACCGTCAGCAACTCTCCCCTACATAAAAAACCCTCAGGGCAAGTCACCATCCTCCCCCTCTCGCAAGAGCAAGCCCAACAGTTCCCCCTTGAAAACTCGCTTCCCGATACGATTGATGCCCCTGCTCGCAACAACCTGCTCTCACACAACCCAACCACATCATTGACCCACACTTCTCCCGCACCCCCAGTCGATACTCTTCCCTCTTCGACCACGACCCTGCCTGAGAGTTCCTCTCCGACACCACGCCATCCTATTTTTCCACACAGACGCAGACATCAACGCGACCAATCCCCAGACACCACCAACCCCCCACACAGACGCAGACACCACCGCGACCAATCCCCAGACACCACCAACCCCATCACCGGCACTATTGCATCCAGAACTCCTTCATCTCGGATCTTTCCAAGAAACAACCCGAGGCAGGGCCCTCGACACAGGAGAGAACAGGATGCCTTGTCGAGGGGAATCGGGAACGAGGCCCCGTTACGAGAACGGGTAAGAAAGATTGCAAAAAAAGCACTCTCTCCAGAAAAAGAGAGTGCCGCGTCTTTCCAAAGAAAAGAACCTTCTCTCTCCACCCCAGAAAGAAGAACTCACCCGTATAGAAAACTCACTACTTCTGTAACCCCTCTTCATCCCTCAATAGAAAACCAGGCAAACTCCGGAGAGAACACTTCCAGACTCTTCTCCTGCGTCAAGCTGCCAGGTTCTGACCCTGCTCATTCCCTGTTTTCCTACCTGCAAGCAAAAACTCCGGTACTCCAACATCTTTTTTACAGAGATTTCTGGGAAGCCAAGACCATCCCCGCCCTCCTTGTCCCGGCGTCCTCCCAAAACTGCCATCAGACTCCACAGCCCCAGAAAAATCCGCCACAACCTCCTGCGCACACTCCATCCGCAACAACCTGCGAGACCCCTGAAGAAAGGCCGAGAAGAAGAATCATGAGACATATCCTTTCTCGTTGGTTTTCCTCCTGTGCGTCTCCCAGCTCTTCCTAGAGGAATGTCTTACGCTCTGCTTTTGCTCGGCTCTTTCTCGGGAAGGAAACCGAAACTTTCATGACACTGCGCATAAAAAGCAGAGCGTAAGAGGGGAAAGCAGTGGAATTAGAATGACGAAGACCACCTCGACCTGATACGCTTTTGCAGCGCGTGGACAGATGCAGCGTTGCCTTCCGGCACGCGATCACAGTCAGCGCATGCGCGATATGGTGGCTGTAGCTCAGTAGGTTAGAGCGCTGGGTTGTGGTCCCGGAGGTCGGGGGTTCGAGTCCCCTCAGTCACCCTAGAAGCGTCCCAAGGGATTTTGGCGGAGTTTTTGAAAATATCCCCTTCTCATGGCGCGCCCCGCGCGGAAGCCGCGCTGAAAGAGAATGCAGAGACATTCTTCGCGAAAAGTTCGCGGCAAGGTTTTCTCTGTGTCTTTCTCAGAAGCTTTCACTCTCCAGCAAACAAAATGGCACTCTTGGCGCCTCTCCCTGAAAGACGCTAGGGTGCGTTTGCCTGGGTCGCTAGCTCAATTGGCAGAGCAGGGGCCTCTTAAGCCCAAGGTTGTAGGTTCGATTCCTACGCGGCCCACCAGTTCCATCGTCACGCAAACGATTTCTCACAAGCCTATGCGTGTGTGCCTATACGTGTGTAAAGGTTGTGGGCACACAACAACAGGCTTTTTGCTGGGCAAGCTGCTCCCGCACCCGAGAAGTGCCCGACGCGCTTCCTTCAGGACTGCCAGGACTGCACCACAACCGTCACCTCTGCACGGTTATGAAAGAGGGAACGGGCAAAAACAATTTTGTACTTCTGACGGAGAAGGGAGAGTCCACACGCGGCATTCTCGAGCGGGTCACGCGTTCCTGTTTTCAGCGTGACAATCCCTCTTCCTTGCGGTGCCAGCAAGGACACGGCCTCGTTCATGATTCCCGCCGACCGGGCTGTGTCCATACGCATGTCGTTCACAACCAGGTCATACTGTTGCTGTGTCTCACGCAAAAAGCGGCCCGCGGTTCTTGCCACATGGTGCACTCCCGGGTCTGCTTTCAGAGCCGGATCAAGCGACGCAGGATCAACAGCACAAACCTGATATCCCCTTGCGCGCAGAAGACGCGTCCACCCTCCAGGGCTTGCCCCAAGATCGAGTGCCCATGTGCCCTTGCCCACGGCTCCTGCACAAAGTTTCAAAAGCTCTTCCAGCTTGAACTCGGAACGGGAAATTTGTTGTGGGGTTTTCTTCAAAGACACACGCCCACCCGGCCAGTCGGCAAGCACGTCTTTTGTGGCCGTGACACCAAGACGCACTGCCTCTCGCGTCACGCACACGGCAAGTACCGTCTCTGCTTCTCCGCGTCGCACGTCGATACCCGAGGCAAGAAGGTCTTCCTCCACCGCGGCCCGCAAGCCCCCCACACTGAGCGGAAACCTGGAATCCGGACTCCACACCTGCAAAGAAACATGCCCAGCCTGAGACGGCACGATCTCGCGCAACACGGCACTCACCTCAGCCGAAGTCGGGGCTGTCAGCACAGCCTGCTGTTGCACAAGATGGCGAACGAAAACAAGCGGGCGCTCCCGACACACCTGCGCAAGCGCCGTCGCAGTCAGACCAGTCGCCAAGCCCAGCTCCGACGTCAGTCGCTCTATCTGTGTATCGGGAAACTCCGTTCGGATCTCCTGTGCTGCCGCCGCAAAGTACTCTTCGCTCGCGGAAAACAGCACAGCCTCTGTTTCAGGCTTATATCCACTCATCGCCTATCCCACACATCTCCGCCCGATCCTCGTACCACTCGGCGCGTGAGGTTGCAGGCGCCTTGCCTCTGCAAAGCATGCAAAGTAATACTTCTCGCCGGCCAATGCAGACCTGAGATAACCAAAAAGAAGCGAAAACCAGCTTACATGACGGATGTCTGCTTCCTGTGGCCTGAAACGAAGAAGTCGGCCAGAACAGGAATCGTGCACGCATCCGGGCTTGCACCAGGGGTTTACATGACAACACTTTGCATGGTGCGCGAGGTGGGACTCGAACCCACACGACCTAGGTCACAAGGTCCTAAACCTTGCGCGTCTGCCAATTCCGCCACTCGCGCGCAGAGTCGCCCCGAAGTTCTTTTCGCCTGCGACACGAATAGGCACAGCCGGCTTCGAGATTGCTTGCGGGGGGTGTAAAAAGCCATATTGGCTTCCAGACCGCCCTTGCACTGGCGATTTCACAAGAAGGATACATCAGGAAAGAAAGGCCTGAAAACCGTTAACATGGGTTTTCAGATGTCCGTGTCCTTTCGCCCTGCACAGAACCGCACGACGCGACACCGCACCACGCCGGCAGCGGAGAGACGTTTTCTTCCGAAGCAGAGGGAGAAAACGCGGCATACGACCCCAGTGCCAACGTCGTTTCAGCTGCCGATAATACCGCCGTCCTTCTTCACAATATCGATCACTGCCGGCTGGGGGAACTTCCCGCCCGGCCAGGTGCTCGTCGGAGTGGTGACAGTGCCATCTGCACCGGGATGCTGCACCGCGCAAAACATGGTGCGGTTATCGGGCGTGAACTCGGGGCCACATGCTTCTGCACCTCTGGGCACACTCAAAAACTGTTGCACATGCCCGCGTTGTGCGCCCTCGACAGGCACGAAATGGAAGGCGTCGTTGTAGCCAAGTGAACGCGGCTGCCCGTCTGTGGCCACAATCAGGTTGCCCGCGGCGTCAAAGGCAAAGTTGTCGGGGTTGCCAATAGGACTCACTTCGTCCGTGGGGAAACCCGCAAAATGCGTGGAAGCGTCTGCGGGGTCTCCACACAAGAGAAAAATGTTCCAGACAAAGCTTGTCGCTGCCGCGTCATTGTTCTGCTCGAAGCATTCAATCACATGACCTCCGGCATTTGCCACGCGCGGATTCGCCGGGTCTTCCTGGGGAAAGAAAGCATCACGGTTGGGGTCGCGCGTGTTCTTGCCCTTGCCCCGATTCTTATTACCGGTAAGGGCAATGTACACTGCACCGGTTTTTTCGTTGCGCTGAATATCCTCGGGACGGTCCATTTTTGTGGCGCCCACAAGGTCGGCAGCAACGCGTGTCGCAATACAGACCTCAGCCTGGGTAAAGAATCCGTTTTTCCCAGTAAGCGGGTCTTTCCCCGCAACCAAGGGAATCCACTTGCCGACCCGGCTGCCGTCCGTTGCCACATCAAATTTCGCAACAGAAAGGGTGCCCTTGTCGAGCAAATGGGTGTTGGCCTTGCGACGCCTTGGCTGGTATTTGCGCGCGCTCACGAACTTGTACACATAGTCAAATTGCTGGTCATCCCCCATGTACACCACAACCCGGCCATCTTTCGCGAGACTGCAGCAGGCACCCTCATGGCGGAAACGCCCGAGGGCGGTGCGCTTGCGTGGTATCGACGTTGCATCGTAAGGGTCAACTTCTACGATCCACCCAAAACGGTGGTTCTCATTCGGAACCTTCGACATGTCAAAGCGGTCATGGTAACGCTCAAGCCCGTACCGTCCGGTTCCGTTGGAAATGCCGTACCTTTTTGTGACCTTTTCCAGGAAGCCGGTCTTGTCGTGCGCAGCAAAATCAACTTTCCCCGCGTGAGCGAACCAGTGTTGGAAGTTTTCCTCGGCCGTGAGGATGGTTCCCCAGGGAGTGCGACCGCCGGCACAGTTCGCGGTCGTGCCATGGACTTTTTTTCCTGACGGGTCAGCTGGGGTACGCAGCAAGGGGTGCCCTTTGGCTGGACCAGTGATCTCCATTGGGGTAAACAAGGTGATACGCCGGTTGTAACGGCTGTTCTTTTGAAAGGAGAAAAGCTGTGCACTTGTGCGGTCCAGTGCAGCAATGGTGCCACCCACGGCATTCATCATGATGTTGGCTTGTTCTTCTGTGAGCGTACCGGAAGACGTGAAGCCGGGAAACATAGTGCGAGGATTCACATATTCATGATTTACCCACAGCAATCCCTTGCCTTCTTGCAGGGGCAGATAGGCGACAAAGTCGTTATTATAGCCGAACTGTTGCGCTTGGGCTTGCGCGGTTTGCCGGTTGATGTCGAAGCTGGGAGCACCCGAAAAGAGGGGATCACCCCACTTCAAAATGACTTCATGGGTGTAGCCGTCAGGAACAACTACTTTGTCAGCCCGACTTGGCGCGATTGGCATGAAACCCAGTTCCGCGCTGCTGCCACTGCCGCCCTCGCGTGTACCGGCATCCGCTGCGGCTGCCGTCCCCCCAGCGCGCACAGGGGAATCGACAGTAGCTGCCTTGGCGCCCAGGCCGGATATGCCTGCCGCAGCGGACAAAACAAGAACTGAGCGCATCAAGTCACGTCGCGCAAAGGCCCGTGCGACCACATTCTCAAAGGTCTCATTCTCGCTCGTGTTCGCTATTTTTTGCGAAGGCCCTGCAGAAGGCCCTGCATGTCGCTGTTCCGGATCGATCATGGCCTCTTTGCCAGGCAATTTTCGCACGTGCCAGGATAGATCCGGGATGTCCGTCACGAATGCGCTCCTTCTCAGTTTCCACACCTTGCACACGAGCATCCGCAAGACCAGGGAGAACAGAACAGCAGATAAAGCAAGAATGAACGCTAAACGTATCCTATGCGCCATTCTTTCAACTCGCTGCATGCACAGACAGGCAGACAGGACAGACCGCACGCAGGATTACCAGCTGCCTCCGCCACCGCCACCGACGCCGCCACCGGAAAAACTGCCCCCACCACCCGAAGAAGACGAAGAGGGAGGAGGTGCGATGAGGGCTCCCGAGGTCGTGTCAGAAAAACCGCGCAATGCCTGCGCGAAGATTACGGGACGAAAAGCATAAGAAGAGCGATACCAATCGGTTCCTCTTGTGGCGGGGGCGTCGTCAAGACCATCAAAGACCTCTGCCCATTTTTCGACTGCCCCAAAAACAATGGCATAGGGAAGATACGCGCTAAAAATACCTTCTTCTTCCGCAAAACGCATACGTTCCGTTTCCGCGGTAAGGATGAATCGCTCGAAACCGAGAACACGGGCCAGCATTGCGCGGCCCTTTCCGGTACGCGAGGGCATCCAGCGATGGCCAATCATCAGGGTCACTGCGGCCACTACAAGTGGTACTCCAACAAGCGCCCATTTCGTAAAGGCAATCAGCAAGCCGAGCAGTGCCGCGGCACCTACAAAAGAGGCGAGACCAATCAGCAGCCAGCGAGAACGGACCGTGTCGGGACGGCGCGTAAACCAGCCACGGGCCACCGCGTCTTTGTACAAATCGGACTGGGTAGTCGCGAGTTTTGTGGAGAACGTGGTTTTTAGCTCGCTCAGCAGGATGCTCTCTGCTTCTCCTTCCGAGGATGAGGCGGAGACAAAGAGGGCGGAGAGAAGGTCGCTTTCATACGGTAAAAGGGCCTGGTCAGGGGGATCATCGTCAGGGGACTTCCCTCGGATCAGCTTCCAGTCGGTTTTCGCAAACCAGCGTCCAGAGGGAGGTATCTCCTCAATAAAAAGATACCCACGCACTGCAAGTTCGACAATAGTGGCCGTGACATCAAGGGGATTCGCGACCTCGTCCAGTAAGACACCGAGCTGGGCAGGGCGCAACCCGTCAGGAGGACGAAACTCGACCGCACCTTCTTTTCGGGTACGAAGGCCAACCCGGTCGGCAGGAAAAAGCTTGCCGGAAAAAGCAGCGGCCGCACTACGCCCCATGGCTTGTCCCAGAGGCTGTCCCGTGGCCTGCCCCGCACCAGGATGACGGTCTTTCCCCCGCCAAAAAAGGGCACCGAGCCCGCCAAAAGCCAACAAACCAGTGAGAAAAACCCCGGCACCTGTCGCGGACGTGAAAGAAAATGCCTTGGAGAGAGACCATTTTTCATCAAGGAAAGGGCCCGGATCCGAGACAGTCCCGGGAGGCAGGACAACGCCCACAGTGAAGGCCGCGCCTCCTGTAAAGGTCGCCTGCGAAAATTGTGCAACACGCGTGTCGCTTCCCTCCTGGAAACCGGACTGCTCGCACGCCTGCCGGCTGTACACAGGACCGGCAAAACACGTGATCGCCACAATCTTCGAGGGAGCCCGCACCAACACAGAAACCGGCCCAGGTCTCGCTTTCCACAGTACACTTTCGAAGGCATTCCAAAGAAGTTCGTCACCATCTGGAAAGGGGAGAAACGCGCCACGTATACGGTAACTGATCTTATAATCGTGTCTTCCCGTGATTGTGCGGTTTTCATCACCAATTCTGATGCGCTTGAAATTCGATTCATCGGAGACTTTGATCTCCACAGGAGCAGTCGACGAAGCGACCGAGATCTGGCCAATTTTCAGGACACGCTCAAAATCGGGATCTGGTTCCCAGGAGAAACGCACGGGAATATCGCGATAAATGCCGTGACGGGACGAAGAGCCAAAGTCATAGACGATCGTCTCGACAACGAGTAAGTCTCCTGTGGGCGCAATCGTGATATCGATCCCATAGCGCTCTATCGCCTCCCCTCCCGCCTGTGCCTGCCCCGCGTGTACCGGGGAAAAACCCGATCGCGCGTCTCCGGCAGGAACAGCTGCAACAGGACGAGCTGCAAACAAGCCAAACGTACAGAAACAAACAAAAAGCAAAAATATCGGCACACGGCGCTTCGCCCAGGCAAGCTGCCGAAAGGGAGAGACAAGAAGCAGACCAGGTAGTTTTCGCACAGTGTCTTGCCTATCGATCACGGCATCGCTTCGCTTTCCTCACGCTTTTCCCAGGGCATTTACCGGTGAAATATGGCGGGGAGGGTCTCCCGGCTAGCTCATCTCATCGGCAGCAAAATCTGTAGAAACAGCGCGACGCGCGTCTTCTTCCGCTTTGAAATACTCCGCGGAATTATGCCCAAAAAAACGGGCAATCAAGACTGCAGGAAAAGATTCTTGCGCGATGTTATAAGTTCGGGCCGTGGCGTTATAGTAGCGACGCGCAAAAGCAATGTCTTCTTCCAGCGTCGAGAGCTCTTCTTGCAATCCCAGAAAATGTTGGTCAGCTTTGAGTGCCGGGTAGGCTTCGACAACCGCGACCAGCTGGTGCAGTGCGCTATCGAGACCGCTATCTGCTTGGCCTGACGCGCGCGGACCAGAGGCTTCTTCCAACCGGGCACGCGCGCGCACCACATCTTCGAGCGTAGTTCGTTCGTGTACCTGATAGGCCTGTACAACCGCGACAAGATTGGGGACCAGCCCAGCACGGCGCACAAGCTGCACATCAATACCTGCCCACGCGTCGCGTACCAGGCTTCGAGAACGGACAAGCTTGTTAAAGAGCCAGGCGACCCACACCGCAACAAGGAAAATCAAAAAAAGCAGAGAAAACAGGACAAGCACCCTTTTTCCTCCTGCTCAAGCGACATTCTCCGCCTCTGTGGGTTCCCATGAAGTGAGGTCGCGCAAACGTTTGTCCGGCGAAAACACTTCGACAATGGGCTCTTCCAGTTTCAAGTAGTGCTGAAGGCGGCGTACGTCAAGCACTTGATCCCATTCGACCAAGGTGACGACCATTCCCTCGTGACCGGCACGTGCAGTTCTTCCAGAGCGGTGCAAATAGGCCTTGCAGTCGTCTGGAGGGTCAAAATGCACAACGACGTCGACGTCGTCAACATGGATGCCTCGGGCCGCGACATCGGTCGCGACAAGCACACGAGTGCTGCCTTCCGTGAACCGTTGCAGGGCTTGTTCTCGAGCTTTTTGCGTGAGATCCCCGTGAATAGGGTCAGCTTTCACGCCTTCTTGACGAAGCTGGCGGGCAAGACGAGCACATCCCCGCTTGGTCTGACTGAACACAAGCGTGCGGTCAACCCCTTCGGAGATACCGGCCACGACACGCACCTTGTCCATCTGGTGAACATAGAAAAAGCGGTGCTTCATGTTCGTGACGCTCTTATCGGCGGCCCACACCTCTTTCGTCACGGGGTCGCTCATGTAACGACGCACAAGACGGTTTACCGAGCCGTCCAAGGTGGCAGAAAAAAGCAAAGTCTGAAAAGAATTTTCAATATCCCGTAAAATGACCTGGATTTGCGGCATAAAGCCCATATCGGCCATACGGTCAGCCTCGTCGATCACGACGCGTTCCACCGCCGCCAGGCTGCAGTAACCGTCCTCGCAGAGACCGATTAAACGCCCGGGCGTAGCGACAAGGACGTCAACACCACGGCTCAGCATCTTGATATGCTTGCGCATGGGCGCCCCACCATAAACACACCCCACCCTGCACTCAAGAGCATCGCCAAGAGGCTCAAGAACGTCGGTAACCTGACGAGCAAGTTCACGAGTAGGAACGAGAATGAGGGAACGGGGGCGGCGAGAACGAGAAGATGATGCGGTCTGGAGCACAGGAAGCCCAAAGGCTAACGTCTTGCCCGAACCGGTTTTCGCTTTTCCACAGATATCCCGGCCCGACAAAGCATCGGGGATGGTCAAAGTCTGAATTGGAAAAGGAGAATCAATGCCCTGCTGGGAGAGAGCATTGCAAAGGGCCGAAGAAAGACCCAGCTCAGCGAATGAAGCGGTGTCGTAGTCTGACATATTAAATTGCGAAAGAAGCGCGTCCTTAACTGCGTTTATTGACAAGGGAAGCGGGGAAGAAACCGAAGGATGTGAACTCGACAGAAATATCACAACCGAATAGGATAAGTTCTAGGCTCAGGCAGGTAGGGCCACAAGTGGCGGTGCTCCCCGCGAAACCCCGCTGTTAGCAACGCGTACAAGGCACTGAGTGTGTCTTGTACGCCATTTTTAAATATTCTTCACCCAAGGTAGCACACCTCCTCCACCAATGGAAGGATTGCGGCAACTTTGTCGAGAGAGGACCACCCTTGGTGAGGCACCAAGGCATCAGCACACGCCCTTCCTACCTCCTCTTCCTCACGACTCCAGACCTCCCCACGCCCAGAAAGATCTTCCTCTTCAGGGCGTTTCTCCCCTTCCTTTTTCTTTTCCTTTTGCAAACTGTTTGACGCGCCCCCTCGAAACCACCTCACACGCCGCAAAGACAACCCTGCAACAACCCACACAACACCTGCGGACTCAGGATGCAGGATCGCGTGAAACGCTCGGGTCAGATAGCCTTGGGCGGCCCCTCTCGATACCGCACCCTCTGCCCTACCCCACCGCCCCTGCCTGTTCCTCCACAACCAAAATGCCGTACGCACTAGTCTAACACTTGCGCGAATCAGTCTGATACAATACAAATAACAGGAAGACCTGTTTATACCCCCTTACCGACCATTACGCCCCTTCCCTGAAAGACAGTGCTCTGCATGCGCAACAAACAGGACGATCCCCCTGCTGCAATCTGTACAAATCTCAAGAAAACTTTCAACGGGCACACGGTTGTGAACGACGTGTCTTTCTCCATTGCACCAGGTGAGGTCTATGGTCTGCTCGGCCCAAACGGTGCCGGGAAAACCACTGTCATCTCCATGATGTGCGGCGTTCTCCCCCGCGACGCCGGCGACATCTCCATCGGCGGCATCAATATCAACGAAGGGCCACAGGCAAGAGCCCAAATCGGCTACGTTCCTCAAGAAATTGCTCTCTATCACCACCTCTCCGCACAAGAAAACCTGAATTTTTGGGCGGGTATGTACAATATTCCTCGCTCCGAAACAGCAAAGCGCATTACCACCACGCTCGACCTCGTTGGCCTCACGAACCGGGCAAGTGACCGCGTAGATGAATACTCAGGCGGTATGCAGCGCCGCCTCAATATCGCCGTCGGACTTTTGCACCAGCCTCGCCTGCTTATTCTCGACGAACCCACAGTCGGGGTCGATCCGCAAAGCCGAAATACCATCATGGCCGGTGTCGAAACCCTGCACCAAGAGGGCCTTGCGGTGCTCTACACCACCCATTACATGGAAGAAGCCGAACGCCTCTGCGACCGCATCGGAATTATGGACGAAGGGCGCCTCATTGCAGAGGGAACAAGACAAGAGCTCGTCACCCTGACCGGCGACGACGACCGGATCGAACTCTCCTTTCGCAGTACTCCCGCAGGCACCTCCGCAAACACCTCCGAGCCCGAGAACAGTGCCCCCAGGAAAAACCCGGGACACGACCGGCAAAAGGCAACATCTCAATCTCCCCAGGAAGGTTCCTCGCGCTTTCTCGAGAAAGCCGCGCAGGTGGCCAGGGAAACTCCCGGAACCCACTCCGCCGGCGTGACCGCAGAGGGGGCACAGGTTTTTGCAAAAAACGGACGGCAAGTCCTGCCCCGTCTACTCGAAAACCTTGTGGACGCCGGCTGTCCTGTCGACGGGGTCACAGTGCACGAGCCCGACCTCGAAGCAGTCTTCTTGCATCTCACCGGCAAAGGACTACGAGACTGACATGCGCCGTCTTCTTTGTGTCTGCCGCAACGACCTACGTCAACGGATACGAGATCGGTCCGCTCTCCTCCTCGCCTTTGCCGCGCCTTTTCTTGTCTCGGCCATCATTGGCATGGCGCTCAGTGGAGCAGAAGAATTCAGTACTACTCTGGCCGTGGCCGACCTCGACAGGTCCCCTGTCTCTTCCGAGTTTCTCAGCCTGTTGCAGTCCGAAGGCCTCTCCAATGTGCTCGATCGAGTGAGAGTGTACGAGACCGCAACAGACGTTGAACAGGCGATCGCAGACAAAGAAGAACACGTAGGTATCGTGGTGCCTGCGGGCTTTGCCGCGGCGCTGTTTCACCCAAAAGAAAAAATCGAGATCAACATAATCGGCAACACAGACAAGACCCTCTCCACGTCTTTGGCGACTGCTCTCTCCGAAGGGTTCGCGCACAACGCGCGCACCCTCACAATTGGGCTGGCAACAGCGCAGGCAGTCAGTCATGGCAAGCCTGTGGAGCAGGCCCGTCTCTTTGCAGCCCTTGAAGAGGGTCTCGACAGTGTCGCCCTACGGCCAGACTTTGTGGAGGGTCAGGTGAAGCCTGCCGAGTACGGCGCGGTCAGCATGGCCGTGCTCTTCTTGTTTCTTTCTTCGATGTTCGGAGCCACAACAATCCTGACCGAACGGCAAGAGGGCACACTGAAACGACTTGTCGCGTCTCCCGCCCGGCCAGGGGAGATCCTCGGAGGCAAGCTCCTCGCCCTCTACCTGCTCGGCGTTCTGCAGATGGGAATGTTCATCCTGATGACCAGCCTGTTCTTTGCCGCCAATTGGGGTGATCCGCTCACCGTGGCTGTGCTCACCATAAGCGCAGCGGGAGCATCGCTCGGCGTGAGCGCAGTCATCCTGGCCTTCTCGCGCACAGAAGAACAGGCCCGCGGCATAGGGTCCATGATTGTTTTCACTCTGGCAATCGCAGGGGGGCAGCTCACCTTTGGCGCAGTCCCCGACCTGTTGCAAAGTCTTGCGTCCTTTTTGCCAAACGGACAACTCCAAGAGGGCTATCTCCTGCTCATGGAAGAAGGAGCGGGCGGGAACATGAAAAGCGTGATCGTTCCCCTGCTCGCCACATCGGGAACG